>Ga0214473_10009191_pt1 | contig 11686 bp, 8 predicted proteins | sample RVTome_7_FD_203509 | JGI IMG/M metagenome (GOLD analysis project Ga0214473, IMG submission 203509) | Soil microbial communities from uranium-contaminated site in the Upper Colorado River Basin, Wyoming, United States - RVT98D197 | ecosystem: Environmental > Terrestrial > Soil > Contaminated >...
TCTGACGGACCCGCTCCCTCGTGATCCCCATGACCTTGCCGATCTCTTCGAGGGTGCGCGGCGGCTCCTCTCCCAGTCCGAAATAGAGACGGATGACCCGCGCCTCCCGCTCGCCGAGCGTATCCAAGATGCGCTGGATCTCGTCATAGCGGACGCTCTCCATGGCGATGGCATCGGGGGACATCTGGTCCTCATCGGCGAGGTATTCCGTGAGCCGCGTATCTTCGATCGTTGGAGGCGGGGTCTCGAGCGATAGCGGCTTCTGGGTCATCGACAGGGTTTCCTCTACCTCGCTCAAGCTCATATCGAGACCCTGGGAGAGCTCTTCCATCGTGGGCATCCGTCCCATCTCCTGCGTCATGATATCGGCCTTCTTCCCGATCTTGTAAAGAGATCCTGCCCGGCTGAGCGGCACGCGGAAGATCCGCGACTGCTCGGCAAGGGCTTGTAGGATCGCCTGACGGATCCACCAGACGGCATAAGAGATAAACCGGATATCCTTCGTCTCGTCGAACTTCTGGGCCGCGCGGATCAGGCCCATGTTCCCCTCCGATATCAGATCGATCAGCGTCAGCCCCCGGTTCTGGTACTTCTTGGCCACGCTGACCACAAAACGGAGATTCGACCTCACCAGCTTCTGGAGAGCGGCATTGTCACCGCGCTTGATGCGGCGGGCGAGGACCTTCTCGGTCTCCTTATCGATCAGAGGATATCGATCGATCTCCGAGAGATACTTTTCGAGCGTTTCGTCGTAGTAGAGTGACTTGCCCAACGAGCTGAATTTCACCTCTTTCGCACCTCGGGAAATTTGTCTGAGTACAGTCATTTGTCCCGAATGCCGGTTTTCCCCTCCACACAGGCTGTCCGGCCGCTCCTGTCGTGTTGGCTTTGATCTTCCTTCGCGACCGGAAGGCTAAGATAGCAAACTGTATGCCCCACCCCGTACTTGAAGTGTGTCCGAGAGGCCGGCCTGGCCGGACCTCCCGGCATTTCAACGTAACCCGTTTTCTACGGGTATGTTAAGGGAATGCTCCCCGCGTGTCAAGCCCAAATATCAAGCCCGGACCAGGCACGCGCCTTGTGCCGTGCGGCCTCTCCGGGTGTACACGATCCGTCAGGATAAACCATAATCTGGTCAGCCGATCGATCCTCCCTCGAGGAAGCGCCTGGACGCCTCCACGATATGGCCGCTGTCGAGCCCGTATTTATGAAGAAGCTCATCCGGCTTCCCTGATTCAGCATATCGCTCTCCGATATTCACGAAGGCCATCGGGACGGGCTTCCGGGAACCCAGGAATGTCGCGATTTGGGATCCGAGTCCGCCGTGAGACAGGTGCTCCTCGACCACGAGGATCTTCCCGGTCTTCTCGACCGACCTCAGGAGTGCGTCCCCGTCCAGGGGACGGATGGAATACATATCGATCAGATCGACACCGATCCCTTCGCCATTCAAAACGTCGACAGCCTGGATCGCCTCCCACATGATGTAGCCCATCGAGGCGATGGTGATATCGTCCCCGGTCCGCAGGACTTTGGATCCACCGAAATGGAAACGCTCTCCCTCCGGGTAGATCCTCACGGGATCGGGACGGGTCAGGCGGAGATAGACGGGACCCTCCTCGCGGGCCGCCTCCCTGACCAGTTCCGAGGTAGCAATATCGTCTGACGGGACCGCCACCTTGAAACCCGGAAGGGACATGACCAGGGCCAGATCTTCGACGCTCTGCTGAGACGGGCCGTCTTCTCCGACGGAGATGCCGCCGTGAGTGGCCACCACCTTGACATTGGTGCCCGGATAAGCCACCGACATCCGGAGCTGGTCGAAGCCCTTACAGATGAGGAAACAGGCAAAGCTGCTGATGAAGGGGATCTTCCCGCAGCTGGCCAGGCCGGCTGCGATAGAGACCAGGTTCGCCTCGGCGATGCCGACGTTGAAAAACCGGTCGGGGTACACCTCGCCGAAGAGCGCCGTCTGCGTCGACTTCGAGAGATCGGCATCGAGGACGACGATCGACTCGTTCTCTGCTCCCAGCTCCACCAGCGTCTTCCCATAGCTCTTCCGCATGGAGTGCCTTTCGATGGATTGAGCGAGGCGGGGACGTTTGGGCGATCGGTGACTCATCAGGTTTCCTCCCGCTCGAGCTCCTCGAGGGCGCGTTTCGTCTCCTCGGCAGTCGGGGCGACACCGTGAAATTTCGTGTTCCCTTCCATGAAGGAGACGCCCTTCCCTTTGACGGTGTGGGCGACGATGACCGACGGCCAGACCGCTTCGGCTCGGGCCGAGTCGAGGGCTTTCATGATGGAAATGTAGTCATGTCCATCGATCTCCTGGACATGCCACCTGAAGCCCTCCCATTTGTCGACCAGGGGCTTGATCTCGACGATTTTTTCGATCCAGCCGTCCAGTTGCTGTTTATTGTAGTCCACGATGGCCGTGAGCGATCCGATCCGGTGATGCGCGGCAAACATCGCCGCCTCCCAAACCTGCCCCTCCTGTACCTCTCCATCACCCAACAGGACATAGGTCCGGTAGTCTGTCCCGTCTATTCTCCCGGCGAGGGCCATCCCGATTCCGAGGGACAGCCCCTGCCCCAGAGAACCGGTCGAAGCCTCGAGGATCGGTAGCATCCGCCGGTCCGGGTGTCCTTGATAGGGACTCCCCACCTTCCGGAGCGAATCGAGGCCATCGATCGGATAATAACCCGCCTCTGCATAGATCGAATAGAGAGCCGGCGCGGCATGCCCCTTGCTCAGGATGAAACGGTCCCGAGCCGGCCACTGCGGATTTCGGGGATCGTGCCGCAGCTCGTGGAAGAAAAGGGTCGTGAGGAGGTCTACTGCTGAAAGGGATCCCCCGGGGTGGCCCGACCCGGCGGTCCCGATCATGCGGACCACGTGTTTCCGGATCTCCCTGGCGATCTTCTTCAGCCTGATGACTTCCTGGTCGTGCATCTTCATCTTTTTTCCGTCCGTAAAGGTCATTTCATGGGCTCTTTCGAGTCACCGATCGGACCGAGGGCTCCAAAGTTAACGAAATCCCCCCGCCGAATCCAGACGCACGTAAGCCTTGTCGGTAAGGGTGAAAGGCGGCAGGTCATCGGCTGTCTGGGAGGTCTTTGACGTTCAGGTCATACTTGGAGATCTTCTTGTGGAAATTCTGGCGGGCGATACCGCTCTGCTTGGCTGCCTTCGAGATATTCCCTTCGCTGCGCTGCAAGGCCTCGACGATGAACTGTCTTTCGAATCGCGCCTTGGCCTCGCGATAATCGATGACCCCCGCAGCAGCCAACTGCCACTCTGCCCGACCCAGGATATTCGGAGGCAGGCTCGATGCCCCGATCTCCTTTCCCTCTTCGAGGGCGACCGCTCTCTCGATGACGTTCTCCAACTCCCGGACGTTCCCCGGCCAGGCGTAGTTGAGGAGGGCAGCCATCGCCGACTTCGAAAACCTGGCCACATCCTTCCCGAACTCGGCATTGTACTTCCGGAGGAAATGACCGGCCAGTAGCGGGAGATCGTCCTTACGATCCCGTAACGGAGGAAGGGAGAAGTGGATGACATTGATCCGGTAGTAAAGATCTTCCCGAAATACTTTTTCTTTGACGAGCCGGGAGAGATCGGAGTTCGTTGCCGTGATGATCCGGACATCCGCCTGAATCGGCGCCGTCCCGCCGACCCGATCGAACATCTTCTCCTGGAGGACGCGAAGGAGGCGGACCTGAAGCGACGGGCTCGTCTCGCCGATCTCGTCGAGAAAGAGAGTCCCGCCTTTCGCCTCCTCGAAATATCCCCTGGTTGTCCGAACCGCCCCGGTAAAGGCCCCCTTCTCGTGGCCGAAGAGAGCGCTCTCCAGGAGATTCTCCGGCAGACCGCCGCAGTTGATGGCCACGAACCGTTTTTCAGCGCGTGGACTCAACTCATGAATGGTCCGGGCGATGAGCTCCTTTCCCGTCCCGCTCTCGCCCGTGATGAGAATGGTGCTGTTCAGGGGAGCCACTTTGTTCACCATCCTCAACACTTCCTGCATCCGCTCGCTGGTCCCGATGATGAAGCCCGGTTTCAACCGAGACCTGAGCCGCCGATTCTCCTCCCGAAGCCGCTTGTAGCTGATCATCTTCCGGATCACCAGCTTCAGTTCTTCGAGGTTTTCGAACGGCTTGGTCAGGTAGTCCTCGGCACCAAGCCTCATGGCCTCAACGGCGGATTCGATCGTCCCATGGCCCGTCATGATGAGGACAGACATGTCCTCGTCCAGCTTCCGGAGTTGCCGGAGAACTTCCAGCCCGCCTGGGCCGGGCATCTTGAGGTCGAGCAGGACCAGATCGAACCGTCCGGTCCGACACTTCTGGACAGCGTCCGTCCCGCCGCTCGACGGCACGACCTCGTACTCCGCTCCATTGAGCAGATTGATGAAGAAATCCCTCGTAAACGCCTCGTCATCGACGACGAGGATGCGATTCTTATTCATTTTTTACTCTTTGCTTTCCCCTTCGTCCGAGCGAGCGACCGGGAAGGAGAGGGTGAACGTCGTCCCGAGCCTCTCCTGGCTCTCCACGGCGATTCGGCCGCCATGGTTCTTGATGATCCCGAGGGCGACACTGAGCCCGAGCCCCGTGCCTTCTTCCCTGGTGGTGAAGAAGGGCTCGAATATCCGGTCCCGGTATTCCTTCGGGATCCCCCTTCCCGTATCGCTGATCTCGACAAGGACGGTCTCCCCTGTATCCAGAGACCGGGTTTTAACCGTCACCGTGCCGCTCCCATCGATGGCCTGGGCTCCATTCTGGATGATATTCATCATCACCTGGGCCAACTGCGTCTCGTTTCCCCGGAACAGGGGTATGTTCGGAGAGAGGGCCTTTTCTATCTTCACCCCCTTCAGGGTGATCTGTTTTTCCATGAGCGAAAGGACGTCCTGGATGATCCGGTTGATATCCACCTCGGTAAAGTCATGATGGGAATCCCGCGAGAACTTGAGGAGGTTCCGGATGATCTTCACGCACTCCTTGCCGGCCCTCTCGATGGTCATCGCGAGCTTCCGATTGGGATCATCGGGAGCCATCCGGCTCAGGAGGAGTTGGACGAAATTCTGAACCCCCACGAGGGGGTTGTTCAACTGATGTGCCAATCCCCCGGCCAGTTCTCCGAGAGCCGCCATTTTGCTCGCCTGGATGAGCTGCATCTCCAGGTACTTTCTCTCGGTGATATCCCGGTTGATCTCGATCACCCGCTCCACCCGCCCGGTCGGCCCTTTGATCGGGTACGTGTGGAGCTCCCAGAAGTGCTCCTGCCCGTCGGGGCTGATCTTGGTATAGGTCGTCGTCCCCGCCTCTCCGTTCTCGAAGGTGGCGGATGTCTGGCAGAATTGACACGGTTTCTCCTGGGCATGGAAGGTCTGGAAACAGGACTGGCCGATGATGCTTCGGCGCCCCTCGGGGGGATACACCCGCTCCCTCGCCGACTTGTTCGCGAACAAGATCTGGTAATCCCGATCGACGATCGTGATGCTGTCCTGGATCCCATCGATTACGGACTGCAGAAACCCCTTGGAATCGATATCGAGATCATCCAAAATTAGACTCGCGCGCCGTTTTTCTCTCTTATCCTGCATCGCGATAACCCCATCATCCTCCGCGTTTGAGACGCCGGACTGTCACCAATAGATTACTATTTATTATAAGAAAGATTCTATATCGAAGCAAGGGGCAACTTCCGGCCATCGTTGACAACCGGGAACCCGCTGTCTATTATCATGTTGCCTGAAACCTCTGTGCGGAGAAAGGCTTCTTCCGGAATGAAACGAAAGAGGATCGAGCGCGATAGCCTGGGCGAGAAGGAAGTCCCCTCCTCGGCCTATTTCGGCGTCCATACCGCGCGAGCCGTCGAAAACTTCCCGATCAGCGGGCTGCGGGCGGGGCTCCCCTTTATCCGGGCAACGGCCACCATCAAAAAGGCGGCGGCGCTGGCCAATATCGAACTCGGCCTCCTTCCCGATCGGCTGGGTCGAGGCATCTCGCAAGCCGCCCAGGAGATCATCGACGGCGGCTTCCTCGACCAGTTCGTGGTGGATGTTTTCCAGGCCGGTGCCGGCACGTCCCACAACATGAACGTGAACGAGGTCATCGCCAACCGGGCGATCGAGATCCTCGGGGGTGAAAAGGGGGACTACGCGGTCTGCCATCCAAACGATCATGTCAACCGGTCGCAATCGACGAACGACGTCATCCCGACAGCCATCCGGATCGCGGCCCTCTTCGCGACTTCGGAACTCCTCTCCGTCATCCGGGAACTCGCCCGGGCCTTCGGACAGAAGGGATCCGAATTCGACGATGTCATCAAATCGGGACGCACCCACCTCCAGGACGCCACACCGATCACCCTGGGCCAGGAGTTCCGGGCGTACGGCAACTGCCTGGAGCATCATGCCGATAGCCTGGCTCTTTCTGCGGACTCTCTCCGGGAGCTCGGCATCGGAGGAACAGCCGTCGGGACGGGCCTGAACGCCCCTCCCCGGTACCGGGAGCTCGTCATCGAAAAATTGGCTGCGGAGACGGGCCTCGACCTCAAGCCCAGCGCGGACCCGTTCGAGTCGATGCAGAGCATGAGGCCCATACTCAGGGTCTCCTCCTCCTTGAGAGACCTCGCGGTCGATCTCAGCCGAATCGCCAACGACCTTCGCCTCCTCTCCTCAGGGCCGATGACGGGGCTCGGTGAAATCATCCTCCCGGCGGTCCAGCCCGGCTCTTCGATCATGCCCGGGAAGGTCAACCCGGTCATGGCGGAGATGCTCAACATGGTCTGCTTCCAGGTGCTCGGAAATGACCACGCGGTCAGCCAGGCAGCTCAGGCCGGCCAACTGGAGCTCAACGTCATGATGCCGGTTATCTCCCACAATCTCCTCTTCTCGATAGAGATCCTGACGAACGCCGTCCGGGCTTTTTCGGATCGATGCGTCCGGGGGATCGCCGTCGACCGCGAGCGCTGCCGTCTTTTCGCCGAGAGGAGCCGGGCCCTGGTTACGGCTCTGAGCTCACACATCGGGTATCAGAAGGCCGCCGAGCTCGCCAAGGAAGTCCTCGACTCGGGGAAGACGCTCCGGGAGATCGTTCTCGAGCGGGACTTGATGGATGAGGAAGAGCTGGACCGGGTCCTGAACCTGAAAGGCATGACGAAGCCGGGGATACCGGGCCTGTAGCCTCATACAACGATCAACCGTTGTGATCCCGAAAGGAGCCGGTTTTTCTCCTCCGCTGTGATCTGCCGGCGGGTGAGAGCATCCTCCGGCATCGCGAGATCCGCTTCGTGACAGAATACGGCCCCGCTCTTTGCCAGGATGTCGAGGTACGTGTCCCGGTTATCCCCATCGACCATTTCATCCGGCGCAAGGCCGATAAGAGGAGTCGCCGCCCGATTCAACAGAATCGTGAGGTTTGACCAGCCGGAGGACAGGCCGGCCCCGATCCTGAGACCCTCCACCGGCAAGTGGCTCACCCTCGGATCCCAACGGATATAGAGGACGGCGCGGCGGTCTTTTTTCCCTTTGGAATGGCAGACAGAGCGAGCCCCGTCGAGCGGCCACTCCTCTCCCGGGTCATCATGGATGGGCGGGAACGACACGAACACCCGACAGCCGGCCAGGAGATGGCTCAGGACTGCGAGTCCAGAGAATACCGCCGGCTTCGCCAGCGAAACCCCGTACCGTCGGCATCCATAAGCACAGGCATAGAGCCTGAGATGCGCGGAGAAGGATTCGAAAAATCGGTCGTCCGCCATGTGGAGGACTCCCCGGTCGATCAGGTAGAGGTAGACCTCCCGTCCCTCCTGGAGGCCCTTATTCACATCAGACTTCCAGACCGGCGTGTTCGGATCATCCGGCCCGGAGATGACCAGGAAGCCGATGCGATCCCGCACACTCACATGCTCTGGTGGTTGGGACCGCCTCCTCCTTCCGGCGGGACCCAGGTGATGATCTCGTAGGGATCCAGGATATCGCACGTCTTGCAGTGGACGCAGTTGGTGGGATTGAGCTTTAGATGTTTTCCCCCACCCTCCTCCTTCTCCATCTCGTAGACATTGGCCGGGCAGAACGCTTCGCAGGGGTTCCCGTATTCCTCGGTGCACCGCTTGTTGCAGATGTCGTAGTCCCGGATCCGGAGGTGCGGGGGCTGGTCTTCCTCGTGGCGCGTGGCGGAGTAATAGACATCGGTCAGCTTATCGAAGGTCAGCTTGTTGTCGTATTTGACTTCCTCTTTCTCCATCGATTCCCCGAAATAATCCCTGACCTTCTCCATCCTCGAGAAATCGGGTACCGAGAGGAGGGGATCTTTCCAACCCCTTCCCCCCGTCATCATCTGGATGCCGGTATGGAAGAGTCCCCTCAAAAGACCCCGATCGTATCCCTGATGGAAATTCCTCACCTCGTGGAGTTCATCGCGGGCCCAGCTCTCCTCGAAGAGGGCTTCGTACCGGCGAAGGGAATCATCCGAGTAATCGTCCTTCGCCAGGGCCTCGACGATCGCCTCCGCCGCCAGCATGCCGCTCTTCATCGCCAGATGGATCCCCTTGAGCGACCGGGAGTCGAGGAAACCGGCCGAGTCGCCGGCCATCAGCACACCGGGACCGTAAAGTCTCGGCATCGCGTAGTAGCCGCCTTCCGGGATCGTCTTGGCCCCGTACTCGACGATCTGTCCTCCCTCCAGGATGGAGGTAATGAAGGGATGGGTCTTGAACTCCTGGAACTTCGCATGGGCGTTCATGTACGGATTCCGGCTCCCCAGGCCGACAACGAACCCGAGGCTCAGGAGATTCCCCTCCATCGAGTAGATGAAGCCTCCGCCGAATTCGTCCCTGTGGAGAGGCCAGAGAAGGGTATGGATGATATCCCCCGGTTGCAGCGATTTTGACGGGACTTCCCACACCTCTTTCACGCCGAGAGAGTAAGTCTGAGGGTTCTTTCCATGGTCGAGGTCCATCTTCTCGATCAGGGTCTTTGCCAGGGTCCCCCGAGGTCCCTCCCCGAGGACCGTCACCTTGGCGTGGATATCTATCCCGGGCTCGTAATTGGCTTTCCGGCTCCCGTCCTTGGCAACCCCCTTATCTCCCGTCCGAACCCCGATCACCGCACCGTCCAGGTAAAGGAGATCCACGGCCGGAAACTCCGGGAAGATGTCGACCCCCAGCTCTTCCACCAGCGGGGACAGCCATCTGACGAATTTCGAGAGGGAAACGACATGGTTTCCGTGATTCTTGAGGAAGGAGGGGAGAAGGGGAAGTTTGAACTTTCCGGTCTTCGTCAGCAAGTAAAGGCTATCTTCGCGGACGGGAATGTCCGGAAGCGGTGGATCTTTGCTCCTCCAATCCGGGATGAGCTCGTCCAGCGTCCGGGGGTTGAGAATGGCTCCGGAGATCCCGTGCGCGCCGATTTCCCTCCCCTTTTCGATGACCATGATGATCGGGGCTTCGGTCCCCAGGGGCGTCGGCTCTCCCTTTCGAGCTTCCCTCAGAAGCCGGGCCAGGTGATAGGCCCCGCTCAGCGAGGCTGGTCCCGCCCCGACGAACAGGACATCGACTTCGATCGATTCCCTGTCGGTTGTCATGACCTGCGCATTCCCCTCTTTCTTTTTCCCGAGGGGATCTCCTGACGACGACTTCCGCTCCGCTCGCTCACGACCCGGCGACTCGGGCGCTTCACCGGTGGGCGCCGATCTCCTCCAGCCTGCAGATATCTCTCGGCCGCTATGGCCGCTTTGCACCCCGAACCGGCGGCGGTGATCGCCTGCCGGTAAACGTGATCCGCCACATCGCCGGCGGCAAAGACGCCTTCCCGACTCGTGTACACCTCGTCACGAGCAACGATATAGCCCATCCGGTCCAGCTCGATCTGGCCCCGGAAACATCGTGTGTTCGGTTCGTGCCCGATGGCGATAAAGATCCCACGGCAGTCGATGAGGGAGACCTCGCCGGTCACGACATCTTTGACTTCCATGCCTTTGACGCCTCCCTCCGGATCGCCCAGGATCTCCTGGACGAGGGCATTCCATCTGAAGGCGATCTTCGGATGCTTGTAGGCCCTATCCTGCAGGATCTTCGATGCCCGCAAGGCGTCCCGGCGGTGAACGACCGTGACCCTGGACGCGAATTTCGTCAGGAATGTGGCCTCCTCAAGCGCCGAATCCCCGCCACCGATCACGACGATTTCCTGATCCCGGTAGAAGAATCCGTCACACGTCGCGCACGTCGACACGCCGTGCCCCATAAGGCGCTTTTCGGATTCCAGGCCCAGAAGCCTGGCGGAGGCGCCGGTCGCGATGATGACGGCCCTGGCCGTTTCCTCTGCTCCGTCGACAAAGACTTTCAGGGGCCATGCGGAAAAGTCGACCCGATCGATCGCCCCGCGAACGACCTCCGCCCCGAAGCGGATGGCTTGAGCCTTCATATTCGCCACCAGTTCAGGACCCTGAATCCCCTCCACGAATCCCGGATAATTCTCGACGGCTGTCGTGAGGGACAGTTGTCCCCCCGGTTCCGGTCCCTCCACCACCAGCGGATTCAACGAGGCCCGCGCGGCGTAGACGGCGGCGGTTAATCCGGCGCACCCCGAGCCGAGGATGATGATCTCCCGCGAATTTGATCCCATCGAATCACCCCCTCCATATAGAATCGGCGCATGCGATTCGGTCTGTATCGCTGCGATTTCCGAATAAAACAGTAAGCCGCTCTAATAATACCACGCGTCTTATCGGTGTCAATACGGAGAGTGGCTCAGGCTAGCCGGGGTTTCCTTTCAGGCTGCGCTGCTCGACCGCACTCTGCTGTCGGCCTCTCTGGAATACCGGGAGGAGAAAGCTCAGGACACTTCCCTGACCGAGTTGGCTCTCCGCCCAGATGGCCCCGCCGTGCCCCTCGACGAGATATCGGCAGATCGTGAGCCCCAAGCCGGTCCCCCGTTCACCCTTATTCCCATTCAACTGCTCGAAACTCACGAAGATGTTCTCGAGCTGATCGGGCGGGATCCCGCCGCCGGTATCGACGACGGAAACCTTTACGAAGTCCTGATGCCCCAAGATTCCGCCACGGCCGCCCGGAATCCGGCCGGCATCCTCCTCCCGAGCCGGCCCGGCGAAGACCGTGATCTTTCCGGCCGGTGGGGTGAACTTTAGGGCATTGCCGATCAGATTGGTGAGGATCTGCTCCACTTTGGCCTCATCGGCATAGAGGATCGGGAAGCTGGAAGGGATTCGGCTTTCGAGGGCGATTTTCTTCTCCTCGGCCGCCACGGCAAGCGTCAGCATCACCTGGTTGAGCGGCTTCTGGAGATTGACTTCCTGAAACTCGTACGTGATCTTTCCCGCTTCGATCCTGGAGAGATCGAGGATGTTATTGATCAGTTCGTTGAGGCGTTGAATGTTCCGCCTGGCCATGCCGATGAACGACCGCTGCTTTTCGGAAAGAGGTCCGGTGACCCCGCTGTGGATGATGTCGAGCGCCCCCTTGATCGCCGTCATCGGCGTCCTGAGCTCATGCGAGACAAGGGAGACAAACTCGGATTTGAGCTCCGAGGCCCGGTTGAGGTCCTCATTGGCTTTTCTGATCTCCTCGAAAAGCCTCGCGTTGTAGATGGCCCAGGCGACCTGATTGGAAAAAAGGGAAAGGAAGCGGATCCCCTCCTCGGAATAGCTGTTGACCTCCA
>Ga0214473_10009192_pt1 | contig 11686 bp, 14 predicted proteins | sample RVTome_7_FD_203509 | JGI IMG/M metagenome (GOLD analysis project Ga0214473, IMG submission 203509) | Soil microbial communities from uranium-contaminated site in the Upper Colorado River Basin, Wyoming, United States - RVT98D197 | ecosystem: Environmental > Terrestrial > Soil > Contaminated >...
CCCTTTCCGCTGCATCAGCAGCCAAGGCCCTGGCAGAGAAGAAGCAGGCTGCCATCCATCTGACCCTCGCAGTCAGGGATCTGGATGCCGCCATGCCTGCGATTGAAAAGGCGCTCTCCGAGCTGGGCGGAAGGATCATCGAGATGGAGACCATCGAGGGCAAGACCGTTCTCTCCGCAGAATTGAGTTCGAACCAGGTGAGGAGACTGCTCGATCGCCTGCGGGACCTGGGAGAGCTCAAGGGAGGGACAGTCGATTCTGCTGCCGTGGAAGGTGCAACAGAGATGATCAGGATAGAGGCATTAAGGGCTCAATAGGCCAAATGGCAGGCTTAACTTGGTCTGCGGGTTGGATTTGTCAACTGTGTAGGCCTGGCCCCTTTAACGACGGGGCACACGCATCATCAGCTCGAGACTTGGGAGCATAGAAAGGGACGGCCGTGAAGGAGTTTTTCCAGAACTATCCTTATCTCTGGGCCAGTCTCCTGAGTCTTTTCGTATTCGTCACCCTGAGCGTCCTCTTGCTCCGGAAAGATCACCGAAACACCGTGATCTTTAGCGGGCTCGTAAATTCGACCTGCTTCGTCTTTCTCATCCATTTGGAAGGCGTGTACTGGAGTCCGGTGCGCCTCGGCCATCGCTTACTCGGCATGGAAGATGTCATCTGTTCTTTCATCGTGGCAGCGATGGCGTGGTTTGCCGTGGCGCTCGTGCTGGGCAACAGGATTGTCTACGCATTCCGAGCAGAGGTCTGGATGAAGCGGTTTATATCGCTCGCGGGGGCATCGGTCGCGCTGTTTCTCCTTCTCTGCCAGATCGGATGGAGCGGCATGACGGCGCTTGTCGTCACCTGCCTGTCCGTGGGCTCCACGACACTCTGGTGGCGACGGGATCTGTGGCCGCTGGCCCTCGCCGGCACGCTCATATTCCCTTTGCTCTATCTCTTGGTGTTGAAGATCGACTTTTGGATCTGGCCCCGTTTCGTCGAACAGTGGAATGCGGTGGGGCCTTGGGGGAGAGGATATTGGGGGATACCGCTGGGCGAGATCGCCTGGTCCGTCGTGTTCGGCCTGTATTGGCCCTTATTCACCGGTCATATCTTCGATATATCTCTGAAGAGACATCTCTCGCAACCTGCCCCGGTGGTGGGGATCGGGCGGCATATTAGGTCCGCCCTCACACCACTTGCCCGTCGACCATCTCGATCGTCCTCTGCGTAAACCTCGCCACCCGGTCCTCATGGGTCACGATGATGATGGTCGTGCCTCTTGCCTCGTTGATCTCTTGCAGGAGGCGGAGTATCACCTCAGCATTTTTCGTGTCCAGGCTCCCGGTCGGCTCGTCCGCAAGCATCAGCTCCGGTTCATTCAAGAGGGCTCGTGCGATACACACGCGCTGGCGCTCGCCCGCCGAAAGGGTACTAATGTCCCTCCGCGCCTTGTCCACCATATCGAGCTGGGCAAGGATCTCCATGGCCCTCCTGCGGGACGAACCCCCCACGAACAAACGGTGTGACAGGGGGAGGAGTAGGTTCTCAAGCACATTGAGACCGGGATAGAGATAGAAGTCCTGAAAGATGTAGCCGATGTTCTCTCGCCGATAGAGCGATTTATCTCTCATTGCGGCCAGGGGGCGGCCCTTGAAATAGATGCTTCCCGAGGTAGGCGAGATCAGGCCTGCTATGAGGTGAAGGAAGGTGCTCTTTCCGCTCCCGCTCGGCCCTTTGATGCCCACCAACTCCCCCGCATGAATGGCGATATTCACCTCTTTCAAGGCCTGCATCTTCGTCTGCGGATAGACCTTGGTGAGATTAACCGTGCTGATGATCGGGTTCCCTTCCCGGCTACTCACCTCGAATCACCTCGATGGGATCGAGATGGACCGTGATCCACGACGGAATCAGGGCGGCCACGACCCCCACCAGCAGGATCAATCCCACGATCTTGAACAGGAACCCATAGTCCCATGCCGGGACCAGGAATACCAGATCCATCCGGTCGAACAGGTAATCCATGGAGTAGCGTCCGGCAATTGTACCCAGGAAGCCGCCCATGACGGTGATGAGAAGCGTCTCCCAGAAGACGAGTTGAATGACCCGCCGCTTCTGCCAACCGAGGGCGATGAGTATCCCCATGAGCTTTCTCTTCTCGAATATGCTGGTAATCATGGTGTTGGCGAGCCCGAGCACCACGGCTACGATGGTAATGGCCGCGATGAGAAGCGATATCTTCTCCCCCATGACCATCTGCTTGGTCTTTTCTCTGATGAATACATCGGCATTCTGTGCGCTCACCTCGGGATGGAACGCCTCGATGGCCTGGGCGACCTCTCTGATTCGATCCTCACGCCTGTACTCCTCCTTCAGCATAACATCGATGCTGGTGACGATGCCCTGCTTGTTCCGATCGACGGCCTGAAAGACCTCCAGCGGCATGATCACTGCCGATCGCTCGAAGGGGCTGTTGCTCTCGTAGACCCCAACCACCGTGAAATCCGCCCCCCCCATCCTGATGGCCTGCTGCAGCGAGAGCGGCGCGGTTCTCGCCAGGACCGTGCCGATGATCACTTCCCGCCTTCCCGAGTCCGGCCTTCTGCCCTCCACGACCTTGATATTTTCGAAATGGGGGCTGTTCTCTGGCCAACCGAAGACCAGGGTGAAGCTGCGCTGATACCGTTGCACATCCATGAGCACGCCCAGGGCATCCTTCACCTGGGGCATCTCTCGGAGAGCAGCGGTGAGGGAGGAGGGCACCCTGCTGGACAGCAGATTGAATTCATCCCTCTCATACACCACGATGTCGACTCTGCGGTCGCCGTAGGCATTCCGGAAGGACCCACGGATGCCCTCGCTCAGCCCCAGCATCATCACGCAAGCGGCAATGCCGACGGAGACGCCGGCGAGGGTGAGGGAGAGTCTTATCTTTCGCCTCAGGAGGTCTTTGATGAGAAATGTGAGGAAGGTCATGGTTGGTCTCGAGGGCGACTCAGGCCTCGTAGGTGATATGTAATAGGTTCGCGCAGAGCATGCGGAGCATGACCTTCGCCTCGGAGGGTGGCACGACCTGCGAGAGCCTATCCCACTCCGCCTCGAACATAGACACTGCCTCTCTGCGGCACGCGTCCAATGCCCCCGATCTGCGCACCAGCTCGATACCCTCCCACAGTGCGCCGCGGTCTTTTCTCAAGTGCTGGGAGCAGAGGATGGACTTTAGGCGCCTTCTATCGGCTTCGTTCGAGAGCTCGAGCGCCCGGAATATGACATAGGTTAGCTTCCCCGCGCGCATATCCTCCCCACAATCCTTGGTCCATTTGGGGGAATTGGCGAAGTTGTGCACATCATCCACGATCTGAAAGGCGACCCCGAATATCTGGCCGAATTCCGCACAGGCCTGGCGGGTCGTGGAATCCGCCTGGGCGGTGACGCAGGCAATTTGGGCCATTCCTTCCGAGGCGCTGGCCGTCTTGTAGGCGTACATCTGGAGGATCTTGGGGCCGATGGAATCGCCGACCCACAGGTCGAGGTTCGCTTCGGTCAGGTTCCGGGACCAATATAGATCCAGGCTCTGGCCAAAATGGGACCTCGTCAATTGCTGGACCATGATGCGATACAATTCCATGCGTTGGTAATCGGTGAGGTGCTCATGGTGGGCCAGTAGCAAATAGGGAAGGAAATAGAGCGTATTTCCGGCATTGATGGCAATGTCGAGTCCATAGCGGCGATGGATACATGGGTCGCCGCGGCGCGTCTGGGAGTCGTCTTCGATGTCGTCGATGATCAAAGACCCCGTATGGTTCAGCTCCAAGATGCACGAGGTCAGCATCTCGTAGGGTTCGTGGCGTACTCCCAGGGCCTCCAGCAGGAGGATCCCGAAGATGGGGCGCCAGTACTTGCCTCTACGGGACATGAGATCCCAAACGGGGCGGGCGAGGACCTCCTCATAGGCTGCAGGCTCGTGTTTCCAATGCGGCGCGCCCACATATTGCGCGATGTGCGCCTCGGTCATCGTCTTCGGGAAGAAGTCTTCGATGCAGGCATTGACGCGTTTCGCCAGATGGTCCATCTGATTATTGAAATCGAAGATGAACCCATAGCCGTATAATTCCAGCCTGGCCCTCCCGGATACGGGCTCGCCTCCCAAGCTGCCGGAGACGGTGCCCGCACCCTCCCAGATCGCCCTGATCAAGCCGAAGACATTGATCTCTTGATCGTCCAGCAAGGGGCTAAAGGTAGCCGAGAGGTCGAATTCGGGGATCTCGAGCTGCCACGACACGGGGTATCGAATCCGGGTGCGCTTGCTCTCCCAATGGCGGAGCGGCTTGAGGGTGAAGTTCTGGCAGAGGACAGGGTCCGCATCCCTTCTCCTGATCATGGCAAATTGCCCTGCCGGCTGCATATTCTGCATCTCCCGGCGGACCATGACCAGGATGTCCGTTCCCTCATCGAGGTTGATGCCAAGCCAATCCCAACCGAGCAGCTTTCCGTCTTTCTGCTGGGTGATGAACCACCCACCCCAATCCCCCCACTGATGATCCATCCACCCCATCCCCTTCACCTCCTCCTCCTCGACGGCGCCGGTGATCTCCAGGCGAGGATAAGTGGCGTAGGTCATGGCATCGGCGCGGGGGGACTGCGTCTCTTCGATGAGGATCCTCGGCTGGAGAGGACGGAGGTCAAGGGAGCACTTGCGTCCGCTCCCTGGTTCAACGAAGGAGAGATGGAATTGGGCATCGGAGTGAGATAGGGAAACGACATTCCAACGGAGGGAGAGGGGCTTGGCAGCAAATGCCGCCTTCGTCCTCTCCAGGCGAACAGGGCGGAACGGGCCGTAGGTCTTGATCTCTTGAGTGGAGGCGCCCACCGTGGCGGGATCGAGGTTGGCGCACCACAGGCCCGAATGGAGGTGAGTGAACAACTCTACCAGGGAGGGGTCGATTTGACTCAGCGCCTCATGGGTGGAGGTGCTCGGATCGAGCACCGAGAGTATGCAGGAAAACCCCTGCTCCGATCTGGCCTCTGCGATCGGCAGGTGGTGGCGAAAGAGGGCGACCATGAAGTAACGCCTCCCCGAGGCATTGCCCTCATAGTATCCTTGAAAAAACCACCATTCTATGGCCCGATCCTCATGGGCGGATTCGTCTATCGATGCTGGCCCCTGGCTGATCCTCAAGGAAGATTCCATGGCAGAATTGGCCTCGTATTTCATAGGATCGGGTCGATGGTTATGTACTCCCTCGGGTCTGGTGGGACGGCCACGACTCCAGAGATTACCATGATGACTTCGAATTGGCCAAAGATCTTGTCCCTGTATCTAATATGTCTAAAGGCCTGGCTCAATCGGCGAAAATCATCTCAAAATCTCGGGGAAGGACGATCTGCGCTCGGCCAAAGCGCCTCAATTCCAACAAATCCAGATCCCCCGTAACCAAGTAATCTGCGTCCGCTGCCAGCACACAAGTCAGGATATTGTCATCGTCTGCATCGCGGCAAAGGCCTGCTACATGCTCAGTCGGGTGAACAACGGCCTCCACCGCCTCCGACAGAAGCTCCAGCGCCTCCCGTGCTTCGCCTCTGGTCGCCAAAAATCTCTTGGTGAGTACATCCTCAAACTCCTGAAGTATAAAGGGACAGGCCACGAGCAGGAATTGCCTTTTGCGGGCTCTGGCAAGCAGTCTCGCGCAGAGGCCTTCCGTCAAAAACGCGGCGATCAGGACATTGGTGTCAAAGACGACCTTCACGAGATCGCCTTAAGGACATCCTCTTCGGTCACAATGCCGGCCCTCTTTGCTTTCCTGCCGAGCCGCCTGCGACTTTCCCTCAACCGTGCCTCCCAAAGGTAGAGGCTGATCGATTCCTTGACGATATCGCTCTTGTTCCTTCCGGTGGCTCTGGCAAAGGTATCGAGCTCAGATGAAATCTTTTCTGGTAGGCTGACGGACAGGACCGTTCTCATGGTACACCTCCTGTATTACAATTTACTACATCAGGGCTGATTGTCAATATGGAAAAACGGAGGGGGAAAGGGCAGGGCAAATCCGAGGAGAATGTGGGGTGTACCCGATCTGTCTCTTGAAGAGGGTGGCACGGGAATCATCATTAGAATGGAGCTCTTGGGAATCCAATGAACGAGCAGCTCAATGGCAAACTTGATATGTTGTCCCACTTGGATTTGTCAACTGTGTAGGCCTGGCCCCTTGCGCAGCCCGTCAATAGAATACAATTGGGCTTTTCAATTCGGACTTGACAATTCGTAAAATACCAGTTAGAGATGTATTACATTATTAACAGAACGGGCGCACCGTGAAAATAGAAATAATCTCATGGGATGAACAGACGGTTGATCATATTTCTAACCACTCCCTTTCACCAGAAGAAGTTGAGGAGGTGCTGTTCAATGACGCGGATACACCACTGATCTTGCGGGGTAAAGAAGGGAAATACCTTGCTTACGGAAGAACCCGTGGGGGTCGGCTTCTGCTGGTAGTGTGGGCTTCAAGATACAGAAAGACCAAGATCATTACAGCCAGAGACATGACCAAGAGGGAAAAGCAATTCTATGGGAGAGCCAAGAGATGAAAGTGCCTGAATTCAAGAGCCTAAAAGAAGAAAGAGATTTCTGGGACAGCCACGATTCCGTGGACTACCACGATGACTTCGAAGTGGCCAAAGATGTGGTTTTCGTTCGGCCCAAGAAGGAAGTCATATCCTTGCGCCTTGAACCCAAGCTCATAAGGAGGTTGAAGGAAGTGGCCGACAAGGAGGGCCTGCCGCCAACCACCTATGCCAGGATGCTAATTGTCAAAGGCCTTCAGACCCGTTCAACATAAAGTCAGCCCTCCCTCGCTTCCCTATTCTTCTCATGTCCTTATGCCATACCGGGCAGCGACACTAAGCCGCCACACCTGATTCATATTGCACATTCTGTATCAGCCCTCTCAGCGTCCCCCTCTCACCCGTCCAGATCGTAAGGGGAAAGGGTGTACTCACTTGTTCTATCTCGACGGGCCTCCACCTGGGAGGGCCCGATGGAGGCGTTGTAGTGCAATGATCGAACTTAGGGGTTTTTCAAGAGATCGTGGGTCCCGATCTTCCTGAGCACAAAGGTATCTCCCTCGATCTGAAAGGTAAAACGGTAGGATTCGGTGATTCGTCCCTCCCATATCTCACGCGGGTCCTGCATCTTCTTGAGAGCTAAGGAGGGATGTTGGGGGTTGTTCAGTAGAAGCCCCAATTGCTTGTCAGTTAGGCTTTGGATGCGCTCGGGCAAGTCACGGTAGGCTTTGACAAATGGCTTGGTGAAGACAAGCTTCATACCTTAGCCTTCTTCAAAGCCTTGAGCGCATCCTTCACATTATCGAACGGCCCTATCACCTCTCCCTTGGCAACTGCTTCATCCGCCTCTCGCTCACCCTTCTGCCACTCCTCGGTATAGAACCAGGCTTGGTCAGGGCGAACGAGCTTAACGGGCCTGATCACGATTCCCTCCTTGGTATTCTCCGCTTCCAAATAATCCCCCACCTCGATCTTGAGCTTCTTCCGAACCTCCGCGGGTAGGGTGATTTGGAAGTTCCCTTTTACTCTTACCATTGCCATCCTCAATCCTCCTTTGTTCTCTGAAAGAACAACCTGCCAAACTTGAAAACTTTAACTTTACAAGATCATAATAGGAATTGGGAGGAGATCTGTCAAGTGAATGTTGGGAATTCAATTGACAAATCTTGATCGTTCTGGGATAAACCATTGTGAAGCTCCCCGCCCTTACAGGCGGGGCTTGCGGGGGCACGCACCGCTCAGCCTGCTTAATACCGCGAGAGATAAGTTGGCACGGGCAAGGGCGACTTCATTGCCACTAAGGACCAAGAAGGAGCCAATGGGATGCCAACCGTTTTGACAGTTGGCCAATATAGATTTTTCTTTTACGCTGGCGATCGGGGTGAACCACCCCATGTTCACGTGGAGCGAGGCGACATGATCGCGAAATTCTGGCTGGACCCACCAAGGTTAGAAAGAAGTGGTGGGTTTGGCCGATTAGAAATCAGTCGCATCCAGAAAATGGTAGTCGAACACCAAGCAAGACTGTTGGAGGCGTGGAATGACTATTTCGGTAGTTCAGATTGAGGTCCCAAATGCTGAAAGCGTTACAATAACTGAGGACACGCTGAGCGTGGACCTGAGCGATGGTCGAACCATAGCCGTCCCACTAACCTGGTTTCCTCGGCTGCTCCATGCAACACCCAAGGAGAGGAAGAACTGGAGGTTGATTGCCAAGGGCCAGGGGATCCATTGGGAGGACATCGACGAGGACATCAGCGTGGAGGGGTTATTGGCCGGAAAGCCATCAGGAGAGAGTCAGGTCTCCTTCAAGAAGTGGCTCAGTCAGCGCTCCGAGTAGAGATTATTTGACCGCCTTGGATCCCACCTTGTGGCACTTCCCCTCCCCAGAGGCTCCTACTTCAGGTAGCCCATCATCTCGGCGATCTTCTTGTAGGCTTCCGGAAGGGGGTACTCGGGCCGGAAGGAATATCCCTGGGGCAGCTTGGATCCGGTCTTTTCGATGGACCGCAGGCCCAGCATCAAGTCATCCAGTTTCTCCTTTGGCGCCGTGAAGATCATCTCCTCATCCCCGGCCATGGCCCGATAATGGTCTCCCCGGCAGGGGATTGCCACCTGGCACTCCTTGCTCTGGAGGGCGGGGACCACCCCGTAGACACAGGCCGCATGGCCCGAGAGATTGCACTTGAGGCTATATCCCTCTTTGTATTCCCTCCCCAGAAGCAGAAGGGACAGCTGCGTCGAATCACAATAGATCATCACCAGGTCCGGTTTGAAATTCGTTGCCCTCAATGGAGCAGAGGCGATCCCGACATACTGGCCCACCGGAAGCCGCGGGAACTCCTCGGCGTAATGCCGGCCCGCCTCCACGGTCTCCACATCCCGGGGATAGCGGTTATGACCCTCCAGAAAATAGGCGGGAGGCTCTCCCAGCCCGTAGCCCACCACCGGCTCAAAGCACCAGTGGTCTTCCTTCAGCATCGCCATGATTCTTCCATCGCGACGGGACATCTGCAAGGTCTGGCAGAGGGAGAGGTGATGACCAAGGTCTCTCCAGGGCCGCTTTGCCCCTTCGGGGGCCTCATTCTCTTTGGCAAACAGCCTCAACGCCAAAGGGAAAGTCTTGAGCCTCAGCCTCCTCTCCAGCTCCTCTCCGTATTCGTGATACATCCCAAGATCTGCCATTCCGTTGTTCCTCCAAGAAGAGTAAAGGGATAAGGGGAACGGTTGTCCCCTCTTGTTTTTGCTATGCCTCATTGACACCCTTCTCCGGATGGGTGTGCCAGGGACAAGTGATTGCTTGGTTTCCCACTGCGTTATCCTTGGCTTACAGGTTTCTTTCTGCCGGTCCTGCTGTTCAGCCGGAATACCTCCCGTATTTGCTCTTCCGAGGCAATCGTCGGGTCCACTGGCCGATACGCCGGGCTGGCGAGCGCAATGGAGTTATCCGGCGGGATCAGATATCTCCCATGCATCAGCAGGATGGAATCGACCTTCAGGTCCCTAAGTATTTGATCCCTCTCTGACACAGTCTTGGGAGAAAAGCTTACGTCCAGATTGAAGACACTCCCTATGCTGTCGAGTGCCTGGCAGTCGAGGCTAATCTGCATGGAACCATCCTCCGGGATTTCATAGCTCTCCACTTTCAAGACCCTGACAATCGTGCTCAGTTCAGCCCCGGTAACCAACAGGCAGTGCTCAACGCTCCAGCTTTCCCCGGTCTCGCAATCGGTGATGATTCCCCGAATGATGTTTTCCTCCATGACTCCTTCCCTCCTTTCCTGGCGCGGCCCCCGCGACGTGTAATCGACATAGGTTGGCCCTCACGGGCTTTCCCTGTCACACCACCGTACAAGCGGATCACGCATATGGCGGTTCCGCGAGCATGCCGGGTCGCACCCGGCTGGACTTTCGGAAGCCTTCGCGCCGACGCAGGTTTCGCCCCTCGATGAGGACGGCGTAAGCCGCTTTGCTGGCGTTATACCTCCGCCCCACGATGGACCTACTCGTCCGCTCCACGGTTCGGGCCTTCGCGTACAGACCTGCGGCTCGGCATCTCTGTTTCCCCGCCTTTCGACCTTGGGGTGCCCCACGAGCCTCAGCTATCCGTACCTACTTTGCCCTCTGCACGGCGATGGGCTCGGATCGCTCCTCGCTCAGTCTGCCCTACCGGCAGACACCGTTGCAGACCTCCCGGGGTAAGACCCACGACCTTCGATGCGTGAACGCCGGATTGATAAAGCACGCCCCAGCGTGGAGGGAGGGCTTTGCTGTCACGCCTGCCTGTGCGTTCGCACGCAGACAGGTGCCAGCTCGCCCCGGGCGTACCACACCTCCTATCCGGTTCCTGTTCGCCTGCCTGTGCGTTCGCACGCAGACAGGTCGCCCCGCACCTTTGGATTGGGCTTCCTCCAGACCCCGCCTCGCGACGACGCCCTTGCCCTTCTCCTACCCTCTTGCCTGCGCGCAGCACGCAAGCAGGTCGGCTCCACCCTTCGGTCTCCTCTCAGGGTAAACTCACACCTGGTCCGGGGACTTCCACCCCGGAAGTCGTGCGCCATGCCCGGCGCACACGAACTTATAACTCAGGACACTAGGGCGTCAGGCGCGGCCCGATAGGCCGTCGCCTGCACGCGAGGTTAGGGAGCACCCGCTCGGAGCTCGGGCAAACTCGGGTAGCCTTCGAGTAGAGCCCAACACAATTCCTCTGCCAATTGCCATGATCCCGTGATCGAGGAATTAAGCGCAACAGTAACCACGCCAAAGCTGTCGTTGGTCAATCCTTCGCCGAGCGCTGAGCCGAGTTCGCGCAGATACTGGTCAGAGAAGACTCGTCCGAAGAGACCATCATCGTCAAAGTGGGTAAAGTAGTCTATATCAATATCAATAATAGAAGAGAGGTCCTCCTCACTTGGCTTGGCCATCCATCTAAGTCGCGCTGGCAGATTCCACGGATCGATGGTTTGCAGATCAGGTATGGGCGGCGGCTCGCCCTCGCCTGCTGTCGCAAATGCCCAATTGTGGATCTTGTCGCCGTCGAGTGTCAGAAGGGCGCTTGTGATAACATCCCATCGATAGAGTTCAAGCTCCTCTCCCTGCTCGGAGAACTTCGCTTGGCGGAAGGAACTCAGGTCCGACCTGTGGCTTGGGTTATGGTGTTTTATCCAGGGACGCGCCCGTTGCCACAAGGCGTCGTAGTGACGGTCGATATGTAGGAAGTTCCACCCCCGAGGATCATTATCCAGATGTTGCCACCAACACCACAGCGCGAGACGGTGGTTGTCCATGACGTACAACCTGTCGTGGCGCCACAGAAAGCTGTCGTGCACTGGTCCTGAGCGGCCACGCTCTTTCCACGTTATCAACCACTCTCCCATTCTCTATTGCTCGCTAACGGTCGGCGTGTCCGGCGCGGGTACCGCGTACGGACCACGCCGTTGTTCGCCGTTCCTATGTCGTGTTCCCGGAAAACGCGCCGGGCCAACCGCCTTGGGTTTCGATCACCTGGTCAATCTCGGCCATGAGGCGGATCGTCTCATTCAGGGCGACGGCGATCTTCTGGTAGTGTTGAATGTCTTCGTAGGTCAGGGTGCGGCCTTTGCGGTCCTTGAGCCACTTCTCACATACCTGGTAGCCG
>Ga0214473_10009193_pt1 | contig 11685 bp, 9 predicted proteins | sample RVTome_7_FD_203509 | JGI IMG/M metagenome (GOLD analysis project Ga0214473, IMG submission 203509) | Soil microbial communities from uranium-contaminated site in the Upper Colorado River Basin, Wyoming, United States - RVT98D197 | ecosystem: Environmental > Terrestrial > Soil > Contaminated >...
CTTTCGATCTTCTCGTCGCGAGCTTTCGTGAGATCACCCGTCTCTCTAAGCGAACGCTCCAGCGTGTGGATTCTCTGCATGCTTTCCTCGAACTCTTTAGTGCGAGGAACCCGTGCGCCTTCCGCCGCCTCGGAAACCGAGCCCGTTTCCGCCAGTTGTGTTTTCAGAGTATCCAGTTCAGACCTCAGCGCTTCGATTTGTGCGGCACGTTGCTTCAAAAGCGTCTCTTGCCCGTCCACCCGCTCCTCCAGAGGGCGGACGGTGGTCGTCCATTTCTCCTCCAGTGCCTTGATGGTGGCATCCTTGCCTTCCAGCACTGGCCTCAATTTTTTCAGCTCGTCAGCCAGCAAACGCCGCGCTTCCTCGTTCATCGATCCCATTTTCGTCAATTGGGCCCGGAGATCCTGCATTTGCGCGTCACGTTCCTTCAAAAACACGTCTCTTTCCCCTAGCTGATTTTCTAACGTGCGAACTTTCCCAAGCAGATTTTTTTCCGCCTCTTGCAGGGCGGAGTCTTTCGACCGAAGCAACTCGGATTTCTTCTTAAGCTCCTGTTGCAGCAAATTCTCAGCGCGCTCCTTCGCCGATGCGGCATCGGCCAGTCGCCCCGTCACGACGCTGACTTCGCCTTTAAGGCCCGCCAGCTCGGTGTTGCGGCTCTGGAGCAATGCCTCGTTCTCGGTCAATTGAATCTCCAACGCCTGAATTTTGCCGTCGAGCTTCCTCTCCTTTTCCTTGATGGCGGCGTCTTTTGAGCGCAGCGCCTCCGCCTGGCTCTTCAATTCCCGCTGCAGCAAGCTCTGGGATTGCTCCTTGGCCGATCCCGTCTCGGCGAGCGCATGGACCCGAGACCGAAGCGCGAGAAGTTCCGCGTCGCGGTCTTTCAATAGTTTCTCTTTCTCAGCCAGCCGGGCTTCGAAAACGCGCAGCGTCGCAGTCGCCCGTTCCTCTATCTTTTTGATGGCGGCATCTTTCGCCTGCAACGCCTGCGTCTGTTTCTTCAGTTCCTCCAGCCGCTGGTTTTCCACCCGTTCCTTCGCCGACCCCGCATCGGCCAGGCGCGCCGTCAAGGCGTTCACTTGCGTTTTAAGCTCCGCCGCCTCGGTGCTCTGAATCTGCAACTGGCTCCGTTTCTCGCTTAACTGAGATTGCAGGGCATCGATTTCGCCTTTCAGCCGCTTGCCGAGGTCGCTGATGGCGGATTCTTTTGCCTGCAGCGACTCCTTTCCTTTCTTGATCTCCTCCTCCAACAAACTCTCCGCCCGGCTCTGGGCGGCGCTCTTCTCTGCGAGTTGTGTCCCAAGATCCTCCAGCTCCTCTTCCCGTCCCCTAATCAGCTTCAGGTGGTCGTCAAGTTCGTGCTCCAAAGAGCGGATTTTTCCGCTTAGACGACTTTCCAGTTGCTGCATCGCAACGTCTTTTGCCTGGAGCAATTCCGCTTTCTTCTTAATCTCCTCTTGCAGCGCCTTGTCTCGCGCCGCCTTCGCCGCGCCGGCCCCGCGCGCCGGCTCCGTTCCAGCGCTCCCCTGAGAACTCAGCGCTTTGACCTCTTTTTCCCGGGTCCAAAGGAGCTGTTCGGTCTCACGGAGTTGATTTTCCAGGCCATAGATCCGGTTTAAGTTGGCTTCCAGTTCTTTAACCGCAGTTTCTTTTGCGTCGCGCGCGTGTTTTTCCTTCCAGACCGCGTCTTGCAGCAACGTTTCCACCTCGGCCTTGGAAACCTCCATCTGGATCAATCGATCCCGGAACGCCCGTATCTCCGCGCCGTTGATCGCCTTCAATATCATTCCGAGCAAGATCATCGCGCCCAACGATAGCCCGCCGAACCACAGGCTCGGGGCGTTTTCGGCGGTAAAGATTTCGTCCGTCATTAAACGCATCGGGGCTTTAGCGGCGAACCAACGAAATCGACGGAGTTCCGTGTCGTTGGTACTCGATTGCCAAAAGATGAGGGCACCTAATCCCAAGGTGATTGAGAATAGCGCTATCGCAATTTTGTCCCGGCTTCGCATGGTGCAGTGTTAACTAGAAGCACACGACGGCTAACTTGTGACCAATATGCTATTTTACGATGAAATCTGGAGTTTGCAAAAAAAATCTTGCACCACGCAATACTTTTTTTCGCGGGCGATAGCAGCCGGGTGACGAAAATTCCCCAAACCGGCCTCCTGCCCTTAGAACTCCCAATGCGCCCATGCCGTCGAGGTGGCTTCGATCCGGGCGAAACAAGCCGACGGATCACCAACCCTAGATGGCGTCGCTCCGCTGCGTGGGACTTACGGTGAAATACAAAACCAGGATTCGGCACGGCACGGCTAAAACCACCCGGCTCCTTCCATGCGCCCATGCGGTCGAAGCGGCTCGACAGTGCGGCTGCGCGATGCTAGTTTTTGTTGGGCAGGAGAAAAAATTTCCACGCGGGAGGAGAACCCCGATGCGCTACCAGCTCTATTACTGGCCCGAGATTCAAGGCCGAGGCGAATTCATCAGGCTGGCGCTCGAAGAAACCGGCGCCGACTACGTGGACGTCGCCCGTCTGCCAAAGCGAGGCATGGCCGCGATAATGCGCCTTTTGGAAAGCCCGGCGGTCGAGCATCCACCTTTCGCGCCGCCGTTTCTCAAAGCGGGCAACACCTTGATCGCGCAAACCGCGAACATTCTCTTCTTCCTCGGCCCGCGCCTCGGCCTCATATCAAATAACGAATCGACCCGGCTCTGGGCGCACCAACTGCAGCTCACCATCGCCGACTGGGTCGCCGAAGTCCACGACACCCATCACCCGATTGCCGGGAGTCTTTACTATGAGGAACAAAAGCGCGAAGCCAAGCGGCGCGCCGCGGACTTTCGGACCGCGCGCTTGCCGAAGTTTCTCGACTATTTCGAGCAAGTGCTCGCGCGCAATCCGAAAGGATCTCGCTACGTTCTGGGCAAGAGGATTTCCTATGTCGATCTATCCTTGTTCCAGATGATCGCCGGCCTGCGCTACGCCTTCCCGCGCGCAATGGCGCGGCTGGAGCCGAAATGTCCGCGTCTGGTCGCGCTGCACGAAACCGTCGCGGCGCGCCCGCGCATCGCGGCCTATCTCTCGTCAAAGCGGCGCAGCCCTTTCAACCCGCAAGACCTCTTTCGCCATTATCCGGAGCTTGACGGCTGAGCGTTATTGCCCAGATTGTAAAGAACGAGGGGAGTCCCCGAGATTGCTCAGAACTAAGAGTGTGGTCCGGCTTTCTGCGCGCGAGACTCAAGACCGAGGCGCGGTATCACTTCTTGAGTGGTGTCTTGCGATGCTCCATCAATAGACGCGAAGACGTCCCAAGTTCCAGGTGAGTGACTCTATAATCAGTTGCCGGGGATCCTTCCAGCGTCAGCTTATAATCGAAGCGGCCGCCGGAACCGTCACCGACTAGGAAAATGTAAATTGCTTTTTCACCTCCCGGCATCGGTTCAAATTCTTTTGCGGTCACACTCGTTGGATAACCATTTGGATGCATGCGCGTAACCGTTTCTTTGAATTTCTCTAGTGGAACATGCCGCCTTGCGCCATCGGATAGCAGCCGGTAGCCTTTGTCAATGTCGTTTTGAACAAACACAGTCTCAGCGAATTCCACGGCCCTCTTCGCAGCCAGGGCTTCGTCGTGTGCAGCCTTTCCGGCGCAACCAAGTAAACCTAAAATCGAACCCAACACAAGAAAGGATATCTGCAGCGATTGTCGATGAAGGTGGCTTAAAGCTGGCGGCCGAATGACTCGCTCGGCTTGATTGTGATCTCGGTGGGAAGCGAACTGCCGGGTCGCAAACATGTGAACCGGCCTCAGGGAGAGATTCCGCCAAACCCCGCTCTCTCTTTGCACCGGCCGGAAATTTTCATCAAACGGAAATGCACCACCATTCACGCGGTTGGCCTAGCTTTGAAGCACTTTGCTTTTACTGCTTGGCTTTCAATTGTTGGTCGTTCGCTTTGAGGAACTTGCGGATCTCGTCGGCATAGTCGAGCAGCCTCACCCACTGCTCTTTATAGAGCGTCACGGGAAACCGGCCGAGGCCGTAAAGGGAGAGGCCGCCCTTTTCGCTCACCTTCAGCCGCAGTTGACCCGTTTTCCGCTGCTCCACCTGTTCCCGCAGCGCTTGGTTCTCCGCCTCGAGGCGCGCCAATTTTTCCTCCGCTGTTTCTTCGGCCATAACTCCTCCAGCAAGATCAATTAAATCACCTGTAACTGACATCAGGCGTTGCAACGTCGGGCTTTAGATCCGATGATTCCGAGTGTTTTTGAATCCGGCTGGCGGGAGCGGGCACTTCAACGAGGATATGATCATCAGATCGGCGAGTCGTTCTTTTGCCGATGGGATCCGGCGTAATCGCCACGTCCATGTAGTGACGGTATTCTTCCCGTGTGACCTTGTGATAAATATACCGCATCTCAAGCAAAAGCGCGGCCGCGCGCACCGACCACAGAGCGATTTCTTTGGTTCTCCGCCAGTAATAGGTGGGAATGGACTCGACGGGGAAGCGGGGCGATCGCATTCGCCGGCCCTTTAGGCGGAAGAACCCTCCCAAGAGCGGATGTACATTTTCAATAAAGAAAGAACTGCGAAACCAGAGCATTTGCCTGGCGACGTTGCGCCGTCTTCGATCCTTGCGGCGTTTAAGAATAGTCTCGACATGCTGCCGGCTGTAAAAAGACCGCCAGGCGTCCCGATAGGCCTTCTGGAGTTCTTCCCGGCTCATCTTGGGGTGCTCCATGCAAGGCTGAGTGGTGTCGTACTTGTTCAAGTCCTCGTCCATCGGGATGCCCTTGAGAAAATTTTGTTGATGATCTTTGGATCCGGGCAGGGGCGTTGCGACGAATAACTCCACGAAGTCGAGCGGCATCTCTCGCTTTAAGAATTCCACGTCACGCATGATGGATTCATAGGTGTCGCCGGGGAATCCGATCATGTAGCCGGCATAAGTGACGACCTGCTGATCGCGCCATGCTTGTAGCATCGCGCGATACTCGTTGACCCGATTATGATATTTCGCTGAGACTTTCAAATTCTCCGGATTGACGCTCTCCATTCCGATAAAGACGCGCCGGCAACCGGCCCGCCCTAGCTTCTCGATGAAACGCGGAATACGGTGCGCCATCGTGTCGGTCTGAATCATGAGCCTAATGTGGATGTGATCCTTCTCACGCAACTCGATAATTCGGTCGATGATGCTCTCCCAGTCGGGATGTCGCGCAAAATTATCGTCGGTTATAAAAAACTCCCGGATACCCTGGGCGTAATTCCGACGGATGAGCGCTTCTACATCGTCCGCCGTTCGGCCGCGCATCGTGCGCCCCTGTACGTTGATGATCGTACAAAAGCTGCATTGAAAGGGGCATCCGCGCCCCGCGTCAAATGAACTCTGCCGAGTGGGAATATAGTACTGAAGCCTATCTCTGGGTGTGAAAGGAGGAGGCGTGTTATTCAACGCGGGTTTGTCATCGACAAATTTGTAGTAAGGTTTCAATGTGCCGCGATAGGCTTCACGCAGGAGATCGTTCCAGCGGTGCTCCACTTCACCGGCAACGATTGTGATGCCTTCGTCCATAGCCCCCTGAATCTCCGGAGGTATCTGCGGTAACATTTCAACCGAGCCGCTCACGTGAAAACCGCCGATCATGGTCTTGAGACCGCAGGCCGTAAACTCCCTGCCCAGATCCACAGCGCGCGGGTACTGGTTAGACTGGACACCGACCATACAGATAACGCACTGATCGCCGGCGCGGCGCATTCTTGCGGCAATTTCTTTGACCCGGATTTGAGTAACGGTTTCATCGAGCACATGGGGAAGGATTCCAACCTCGGGCCCCAATATTCGGCTGCGAGCGGCGTCCTCGGTCAGCGCGTTGAGCACGGCCAACGAATTGGAAACGAGCACAGCTCGGGCCCAACGGATGACGTAACCCTCATCATCGTATTTCGATGGTTTAATCAGAAAGACGTGAAATCGTTTTAGGGATGGTTCGTGAGACATATGCCTAGCCCGGCTAATAAAGCGGATCGATTATTACTCCCGGTTTGCCCACCAGAAGATCAGTCAAGATAAACAATGTCAAGCGTTCGAGTCACTTTGTTTTGTACTCTGGTGAGCTTGATCAATAGAGCAATACCATATAACTCTACGCATAACTTGATGCACGAACGAAGCAGGGAACATGAGAGCCAAATAGACTTGGAACAGCACAATCCCCAGGCAATAAACGAATCTTGTTTAGGAGGTATCTTCCCATGAGCGCCAATTGGGCAACCCGAATCATCGACGGCGACGGCCACATCATCGAGGACAACGCCGCAATCACCGCGCATATGGAGACCCCCTACCGCGACATCGCGCAGCGCAAAGGCGTGATCTTTCCGCCGCTGGATCATCTGCACGCGGGCCGCGCGGTGGAGACGCCGCCGCAGCGCGACCAGCGCGCCCCGGTCGGGCCCATGGGCTGGCTCGATTTTCTCGATGACGTCGGTATCGAGTGGACCGTGCTCTACCCGACCACCGCCCTCGCCTACGGCAAGATTGTCAGTCTCGATTACGCCGTGGCGGTGTCCAAGGCGTACAACGACTGGCTCCACGAGACTTACTTCAAATTCAATCCCCGCTTCAAAGGCATGGCGCTTATTCCGATGCAGGACCCGCAGGAGGCGGCAAAGGAGCTGCGCCGCGCAGTGACCGAGCTGGGCATGCTCGGAGCGATGATGCCGTCCAACGGCCTCGCCCATCCTCTCGGCTCGAAAGCCTACTGGCCGATTTATGAGGAAGCCAATCGGCTCGGCTGCTGCCTGGCGGTCCATGGCGGGGCCCACGACCGCTTCGGCATGGACCACATGAACATGTATGTGCCCGTGCACGCCCTCGGCCATCCTTGGGGCCTGACCATCAACTGCGCGGACATTCTTTACAACGGTATCTTCGATCGCTTCCCGCGCGTGCGCATTGCTTTCCTGGAAGGCGGCGTGGCCTGGCTGCTCCTGTTGCTTGAACGGCTGCACGCATCCCATGAAACTCACTTTCAATACATCCCGCCTGCCGAGTACGGCATCAGAGAAGGCGAGGAACCAAGCGCCTACGTCAAGAAGCTGATTGTCGAAAACCGCTTTTATCTCGGCATCGAAACCGAGGAGTTGACCATGCCCTTCGCGATCAAGACGGTCGGCAACAAGCCGTTTCTCTATTCATCCGACTTTCCGCACGAAGTGACCCACGAAAGCTGCAAGCACGACATCGGCGAGCTGATGGAAAGCGACGAAATTACTGACGACGACAAGGCCGCGCTGCTCTGGCGCAACGCGGAAACTTTTTACAAACTGCCACTGTAGATCGCCGGTTCGAGCCCGAACGTCTTGAACTACTTGAACGGTTTGAACGACTTGAACAGTTGGTACCGTTCAAGACGTTTAAGCCGTTCAAACCGTTATCGGAAACTGGAAAGGAGTGGATGAAACCATGGATACTTGCCGCGCCGCCGTTATAACCGAACATAACAAACCGCTGACCATACAGAAGGTACCGATTCCCAAATTGGATCCGGGATCGCTGCTGGTCAAGATCACGGCTTCGACGCTGTGCGGCACCGACGTGCACCGCTGGCACGGCCCGCTGGGCGACGGCGATACGCTGCCGATCATCACAGGCCACGAGCCCTGCGGCCTCGTCGAAGAGGTCGCCGGCGAACGCACCGACATTCTCGGCAATCCGGTCGAGCGCGGCGACCGGATCGTCTGGAGCTATGTCGCATGCGGCTCCTGCTATTATTGCGCCGTAGCGCTCCAGCCCTGCATCTGCCCTGGACGCGCGTCATGGGGACATAATCGCTGCGATCAACATCCGTATCTATTAGGAAGCTGCGCCGAGTACATGTACGTACCGAAAGAGTGTCTGATCATCAAAGTCCCCGAAGAAGTCACCTCCGCCTCGGCTGCGGCTTCCGCTTGCGCCTATCGAACGGTCATGCACGGCTTCGACCGGCTCGGCGCCATCAAAAGCCATGAGGCCGTGGTCATTCAAGGCAGCGGACCGCTCGGCAACTTCGCCACGGCCGTCGCCAGGGATCACGGCGCCAAGAAGGTGCTGGTCATCGGCGCGCCTGCCAACCGTTTGGAAGTGACCAAGCGCATGGGCGCCGATGCAGTGTTGAATCTCGAAGAAGTGACCGAAGAAAAAGACAGACGCCGTTGGGTCCGCGACCACACCGAGGGACGCGGCGCCGACATCGTCATTCAAGTGGCGAACAACATGGCGGTGCCCGAAGGGCTCACGCTGCTGCGCGGCGGCGGACGCTACTTGAACATCGGCGCCGGCGGCAAAGCCAACATCGCCGTCGAGCGGCTGCCACAGGAAATGCTCTTCATCACGGTCCGCTCCGCCGAGCCGCGCCACTGGCTCCAGGCCATCGACTTTCTGGCGTCGCGCAGGAGTAATTTTCCGTTTGAAGAAATGATCAGCCGGAGCTATACGCTCGACCAGATTAACGAAGCAATGGCGGCTATGGCGAGCTATCAGGTCGTCAAAGCGGTGATCAATTTATAGCCAATGCCCGTGAGGGAGAAAGCGTTAGGAGGAAACCATGAACTATCAACTGGAACATGTGGCGATCTATTGCAGCGACATCGGAGAATCGGTCAAGTTCTACGAAAAGTTCTTCGGCGGACAGCCCACGCCCGTGCGCAAGGGCGCGGCGGGTTATGGATTCTGCTTCGTGAGAATCGCCGGCGCGCCGTCGATCCAACTGATGGAGTCCGCGACCGAAACGGGGGTCCACCACTATGGTTACGTGACCGACGACATCGAACAAACCGCCAAAGAATTCCGCGAAAAAGGCGCGCGAATCCTGCGTGAGAATCGTGACGCCAAGGGAAAGCTCACGACCATCTTCGTGAAAGACCCGAACGGGCTTGAGCTGGAAATCAGAAGCCCACGTTAGCACCAGAGCACCCGGCTTTTGAAATTGTACGATATCGTTTGAGCCTTGTCCCGTGTGATTCCGAGACACGAAGCTCGGTCCCCGAGACCGCACAAGCACCGCTCGGTGCCAGGCTCAATCCAGCTGTGCCCAGTCCTTGAATTCTTCGAGGCCGAGCTGGCTGAGCGTGTTCATGAACGGCCGGCCGGTTTTCTCGTGCCGGCCGGAGAGGCGGTAATATTCGTAAACCATACCCGGCAAATATTTGGCGATGGTGAAGCCTTGGTATTTTCCGTCGGGCACCGGATCGAGAAAGCGCTGCCCCACCTGCTGCCAGTCATGCTCGGCGATCCAGCCCCTTTGTGTGGCGAAGATGCTCTGCAAGACGACGCTGCGATGGCCCGCGGCCATCGCTTCGTCGAGGGTAAAGTTCCAGCCGGTGATCGCGTTGAACGAATCAACGACGCTATTCAGGCCGTCGGGCTTGGTATGCATCTGGGCGAACCAGCAACCGCCCATGAGACCGACAAACTGGCGGTACTGTTCGGCAATGACGTTCGCTTGCGGCCAGCCATCGGGCTTGTCGCGGTCGAGCGGTCCCCACTTCTCGCGATACTTCAAATCGGGCGGCGGATTCGCGGTACCTCCGCCTTGGGGCTTCATGCCGCCGCTGGCGACCAGCTCGCGCAGCATGTTGCTGAAATGCGGCCGCCAGTCGTGCATCGCGGGCACGCCGCGCTTGGTGTGGACCACGAACTTGAGCGCGTCGCCGCCGATCGCCTCTGCCACTTCGAGCGGTCCGTCGGCGATCAGATTGCCCCACTTCCCCTCGCGCCGCGCAGTCATCTCCAGCAATTTATCGATCGCTTCCAGGTTGCCCCATTCTAGAAGCAATCCGTCGGTGTCCGCGGGGCCGATGAGCCCTTTCTCCCAGGCTTCGAAGAGAACCCCGGCGCCGAAGGAAAAGTGGCCGCACTCGATGCCGAGGTCGTTGATGCGTTCGGCGAGATAAAGCGTCGCATTACCTTTGATGCCCAGGTTCCAAAAAGTATCCATCCATTCGGCCCCGGCATTGAAGTGGCCGATGCTTCCCTTGAACTCGCCTTCGCCGATCTCCACGTCCCAGGGGCACAGCCGCGCGCACTGAAAGCAGGGCCGCTGGGTGATCCGGTTCTGGTCGAAGCCCCGGTTGTGATCGGCGATGAGCGAGCTCTGCATGTTGTTGTTGGGCAGCGCGTCGAGATGGCGGGCGTGGCCCACCGTTCTTCTGTCATCGACATCGTATACTTGCAGGGTCTTGCGCCACCGCTGTCCCGCTTCGATCAGCGCCGCCCGGTCGTGCAGCGGAGGCCGCTTGGTGCCGTGAACCACGATCCCTTTGAGCTTCTTCGCGCCGAAGATCGCGCCGCCGCTGTGCGAGGCGGAGTGGTTGTAATCGTTGCACAGCATCGCCGCGTGAACCAGATGCTCGCCGGCCTGGCCGATGCCCATTACGCGCGCGTCCTTGATGCCGACATCGGCGCGCAGCAGATCTTCGGTATCGCGTGCGCCCTTGCCCCAGAAGCGGCCCGCGTCGCGCAGTTCGGGCTTGCCGTCATTGATATAGAGGTAAGTCGGTTTCGACGCCGCGCCTTCGATGATCACGCCGTCGTATCCCGCCGACTTGAGATAGGCGGCCCAGTGGCCGCTTGAAGCGCCGCGCCCTAGAGAATTTTTGGTCATCGGGCTTAAAAACACCGCGGTCACCTTGGTGCCGCCGGGGGTAAAGCCAGTGCCGGTGAGCGGCCCGGTCATCATCACGACTTTATTCTCCACGCCGTAGGGTTTGGCGTCGAGGGGTAATTCCTTGAGCAGAATGTATTCGGCGAGCGCCTGCCCACCGATGTATTTTCTCAAGAGCGGCTCTTCCGGGAGGTTTTCATCCCGCATCGATCCCGTGGTCAGATCGACGCGCAGGATCTTGCCCATGTAGCCGCCCGGCAATTTAGTTTTGCGCTGAGCCGGAAAAAGTTCAGTCGAAGTCGCCATAACAGTCCTCGCAAGGCACGGTCTTACACTCGGATGTCTATTGCCCTCTTAATATGCCGGGGCGCGGATTGTCAATCACTCGCAGCCAAAAGGCGGCGGTCATCGCGACGGGCGCTGCGATCAAACTGAACAGGCACCCCGGAGCGATGAAGTGCGGAACCGAAGTGATTGAACCAAAAAAAACGCGTGATTATAGGAAGTGGACGGACGCGCTCGATCTCACCGACGCGCCGCCGTCTCACGTCAAACGACGCAAACGTAAAATGCACAAGGATTATTTTCAGATGTGGAAGCGAAAATGAATTTTAAATCGTCCAGAATTCCCTACAAAAAGGTCCTACAAACCATGCTGGGAATCCCACCCATTTGAAGCTCAGGTGGGTATGGAATCACCGTTTCGTACAGAAAAGACGAAACTTTACTCGCTGGCGGATGGGATCTCGTTGCTTCGTGCATGCCTCAGGTTGCCGCCATCGAGCATGAACGCCTTCGATGAGCAACGGCACGTCGGGGCAGTTGCGAATTTCAGGCGAGGGGATTCTTGCAGATCACGTTGAGCAGCGCCTGGCGCCGGTCCTGTTTGACGGCTTTGAGCGCGCGCTCAAGCGCCCGCGGAACTTCATCCGGCTCCTCGACGCGCTCGGCATAGGCGCCGCAGGCCTGCGCCGTAAGCTCGAAGTTGGGCGACGGGCTAAGATCGGTGCCGGGAAAATTTCGCGTCCTTGCGGCAACG
>Ga0214473_10009194_pt1 | contig 11684 bp, 11 predicted proteins | sample RVTome_7_FD_203509 | JGI IMG/M metagenome (GOLD analysis project Ga0214473, IMG submission 203509) | Soil microbial communities from uranium-contaminated site in the Upper Colorado River Basin, Wyoming, United States - RVT98D197 | ecosystem: Environmental > Terrestrial > Soil > Contaminated >...
TCTGCGCGAGCACACCCGTGCTCACCGGTGCGGCCAGGCCGGCGAGCAAGACGGCGGGCCACGGCGCGGTGAAGAGGCTCTTGCTCGAGCCCGCCCAGGCGAGGAGCCGGCGCGGGGGCGCCTGGATCAGGAGCACGACGATGCCGCACAGGACGAAGAGCGCGCCGATCTCGGATTCCGTCCAGGCGGTGACCACGGCCATCACACCCGACACGAGCCACAGGAGCCGGTCCGAGCCGAGCGTCAGGCGACCGAGCTTCCAGGCCGAGCGCACGATGATGCCGATGACCGCCGCCCCGACCCCGTAGAACGCCGCCTGCATCCACGAGAGGCCGCCGAAGGCGACGTAGAGCGCGCCGAGCGCCACGGTCATGACGAAGGAGGGCAGGATGAACGCGAGGCTGATGAGCGTGGCGCCTACCACGCGGCCGTGAACGTAGCCGAGACAGATGGCAAGCTGCGCGGCGAGGGGACCCGGGGCGAGCTGTGAGAGCGCGAGACCCTTGAGGTACTCCTCTTTCGTGAACCATCGGCGGCGCTCGACGAGGTCGCGCTGCATGTAGCCCACCAGCGCGACCGGCCCGCCGAAGCCGAGGCTGCCGAGGTAGAGGAAGTACCGGGCAAGGGCCCCCGTCGTCCGAGGTTCATCGGGATGCAACATATGTTGCGACAGTAGTCTATGTGTTTCTCCCTGTCAAGGCTCGACTCGAACCGAGCGGCTTGACACTATAGCTCCTCATGTGTTTAGTATATCGGCTACCTCAGGAGGTGCGGTATGAACGCTCTGGAAGATCTGCTTCGGGAGGACCTGGATCGTCTCGTTGATCGGCTTGCCGCGACGACCCGGGAGGGCATGCTGGCCGAGTGCGCGAAGTGCCGGCCCGAGCTACGGTCCGAGCTCGAGCGAGCGGAGACTCGGCTCTCCGACATGCGGCAGGGGCTGCTTGAGGGATATGCGGCGTGGCGAGAAGCCCTCGAGGCGTGCGGCGACCTCTGGGCGCTGGCTGGCCTCGCGGCCGATCACCCGCCGGCGGAAGGCCTGCGCGCGGCCTGATCGTCAGCTTCCCCTGAATCGTCAGCTTCGAAGGAGCCGCCCGAGCCATCCGCCCTTGCTGGCGGGGGCCTCAAGGCGTGACTGCGCGTAGCCGGCCCGATAGGCCTCGAAGCGCTGCCAGTAGTCGGGAAGCTGGCGGGCGAGCAGCGCCTGGCCGGTGAGGAGCCGCGCGGACTCTTCGGCGCCGGCCTCGATCCGCTCGATCTCCGCGCGCTGCTCGGGAGTGATTTCGCCGTGAAACGCATCCCGCAAATGAGCGAGCAGCTCGCGCGCCGTCTCCTCGAACTCCCGTCGGTCGGCGGCGCTCGAGCTCTCCGGCGGCTGGCGGCCGAGACGCCGGCGGCGCTCGACCATCAGCTCGAGCCCGGCCATCTCCACCGCCTCCTCGATCCGCTCGCGGAGCTGCGCGTTGATGCGCTCGATGAGGCCGCGCGGGTCACCGTGCTGATGTGGAAAAGCGCCCCGGAACGAGCGCTCGGTCATGCGGCACCGAGCATGCGCGCGAGGCCCCGGGCGAGCGGCTCGGGCGCGATCCCGAAGTCCTCGAAGAAACGCGTGGGGTCGGTGACGCTCTCCCCCTCGAGCATGATGATCTGATCCATCGTCAGCGGGTAAAACGGCAGCCACCCGAGCGCCCGTGTCACGAACTTGACGGCGCCGAGCGGGACGTGGATCTTCTTCACGGTGCGCCGGCCCAGCGCGGCCCCGATCCGATCGAGGATCTCCACGAACGGGTAAGGCTCGGGTCCCCCCACCTCGTAGGTTTGGCCCACACTCTTCTGGAGGCGCAGCGCCCGCACGAACCCCTCCGCGACCTGCTCGACCGGGATGGGCTGCAGGCGATATCTCCCATCACCCAGCACCGGCACCACGGGAAGGCGGCGGATCAGCTTCGCGAGGACGGAGATGAACTCGTCCCCCGGGCCGAAGATGATCGAGGGGCGGAAGATGGTCCACGGGACGGGGCTCGCGCGCACGGCTTCCTCGGCCCGCCACTTGCTCTGGTGGTAGGCGGAGCGCGCGTCCGGCCGCGTCCCCAGCGCGCTCATCTGGAGATAGCGCCGGACCCCTGCTTCCTTCGCCACCGAGAGCATGTTGGCGGTGGCCTGCACGTGAAGGCGGTCGAAGGTCACGCCGCGTCCCTGGTGCTCCCGAATGATGCCGACCAAGTGCACGATGGCGGCGCATCCTTCCGCGTACGCCGCCAGCCCCTTCGGCCGCAGCACGTCTCCGGGGACGCGATCGATGGACTCGAAGCCCTTGAGGTCGCTCTCGGAGCCGGGTCGCACGAGGCAGCGCACGAGAAAGCCGCCGGCGAGGAGGGCGCGGACGAGGCTCCGCCCGACGAAGCCGGTGCCGCCGGTGACGAAGATCCGCTGCATTACTGCGCGATCCTAGCACGGGCGGCCATGATTTTCCCGGTAGTGGGGTAACGAAGTATGGCGAAGCAAATTGGCCCAGTACCATTTTCCCGCCGCGGGTGCGCCTGGACCCGATATCATGGGAGCCATGAGATGGGGGCTCGCCGCGCTCGCTGTCCTCGCGCTGCTCTCCAGCCACGCCGCCGCGGCCGCGCCTCGGCCGGACGGCCCGCCGGCGGGGGGCGCGCTCGCCGCGAGCTGGCCCGAGCTCGACGGCGCCGCCCGTGATGCGGTGGGCGCGGGTGAGATACCGGGCGCGGTGATCCTGGTCGGCCAGCGGGACCGCGTGCTGTATCGCCGTGCCACCGGCTCCCGCGCGCTCGCGCCCGCCGTGGAGCCGATGACGGCCGACACGATCTTCGACCTCGCCTCGCTCACCAAGGTGGTGGCGACGGCTCCCGCGGTGCTCGCGTTATGGGAGCAGGGACGCGTGGACCTCGACGCTCCCCTCGGGCGCTATCTCAAGGAGTTCGCCGGGCCCGCCTACCAGGACGTGACGATCGGCCGCCTGCTGACCCATTCGGCCGGCATGTTCGACGTGCCGCGCCGCGAGGCCATGGCGCGCGGCTTCCCCGAGGCGGCGGCCGTGCAGGCGCGAGCCGGGCTCGCCGCCGTGCCGGGCACGGCCTTCATCTACAGCGACACCGGGTTCATCCTGCTCGCCGAGCTGGTGCGCCGGGTGAGCGGCGAGCCGATCGATCGGTATATGGGGAAACGCTTCTACGGTCCCCTCGGAATGCGCGCCACCGCGTTCCGGCCGCCCGCCTCCTGGCGCGCGCGCATCGCGCCCACCGAGGCCGTCGACGGCGGCCCGCCGCTTCGCGGCATCGTCCACGACGGCAATGCGCGACTCCTCCGAGGGGTGGCCGGTCATGCGGGGCTCTTCTCCACGGCGGACGATCTTGCGCGGTTCTGCCGCATGCTGCTCGAGGGCGGCGCGCTCGACGGCCACCGATATCTCAAGGAATCGACCGTGCGCGCGATGTTCACGCCGCACGTCATCGGAGAAACGGTGCGGGGCCTGGGCTGGGACATGGCCTCGGCCTACTCGCGCACGCTCGGTTCCTTCTTTCCCGAAGGCTCGGTCGGGCACACCGGGTTCACGGGACCGGCGATCTGGCTCGACCCCGCGAGCCGCGGGTTTCTGATCATCCTCACCAATCGCGTCCATCCGAACGGGAAGGGTTCGGTGGTCGAGCTCCGCCGTCGCATCAGCTCCGCCGTCGGCACGAGCCTGGCGCCCCGGGGTGAACCGCTGCCGACCGTGACGGTGGCGGCGGCCGAGGCGGCCGCGACGGCCGGCGGCGCCGGGACGGTGGCGGCCGGGGGGAAGACGCGGACAGGGCTCGATCGGCTCGTCACGGAGGGCTTCGCCCGGCTCTCCGGGCGCTCCGTCGGGATCGTGACCAATCAAACGGGGATCGACGCCCGTGGACGCAGGGGCATCGACCTGCTCGCCGCGGCGCCGGGGGTCCATCTCCGCGCGATCTTCTCACCCGAGCACGGCCTCGAGGGCAAGGTCGACGCGAACGTGCCTCATGGGCGCGACGCCGCGACCGGCCTGCCCGTGTGGAGCCTCTACGGGCCGACGCGGCGGCCCTCCGCCGAGATGCTCGCGGGGATCGACACCATTGTCTTCGACGTTCAGGACGTGGGCGTGCGTTACTACACCTACCTCGCCACGCTCGTGTACGTGCTGGAGGAGGGGGCGCGCCGGGGGATCCCCGTCGTGGTGCTCGACCGGCCGAATCCCATCACCGGGCACCTGGTCGAGGGACCCGTGATGGATCCCGACCTGCGGTCGTTCACGGCGCCGCATCCGATCCCCGTCCGCACGGGGATGACCATCGGCGAGTTCGCCCGGATGGTGACGGCCGAGCGCAAGCTGCCGCTGCGGCTGACCGTGGTGCCGCTCGAGCAGTGGGAGCGCACGCAGTGGTTCGATCAGACGGGGTTGCCCTGGGTCAACCCGTCGCCCAATATTCGCTCGCCCCTGGAGGCGCTCCTCTACTCGGGGATCGGACTCCTGGAGGCGACGAACGTGTCGGTCGGGCGCGGCACGGACACACCGTTCGAGGTGGTCGGCGCCCCATGGATCACCAACCCGCAGGAGCTCGCCGACGGCCTCAACCACAAGCGGCTCACCGGCGTGAGGTTCGAGCCCGCGCGGTTCACGCCCACGTCGAGCGTCTATGCTGGGCAGAGCGTGGCCGGTGTGCGGCTCACGGTCCTGGACCGCGACGCGCTCCGGCCGGTGACGGTCGGACTCGCGCTGGGCCGCGAGCTGGCGGACCGCTACCCGCAGTTCCGGCCGGCGGCCATCCAGAACCTCCTCGTGAATCGCTCGGCGATATGGGCTTTCCTCCGCGGCGAGCCGCTCACCCGCATCCGGAGCCGCGCCGACGCGTCGTGGACGAGCTTCCTCGAGCGCCGCGCGTCGTACCTCATCTACTAGTCGGAGGGGCGAAGCGGACCACCGAATGGTCAGCGCAACGCCTGGACTCCACGCCGGCTCGCTTCGACATGTCTCACCGCGGACCTGCGCTCGCGTAGCGCTCGTCGGGATGGCGGTCGAAGTAGCCGAGCCACCGGTCGATCTCGCTGTCGACGGCCTGGATCCGCGGAAGCCGGTAGCGATCGAAGCCCTTCGCGGCGGGCGAGGGGGCGGGACCGCCGCTCACCATCAGGATCGCGTCGTGGCGATAGCTCGATCCGTTGACACCGCCGACGGCAGCCCACGCGACCTCGCGCGGGTAGGCCCCCATGGGCAGGGCGAGGGTGCGGGGCCGGTAGCCCGGGACATGGCGCTGGATCCATTCCTGGGCCTGGGCGATCTGCCGGCGCACGACGGGCTCGGCGTAACGGCTGAGGTTGGCGTGCCAGAGCGTGTGGTTGCCGATCTCATAGCCGCGGGTCACCAGGTACTGGAGCTTGCGGGTGGCGAGGGCGGGCTGATCGAAGAGACGATTCGGCGGATCGGCGCCCGGCAGGACGTAGAAGGTCGCCGCATGGCCGAACTCCGGATGGTCGCGCTCGAAGGCCTCGAGGATGCCTACCGCGCAGTCCGGGTCCACGACCCAGTCGCCGCGACGCTCGAGATAGCGGAACTGACCGGGCGAGGAATCGTCGAAGGTCAGGATCACCGGTGTCGTGCCGCGCGGCAGGGCGACCTTGCCGTCGAGATATTCGTTGAGTGCCACGAGCCGGTAGCCGCGCTCCCAGAGGCGCTCGAGGTCGCGCCGGAAGTGCTCGGGCGTGCGCGTCCACCGGGCCTCGGGGCGGTCGATCTTGTGATACTCGAGGATCATCACGCGCCCTCGCTCATTGGGGGCGAGAGGCTCGGCGGCGGCCGGGCGCGCCACCATGGCAGCGGCGACGATGGCGAGGAGAGTGGCGGCGGCGCGCACGCCTAGTCGGGTGACCCCTTCAGGGCGGCGGTCTTCGGCGAGAGCGCCTCCGCCGTGTAGTCGTTGCGCGGGTTCCAGAGCATCCATCCCGACCCGCCGCCCTCGACGGCGCCCCTGATCTGGGCCCGGATCTCGCGGGCGCCGAAGATGCGCTTGTCGAAGGCGTAGTCGCGAAAGTCCTGCAGCCACGGCCGCACCTGCGCCGGTGCGTGCTGGGAGCGCTGCCGGATCAGCCGGACGCTCTCGCGCACGACCTCGTAGGGATGCGCGACCGGGTTGCGGTAGCCGGGAATGCCCAGATGATAGCCGGAGGGGTACACCATCGGGCAGATGTAGTCGAGGTGCGGCGCCAGCTCTTCCACGCGCTGGCCGATATCCGTGTCATTGTTGTTGAAGGCGGTGTACCCGAAGATGTCGGCGGCCAGGAAGACGCCGGTGGGGCCGAGCTCCCGCCGCGCCCTGGCCAGGAAGCCCGCGATGGCGGGCAGCCGCGTGGCGGAGGTATTGGGCTGCGCGTAGACGGCGGCGGAGAGCCGTCCGTCCGTGGGAAAGCGCACGTAGTCGAACTGGATCTCGTCGAAGCCCTTGGCGGCGGCCTCCTTCGCGATCGCGATGACGTAATTCCAGACTTCCTCGCGGAAGGGATCGACCCAGGCGAGCCTCTCGTTGTCGAGCCAGGGCTTGCGCGTGCGCGTGTCGATGACCGCCAGGTCGGGCCGGTGCTGGGCGAGGACGCTGTCCTTGAAGGTGACGATGCGCGCGATGGTGTAGATGTTCCGCTCCCGGAGCGACTGGAGCAGGCCGTCGAAGTCCTTCATGATGACGGGGCCGAGGACGCCCGCTTCGAGCGCCGCCGGCACCTGGGTGCGGTACGGGATCAGTCCCCGGTCCCCCTTGACGTCGATGACGACGGCATTGAGCTCCGTGCGGCCCACCAGGGCGAGGACGCGATCCCGGATGCGCGGGTCCGCGACGCCGTAGTAGGTGAGGTAGGCGGCGCGAACGGTCCTCGGCCGGAGGGCGATGATGGGGTCGATGCCCTCGAGGGGGAGCCGCTTCATCTCGTAGCCGGGCGCCTTGACGATCACCGCGGGCGCCGTCGGCTCCGGCGGAACCGCGATGCCGAAGCGCCCGTCGGCATCGCTCACGGCCTCGATCGCGCCCGCCCAGATCGAGGCCCCGCGGAGTGGTGTCTTTCGGTCGGCGTCGAGCACCTGACCCTGGATGAGGCGCGCCGCCGGTCCTGGCTCGGGAGCCCTGGCGAGCGGTGGAGCCGCGTCCGGGCGGGATAGGGGACCGGACGTCGGGTCGGATCGCGTGGCCGCGGTGACGGGAGCGCTGTTGGCGAATGGCGTCCACGCGAAGGAGAGATAGGCGGTGAAGCCGATGAGCAGGGCGCACGCCAGCGCGGCGCCGTAGAGGACCGGCCGGCCATCGCGCGCGCCTCGCTCGGGAGCAGGATCCATTGCTACTCTCGACGTTAAGACGCGAGTCGCTCGGGCCCAAGAAAATTCGTCGCGGTGAGCTAGAATGACAGACATGGTCAAGAGCGGACAATCCTCGTATGGCTGTGACAAGGCGCGGCGGCGGTCCTTCAAGGTCAACGGGCTCGAGCTGAGCGGGCTCGAGTGGGGCGTGGCGGGGCGGCCCGCGCTCTGCCTCCTGCACGGCGGCTCGGCGCACGCGCACTGGTTCGACGCGGTGGCTCCGGCCTTAGCCGATCGCTACCACGTCCTCTCGCTCGACCAGCGCGGTCACGGCGAGAGCCAGTGGTCGTCCACCTCCGACTACGCCACCCCCGACTTCGCCGGCGACCTCCTGGGAGTGATGGACGCCCTCGACTGGGAGCGGATGGTCCTCGTCGGCCATTCCATGGGTGGGCACAACGCGATGAGCTTCGGGGCCTGGCACCCCGGCCGGCTCCGGGCCCTGGTCGTCGTCGACAGCCGCCCGTCGCTGCCGCCCGATCGGCTCGACCGGATGCATCGGCGCGGCCATCGGGGCCCGCGCCGCCACGAGAGCCTGGACGCGGCGCTCCAGAGCTTCCGGCTCCTGCCCCGGGAGACCGTCGCGGATGCCGGCTTGCTCGAGCACCTGGCCCGGGAAGGGATCGTGGAGCGCGGCGGCCGCTTCCTGTACCGCTTCGATCCTGCCTGCAATGGCGCGCGCCGCCCGACCGACGCCTGGCCGCTGCTCGAGCGGATCAGCGCGCCGACCCTGATCGTGCGGGGCGAGCACTCGCCCGTCCTGCCCCGCGAGATGCTCCAGGAGATGGTCAAGCGGATTCCCAGCGTGCGGGTGGAGGAGATTCCGGGCGCCTACCATCACCTCGTGCTGGACGCGCCCGGGGCGTTCACCACCGTGCTCGACGAGTTCCTGGACCGGACGCTGGGACAGGGCTGAGCGGGCGAGGGCGGTCAGTCCCGGATCCAGGATTCGGCGAGCGGGATACTCCAGACGGCGGCGGGCGCCCGTGACGCCGGCCTGTACGCGCCCTCGGCGAGGCCGCGCGCGCCCGGGCTGAGCCGCAGCAGACCGTCGATGTCGATCCGCCGGTAGAGCCGCTGCCGCTTGATGCCCTGGCGATAGCTCCGCAGCAAGCCCCGGCTCACGTACGCATAGAGCGTCGCGCGCTTGATCCCCAGGAGCCGCGCCGCCTCTTCGCCCGTCAGGTACTCCTCGCTGCCGATGACGATCATATCCCGTGTCCATCCTATCAGGCCGCGTCGGTGCGCCACCGCCCGATCCACTTGCATATTGTCTAGTCAACTATAATCAACTATAATCAACTAACATACAAAACAGGAGGACGGCCATGGAGACGCAGACCCAGTGGAAGGACGGGCTCGAGGATGTCGTCGCGGCGCGGTCCGCCATCTGCCAGGTGGACGGGGCGGCGGGCCGCCTGTACTACCGCGGCTACGAGATCGGCGATCTGGCGATCTCGGCGGGCTTCGAGGCGGTCACGCACCTGCTCTGGTTCGGCGAATTGCCCACCCCCGCGCAGGCGGGCGCTTTCCAGGCGGCGCTCGAGGGCGGCCGGGGTCTGCCCGAGCCGCTGCTCGCGCTGTTGCGGACGCTGCCCCGCGACTGCCATCCGCTCGACGCGCTCCGGACGGCGGTGTCCCTCGCCGCCGCCCTCGATCCGGACACCCGCTCGAGCGATCCGGAGGCCAACCTGCGCAAGGCGCACCGGCTCTTCAATCTCGTCCCGGCGGTGGTTGCGGCATGGCAGCGGCTTCGCACGGACCGCGAGCCGGTGGCCGCCCGCTCCGGGGGCTCCCATGCCGCGCACTTTCTGTACCTGCTCGAGGGCCGCGAGCCCTCGCCCGAGGTCGCGCGGGTGATGGATGTCGTCCTCACGCTGCACGCCGACCACGAGCTCAACGCCTCGACCTTCGCCGCCCGCGTGGCCGTGGCCACCATGGCCGACCTCCATGCCGCGATCGTGGCGGCGATCGCGACCCTGAAGGGGCCCCGCCACGGCGGCGCCAACGAGGAGGTGCTGGCCATGCTGCTCGAGATCGGGGATCCCGCGCGGGCCGAGGCGTTCGTCGAGGCGCGCCTCGGCGCCCGCGGCTCGCTGTCCAGGCGCGAGCGCGCCGACCCGAAGGCGCGCATCCCCGGCTTCGGCCATCGCGTGTACAAGGTGGACGATGCGCGCGCCCGGGTGCTGCGGGGCATGGCCAAGTCCATGGCGGAGGCGACGGGCCGCGGCCGGCTCTTCGAGGTCGCCGAGCGCCTCTACGAGGCCATGCGGTCGCGCACCACCCTGCCCGTCAATGTGGACTTCTTCTCGGCGGTGGTCTACGACGCCCTCGGGATCCCGCCGGACTTCTGCACGTCGATCTTCGCGGCCGGGCGGGTGGCGGGCTGGTGTGCCCACGCGCTCGAGCAGTACGCCGACAACCGCCTGATCCGGCCCCGCGCCGAGTACGTGGGGCCCGGTCCCCGGCGCTAGGAGATTCGGAGGGGGCCTCGACGGCCCCCTCCGAGGCCTCTCCCGAGGAATACGATTGCGCCGGCAAAGCCGGCGCTCGAACAGCGATCACATCGAATGGCTCTTCTCCGACAGGCTCCCAGGGGGTCAGGCTGCGCAAGCGGGGTCGGGGAGGCCCGCCTCCGCGAAGCCCTTCGCTCTGAGCAGGCAGGCATCGCAGAGACCGCAGGCGCGGCCATCGGGCTCGGGCGCGTAGCACGTCCAGGTGAGCGAGAAGTCGACCCCGAGCTCGAGGCCGCGCCGGATGATGGCGGCCTTGCTGAGCGCGATGAGCGGGGTGTGGACGCGGAAGCGGCTCCGGCCCTCGACGCCGGCCTGGGTGGCGAGGTTGGCGACGCGCTCGAAGGCCTCGATGAACTCGGGCCGGCAGTCCGGGTACCCGCTCGCGTCGAGCACATTGACGCCGATGAAGATGTCCCCGGCGCCCAGCACCTCCGCCCAGGCCAGCGCATGGCTCAGGAAGATGGTGTTCCGCGCGGGGACATACGTGACGGGGACGCCCGCGCCGATCGCCTCGGCGCTTCGTCCCTTCGGCACGGGGATGGCGCCGGTCAGGGCCGAGCCGCCGATGGCGCGCAGATCGACGCGCAGGACGAGGTGCTCCCGCGCGCCGAGCGCCGCCGCCACGCGCCGGGCCGACGCCAGCTCGCAGGCGTGACGCTGGCCGTACTCGAAGGACAGCGCGTGGCACTCGTAGCCCTCGGCGCGGGCGACGGCGAGGGTGGTCGTCGAGTCGAGCCCGCCCGAGAGGAGGACGACCGCGCGGCCCGTCATCAGACGCCTCGCCGGGCGCCCCAGACGAGGATGTGCAGCCGCGGGGAGAAGCGAAAGCCGTGGCGCTTGCACGCCTCGATCACCCAGGGCGAGCGCTCGATCAGCTCCTCGCGCCGCAGGGCCTCGGGCTGGAGCAGGATGCGCTCCCGCGGCAATCCGAAGCCCTCGGCCAGCCGCAGCACCTCGGCCAGGTCGCGCTCGTCGGCCACGACGAACTTCCACCAGGCAGCGCGCTCGAGGAAGGCCCGGATGGCGCGGGCGTTGATCCGCCTGGCCTCCTCCACCCCCGAGCCGGCCAGCTTGACGGAGACGTTCCACTGGATGGTCGGGCTCGCCTCCCGGGGTGGCTCGCGCGTTCCCGAGGTCTCGACCTCGATCTCGAAAGCCCTTTGATCGAGCGCAGTTGCCAGGGGAAGGAACAGAGGCGACTCGAGGGGCTCGCCGCCGGTGATGACGACTCTCCTGCAAGGATGGGTGCTCGCTTCCGCCATCAGCGCGTCGAGATCGACCTCCAGGCCGCCGGCGCTGTCCCAGGAATACTTGGTGTCGCACCAGCGGCAGCCGATCGAGCAGCCCTGGAGGCGAATGAAGACCGCCGGCAGGCCCGCCGTCGGCCCTTCGCCCTGGATGGAAAAGAAGGCCTCCGCGATCCGGCCCGAGACAGCGGTCAGGCCCGGCTTGATGGACGATCGTTCGCTCACATCAACGGAAATGGTAGCACGAGAATCCGCTTGCCCGGCGTCGGGTTGCTCTGGTATACAGTGCCCAGTCGGAGTCGGAGTGCGAGGGTCGCGGGCCGGGGTCCCCGCCGCCCGCGGCGAGCGTTCCAGCGGCGAGCGTTCCAAAGGAGGCAGCCATGGCGTATAGCCTGACCGATTCCCTCAAGCACGAGCGATTCCACGTGGTGGACGTCGACAAGGCCGCGGGCCGCCTGCGTGTCAAGGCCGTCGAGGACGTGTGCACCGACTTCGCCTGTCACGGCGCTCAGGTCTTCGACGAGGCCGGTGATGCCTGCGCTCTGGAGAAGG
>Ga0214473_10009195_pt1 | contig 11684 bp, 11 predicted proteins | sample RVTome_7_FD_203509 | JGI IMG/M metagenome (GOLD analysis project Ga0214473, IMG submission 203509) | Soil microbial communities from uranium-contaminated site in the Upper Colorado River Basin, Wyoming, United States - RVT98D197 | ecosystem: Environmental > Terrestrial > Soil > Contaminated >...
TGGCGCGATGATGCGCGACGCCGAATCGGTCGGGTTGGTGATTGAGGTTCTGCAGGACACCGATTTCTACAAGCCGGCGCACCGCAAGATCTATACGGCGATGCAGTCGCTCTTCGAGCATTCCGAACCGATTGACCTCGCGACCGTGGCGGCGGAACTGGAGAAGACCGGCGATCTGGAAAAATGCGGCGGACGTGCCGCATTGGTCGACATTGCCGATTCTGTCTTCACCGCCGCCAACGCCCAGGCCCATGCGCGCTTGGTGCAGGACAAGGCGGTCCTGCGGCAGCTGATCAAGACTTCGCAGCATATATCCGAGGCATGCTTCTCGGCGCCGGGGGAAATCGGCGACCTTCTGGATGAAGCCGAGGGAATGATTTTCGCAATTTCGGAGTCGCGGGCCCGGCAGGACTTCACCAGCATCTCCGCGCTCACCATCCCGACATTCGACCGCATCGATCAGTATTACAAGCAGGGTGGGGGCATTACGGGATTACCCACCGGTTACACCGACCTCGATGGCCTCACCGCCGGCATGCATCCGGGGGACTTGCTCATTCTCGCCGGACGTCCCTCGATGGGTAAGACCGCCTTCGCGCTCAATATCATGGAGCATATCGCCCTTGAAGAGAAGAAGGCATGCGCCATTTTCTCACTCGAAATGTCCAAGGAGCAGTTGGCCGAACGACTGCTTGCCACGGTGGCGCGTGTCAACGGTCTCGATATGCGCAAAGGGCGTTTGCGACGCGAGAAGTACGATGATCTCTACACCGCCGCCGGCAAGCTCCATGAAGCAAAGATCTGGATCGACGATACGGCCGCGCTGGGTGTTCTGGAGTTGCGCGCCAAAGCACGGCGCCTGAAGGCCCAGCAGGATATCGCCCTCATTGTCGTTGACTACATGCAGATGATGCACGGCCCACGCAACGCCGAGAACCGCCAACAGGAAATCTCGGTCATTTCACGTTCACTCAAAGCGCTCGCCAAGGAAATCAAAGTTCCCGTCCTCGCGCTCTCCCAGCTTTCCCGTCAAGTCGAGCAACGCGGCGGCGACCGCAGACCGCAATTGGCCGATCTTCGAGAGTCGGGAGCGATCGAGCAGGATGCTGACGTTGTCATGTTCGTCTACCGTCCCGAACGCTACGGCATCACCGAGGAGAAGGGCCAATCGCTGGAGAACACCGCCGAGATCATCGTCGGAAAGCAGCGCAACGGCCCGACCGGCACGGTCCTCTTGACCTTCCTCAAAGAGTTCACACGCTTCGAGAATCGCGCCGACACTCGAAGGGTCGGCGCCCCGCCGCCGTCCGTGTCCTCCTCCTCCGCGCCGACCGACGACGCCCCGTATTGATGATCGCCTGTTCGTTTAGACGTTGCCGTCCGCCCGCAACCGTCCGATAATGATCCTATGCGCGGTTTCGTGCGTCATGTTGGCCGCAAATGGGTCGACTTCCTGCGATACGTCGGCGGTGTGATCATCATGTCCGGGCGTGTGGTTGGGGCCTTGCCCCAACTGCCCCGCTCATGGCGGCTCCTCATGTCGCAAATGCTCGCCGTTGGTGTGCAGTCGCTGCCTCTCGTCGTGCTCGTTTCGGTTTTTACCGGCGCGGTCTCGACATGGCAGGCGGCCTACCAGTTCGAAGGATATGTCCCAATGCGCTATCTGGGCGGGGCCGTTGGGAAGGCGATTCTCCTGGAACTCGGTCCGGTGCTGACCGCATTGGTCATGACGGGACGCGTCGGCGCCTCCATGGCTGCCGAGCTGGGGACCATGCGTGTCACCGAGCAAGTCGATGCGTTGGAAGTGATGGGGATCGACCCGACACGCTACCTCATCATGCCACGTGTTGTTTCGGGGCTCTTCATGCTGCCGGTTCTCGTGCTCTTCGCGAACTTCGTGGCGTTGCTCGGCGCGCTCGCGGTCGCGGTCTTCTTCGTCGATATCTCAAGCGACACATTCCTGAACGGATTCAAGCTACTCTTCAAGAACGCCGACCTCACCGCCGGACTGCTCAAGGCGGCGATTTTTGGTCTGATCATCTCGACAATCGGCTGTTATCAGGGGTTTAATACGCAAGGCGGTGCCGAGGGTGTCGGACGCGCCACCACTGGAGCCGTAGTCGTCGCCTCGGTGTTAATCCTGATCTCGAATTATTTGATGGCCACTGTCTTGTTTAGAATCTGACGTATGGGGAGGGCGATCCGCCGCGGCGGACTGCCGAGCCGGCTCTTGTTATGACTCCGACTGCACCGGACATCGCCAGTGTTGAATCACTGTCAAGGATCCCTCACGGCCACCCCGTCATTACCCTGCGCGGCATCATGAAGTCGTTCTCCAAGCGGACGATCCTCAACGGCATCGATCTCGATGTCGCGCGCGGGGAGACGCTGGTCGTCATCGGACGCTCCGGGACCGGCAAGAGCATCCTGCTCAAAATTGTGTCCGGCCTGATGAAACCGGACAGCGGCTCAGTCTCAATCGACGGTGTCCGTCTCGATCAAGTCGATCGCCAGGCATTGATGTCGCTCCGTTTGCGCATGGGATTCGTCTTCCAGGGCGCAGCGCTGTTCGACTCGCTGACAATCGCCCAAAATGTCGGCTTGGGCCTCTCCGAAACATCACGCATGGATGACGATCAGATTGCGAAGATTGTCGAGGAACGGCTCGACTGGGTCGGTCTCGCCGGACAGGGAGGCAAGTTGCCATCGCAGCTTTCCGGCGGCATGCGCAAACGTGTTTCGCTCGCGCGCGCTATCGCAATGAATCCGGAGATCGTCCTCTACGACGAACCCACCGCCGGCCTTGATCCAGTCACGGCCTCGGGCATTAACGATCTGATCGTGTCCCTGCGCGAACGTCTCCACGTGACCGCGATTGCTGTCACCCACGACATGCATTCCGCCTTCAAGATCGGCGATCGGATCGCCATGCTCGATGACGGGCACATCGTCTTTGATGGCAGCGTCGCCGAGACCCGATCGGCCGAAAGCCCCGCCATCCGCCAGTTCATCGCCGGGCAATCGTCAGATACTCCACAATCGTAGGGCGGGTGCTCTGCTTGCAGTGAGCGATTTGTCCCGACCGAGGTGGAGGGAAGCCGAACTGCACCCACCGCTGTGGACCGCCGCATGCGTGGTCGGTGCAGCGCGCATTTCGTAGGTCAGGAGCGCGCGCCCAATCTACATTCTGATCCGCACAATCGTTGAGGGCGCGGGCTCCTGACTCGCCGCGGCGAGCTTGCAGGGTGGGTGCTCTGCTTGTAGTGAGCGAAGCCGAACTGCACCCACACTACAAGAAGATGATTGTCCCCACCGCGTTGGTCGTCCTATCATGCCGTCGATGAAATCCGCTTCTACAAAATCCTTCTACGCCTGCGCCAAATGTGGTGCGGTCTTCGCCCGCTGGGCCGGGCAATGCCCCGACTGCGGCGCCTGGGACAGTCTCCATGAAGAGAAATCACCCCCCCTTCCACACGGCGCCAGACCCGGGGAGAGGGGCTCCTCGCGTAAGCGTAGAGAAGCCCCCGCCACACAGACACTGGCCGAGATATCACTCGACACAGCCGCGGTGATTGCGACGGGCATCGGCGAGTTCGACAATGTCCTCGGCGGCGGCGCCATGCCCGGATCGACAGTCTTGGTCGGTGGCGAACCGGGAATTGGCAAGTCGACCCTGCTGTTGCAAATCGCTGGACGGATGGCCAAACGCGGCATCCCGACACTCTATGTCTCGGGTGAAGAATCGGCAGGGCAGATCAAGCATCGCGCGCAACGTCTCGGCATTCCCGGCGACCTCCACATCCTCACCGAGACCGAGCTGAGCAACATCCTCGGCGCGGCCGATGCGATGAATCCGAAGCCGCGCGCCCTTGTGATCGATTCGATTCAGACGACATTCGATCCGCAATGGCAAAGCCCGCCGGGCACCGTCTCGCAGGTGCGCGAATGCGCCTCGGCAATTGGCGATTGGGCGCAGGCGCACAATGCCGTCGCATTTCTGATCGGTCATGTGACCAAAGAGGGGTTCATTGCCGGACCGAAAGTGCTCGAGCATCTGGTCGATACAGTCCTGCAATTCGAGGGCGACCGCCGACAGTGGATACGCATTCTCCGCTGTCTCAAGAATCGCTTCGGCTCGACCAACGAAGTCGGCCTCTTCGAAATGAATGAGAAGGGCCTCTCTGAAGTCACCGATCCCTCCGGCCACTTCCTCTCCGGCGAACCGGCATCGCTCCACGCTCCCGGTTCCGCTGTCGCGGTCGCGATGGAAGGACGCAGGCCGCTCTTGTTGGAGATTCAGGCGTTGGTGGGGCAGGGGGGCGGAATGCCGCAGCGCGTGGTCTCCGGCTTTGATCCGCGTCGGAGCGCCATCCTCATCGCCATTTTGCAGAACATCGGCGGACTCTCGCTCAATGGACGCGACATCTTCGTCAACATCACCGGCGGTTTTGTCACCGATGAACCGGCCGTTGATCTCGCCGCCGCCATTGCCATCGCCTCATCCACTCTGAAACGCGCCGCACCCTCGCGCACTGTCTTCATCGGCGAGCTCGGCCTGGCCGGCGAAATCCGCGGTGTCCCGCAGATGAAGCAACGCCTCATCGAAGCGGAGAAGATCGGCTTCAAGACCGCCATCATCCCCGCGATGAATGCCCGTGACGTGCAGGGCGGTGACATCGAGGTTCGGGCGATTGGGCGAATTGATCAGGCGTTGGAGATGATATGAGCCGCGTTTATGTCTTGGGGGCTGGGTTCTCCAACCAAGTGGCGGGTCTTCCAACGGTGCGCGATCTCCGAGAATCGTTTCAGGTTGTGTTGTCTCGCTCGCGAAAAAGTGGTCATGAGAACAGGGTTTTCTGGGGAGAGAGTTTGCTCGGATTCCTTCACTCTTTCGAATATATCGGCCTCGCGACTAATCAGGGAGATTGTGTCGTCAACTCCAATGTGGCAGAACTGTTTGAGGAGTTATTGACTTTTCTCGACCTGAATACGAGAACGGAATTAAAGGGACAGGTGAGGCGTAACGGAAGTACTTTCGATATGTCCCATGTCGGGCCATTCTTCGGTTATGACGCCCAATTCCTACGAAAGGCATTTGAGACATATATGTACCTGGCGCTCGAGAAGCCGCGCTGTCTCGACAGCACGCTCCTTGAAGGGTTTTCATCACAGATTCTTGCAGACGACACGATGATTTCATTCAATTACGATCTCGTTCTTGAAAGGGATCTCTACTTCCGTGGACTATGGTATCCGCGGGACGGATATGGATACGAAGCTGTCGACGCAGAAGCTGTGTCCGAAGCATATCGAAAGGAAAAGTCCTCAATTCCAATTCTGAAACTGCATGGATCGCTCAACTGGCAACCAGACGATGTACTCGGGCACGAACGTGGTATTCGATGGTTCTTTGATGACAACGGACCGATTTTCCCGGGATACCTCAGTCACGAGAAGCCCGTGCTAGATGAGCCATATCAGGGTGGGCACCACATTCGCTGGTTGTTGCCATCCTTCGTGAAAGCCCTCGATGATCAGAGGCTTCTCGCGGCATGGAGACAGGCCGCACTGAATCTGCGAGAGAAACCGAATGAGGTCGTTGTCATCGGCTACAGTCTTCCCGTCGCGGACCCAGCAGCGTGGGCGCTCTTCGCCTCGTCGTGTCATCCAGATTCAAAACTAATAGTCGTCGACAAGAATGCAGAGGAAGTCGTGCAGCGCTTCGTGAAAGCAACTGGCTGCCAGAAGTATGCGACCTACCTCAATTTGGAAAGCTACCTATTGGAGAAGGGTGGGTAGTTTGCAATTGTTGATCAGCGGGTGGCGTAAACGTGTTCGTGACGCTAACAGGCAAACGTCACCCGTGTGCGAGCCGTGGGCACGTCACATAAATCAACGCAGAATGGCGGTGGGGATATGTGGAACGTTTGCAGATCGGAGCGAGATTTATGAACGAGAAGTCTAGGACTTTGGCTCTTTGGGTCATTGCGCTTGCCCTATTCGGACACCTTATCGGCTACGTAGTTACGAACAGGTATCACTACGTATATCCCCCTTTGACTCGTGTTGACAATTGGACAGGCGAAGTGCAAGAAATAAATGACAAAGACGGTCGATGGGAACGATCGAATTAGGACATAGCTCACCTCTGCGAATCCTGAGGGCTCACCATAGGGAAAGCAACCTCTCGTGGTGACACTCTCTCGTGGATCGATGCCCGTCAAAGTGAACCCTGACCAAGAGCCCCTCGGCTTCGCTCGGGACCTGCGGCGCTCAGGGCCACGAACGACTCGCTCGAAGGCGATGCGTATCTACGGCGCCGGTGCCACCGCCGTATTCTGCGTCGCCACAATCAACCACTTATCACCGGTCTTAGTCAGGACATGACGCATCCGTGCTCGAAGAATCCCCGGCTCGGTAGGCTGACTCCCGGGCGGGAGTGCCTTGAATTCGGTGATCGCAATGTCGACGTCGGCAACAGCAACAGTTGACTGGAGAAAACGCACACGCTTCAACGCTGAGACGCGCCTGCTGCCCTTGAAGACTCCGTCGAAGATTTCACGTTGCCGCGCACGGATCGCATCGGCTCCCTCCATGACCATGCCGAGGATGTTGATGAAATCCGCATCCGGCGAATAGTGAGCGGCCCAACGGGCGGCGTCGGCGTGTGACCATGCGGAGTCAAGGTCGGCGACAGTCGCACGAATGTTCGTGGAGTCGGCGGCAGTGCCGTACGGCTGGGCCTGTGCAACCGGTGTCAGGGCAACACCGACCACCACGCCCAACGCTAACTGGCGAAACGCATTCATCTTCATGTTAAATCCTCCTGGCTGAAATCGTGGGTCACCGAGCCGGCGCCGGGCACACTCGACCGGGCACTGTGACAGAACTGCCTTCCTCGCAACAAACTTGCCTCGCGCAAATGATGATTGAATGTGGATGCTTTCGCAAGAGGGTTGTTCCCCAGTGGTGAGCGCCGGGTGGCCCTGACAGCTCTTGGCCAGGGCTTGCCTAACTCACCTCTGTGAATGCTCAGCGAATGCTCAGCGCTCACTCCGTGTAGCACTCGCTCGTGCTGACACTCTCTCGCGGATCGATACCTGTCAAAGTAAACCGTGACCAAAGGCGGTCAGGGCCACAAGAGCAAACCCCAAGTCGCGATTGAATCTTCCCCCGCATTGTCGTTTCTTCCCCGCCCCGGCAATCGCGCCGGATTGAGCGACAACCATGTCAGACACCTACGTAATCACAGGCGGCAGCGGATTCCTCGGGATCAATCTCGCCCGCTATCTCTTGGCCAAAGGGCAGAATGTCGTCACGCTGGACCTGTTGCCGTTCGATTATCCCGATGTCCGCGATCAGGTGCGCGCAATCGAGGGGGACATACGCAACCGTGAGGATGTGCGCCGCGCCGTAACGGGCGCTCGCATTGTCGTCCATGGGGCGGCGGCACTCCCGCTGTACAAACCCCAGGATATCTACTCGACGGATATCGAGGGCACACGAACCGTCCTCGCCGAGTCGCAAGCCGCTGGTGTCGAACGGGTCATCCATATCTCTTCGACCGCCGTGTATGGCATCCCCGATCACCATCCGCTCCTGGAATCTGATCAACTCGTCGGTGTAGGACCCTATGGCGAAGCCAAGGTGAGGGCTGAGGAACTCTGCCTGAAGTTTCGCGCGAAGGGGCTTTGTGTACCCATCGTGAGGCCCAAAACATTCATTGGGCCCGAGCGCCTCGGCGTGTTCGCGCTTCTATATGACTGGGCCAACGATGGCCGCAATTTCCCCGTTCTCGGTAAAGGCGACAACCCCTACCAGTACCTCGATGTGGAGGACCTCTGCGACGCCATCTGGCTGTGCGCGACGCTCCCCCGCGATGTGGTCAACGACACATTCAACGTCGGCGCGTCGGAATTCGGCACCCCACGCTCCGATTTCCAAGCCGTGCTCGATTACGCGGGTCATGGCAAGCGCATCGTCTCGATTCCTGAGGGACCGGCCATCTTCGCTTTACGTGTACTGGAGATGCTACATCTGTCACCGCTCTACAGGTGGGTATACGAGACCGCCGGCAAAGAATCATTCGTGTCGATCGAGAAGGCCCAGCAAGAACTCGGCTTTGCCCCGAAGTATTCCAATAAGGATGCGCTCCTGCGCAACTACCGCTGGTACCTGCACAATCTCGATTCCTTCCGCTCCGGCAACGGCGTGACACACCGTGTCCCCTGGGGGCAGGGGTTACTGCGGTTCTTCAAGCCACTGTTTTGACCGCCATGACTATTGACCCCTTCGCAAAGGCACAGGCTGAAAGCCTGTGCTACCCAAAAGAGCTTGAAGGTAGCACAGGCTTTCAGCCTGTGCTTTTCGACGCCATTCGATGAACCTCGAATTCACACTGCACAACTCGGACGGCCGGGCTCGTACGGGCCAATTCACCATCCATGGCCGCACGGTCGAGACACCTGTCTTCATGCCTGTAGGAACCGCCGGTACTGTGAAGGCGATGCCGCCCGAGGATCTCGCTTTACTTGGTGCGCAGGTCTGCCTCGGGAACTCTTACCACCTCTACCTGCGTCCCGGCGTCGACATCGTGAAGAGGGCAGGGGGGCTGCATCGCTTCATCAACTGGAATGGCGCGATCCTGACCGACTCGGGTGGCTATCAGGTCTTCAGCTTGCAGGAGTTGCGGAAGATCGAGAAGGACGGAGTCCGTTTTCGGTCGCACCTCGATGGCTCCGAGCACTTCTTCACGCCGGAGGGTGTTTACGACATCCAGCATGGTCTCGGGACCGACATTGCCATGGTCCTCGATGTTTGCACGCCATACCCCGCCGAGCACGATCATGCCGCGAAAGACCTTAAAGTAACACTTGAATGGGCGGCTAAGGCGAAAGCCAGAAGTCAAGAATTATCAGTAAGTTATAAGACCGATAGGTCCTATATGACCTGCCCTGCGCAATTTGGCATCGTTCAGGGATCCGTCTACCCCGAACTGAGGAAGCTCTCGGCCCAACGTCTTGTCGAAATCGGTTTCGACGGCTACGCCATCGGCGGACTCTCAGTCGGAGAACCGAAGGATGCGATGTGGGAAATGACCGAGGCAACTGTCCCGCATCTGCCCATTGATCGCCCCCGTTATCTCATGGGCGTCGGCACTCCCGAAGACCTGATCATGGGGATCGCCCGTGGCATCGACATGTTCGACTGTGTTCTCCCCACACGCGCCGCGCGTCATGGCACCGCCTTCACGTCTGCTGGCCCGCTAACCATCAAAGCGGGGCGTTATTGCGATGATTTCGCGCCGATTGATCCTGAATGCGACTGCCCGACCTGCAAATCGTACACACGCGCTTACATCCGCCATCTCTTTAACGCCGGCGAGATCAGCGCAATGATATTGACCACGCGCCACAATTTGCATTTCTACCTGTCCGTAATGCGCCGGGCGAGGCGTGCCATACGCGAGAATGGCTGGCAGTCGTTCTCGCGTGGCTTTCTGGCCCGGTACCGTTCCAGTGGCGAGGGGTGAGATGGACAGGCCGAAAGCCTGTCCTCCTACTAAACAGGAGCACGGGCTTTCAACCTGTGCAACGATCGAAGATCGCGAACCGAAAAGGAACTGAAGGAGGATTTGTGATACACTGGCTTCTGGCATTGGGGCAAGCCCCAGCGGATGGTTCGTCTCCTAACCCCATCCTGACTTTTCTGCCGTTCCTGCTCATGATCTTGGTGGTCTGGTTCCTGCTGATCCGGCCGCAGCGCAAACGCGCCAAGGAGCACACGACGATGCTGACGGCTCTCCAGAAAGGAGACAAAGTCGTCACCAGTTCAGGAATGCTGGGGACGATCGTCGGTATGAACGAGCAGGACAGCACCGTTGTTCTGAAAGTCGCCGATGACACCAAGATCGAGTTCCTGAAGTCGGCGATCGCCGGCAAGATGGACAAGTAACCGTGATAGGGGCCCGATCATGCGCCGTCCCTTGGCCAAGAGGGTCGATGAAGTTCGCGTCTTTGATGACAGCGTTCTTCGCGCACCGGTTCGGGATGTCACCGAATTCGGCGAGAAGCTTCGCGACCTGATCCAACGGTTGCTGCGTGCCCAGAAGCGCGATCACGCGATCGGCGTGGCCGCACCCCAGATCGGCGAATTGTGGAATGTTTTTGTCATCAACGGCACCCAGATCGAACGCGGCGGCAAACCCGAAGTGTATGTCAACGCCCGCATCCTGTCCGAAGAAGGGCATGATCTCGATGAGGAGGGATGCTTGTCCTTCCCGGGTATCTTTGTCCCTGTCCTGCGACCCCGCCTTGTGGGTATCGCCGCGCAAGACGAAGCGGGGAAGCCGTTCGAGCGTGAAGGAACAGGGCTTCTGGCCCGCGCATTCAGCCACGAGGCCGATCATCTGCAGGGACGTCTGGTCATCGACCGTTTAGCGCCAGAGATGCGCGACAAGATCATTGCGCGCATGAAAACCAATACCCGCAGAACGGCACGATAAACCGTGAACGTTGTCTTCTTTGGCACCGCCGATTTCGGCATCCCGACACTGGAAGCCCTCCACAAGAGCGCCCGGCATCGCCTGATTGTGGCCGTGACCGGTCCGGACAGGCCGCGCGGACGCGGACTGTCTTCGCAGCCGACGCCGGTCGGAGAATGGCTCACGCGAACGGGAATCGACAAGGTCTTAAAGCCGGACAAGCTGTCCGATCCGGCGTTTGTCGAGTTATTGCGTGCGGCTCCCGCCGACGCCTATGTTGTCGTCGCCTACCGCATCCTACCCGACTCTGTCTACACGATCCCGCGCCATGCTTTCAATCTGCACGCATCCTTGTTGCCCGCGTACCGGGGCGCGGCTCCGATCCAACGCGCCATCATGGCGGGGGAGAAGGTCACCGGTGTGACGACCTTTCTCTTGCAGACAAAGGTCGATGCCGGAGATATCGTCTTGCAGAGGGCAGTCGAAATCGGTCCCGAGGAGAACACCGGCGAACTGATGAGTCGACTCGCGGCCGTGGGCGCGGGTGCGGTGATTGAGACGCTCGATCTGCTGGAGAGCGGCAGTTTCGCCGCCGTCGTTCAGGATCCCACAAATGCAACCGCGGCCCCCAAGATCACCGACGCGGACGTGCTTCTGTCCTTTGCGCAGCCCTGCCGGACGCTCGTCAACCATGTCCGCGCCCTCGCCCCTCGTCCCGGAGCGACCGCAGTATTCCGCGAAAACACCGTGAAGATTCTCGCACTTTCAGCCCATTCTGACGCATCTTTAGGGGGCTTGGCGGGTGAAATTGTCGCGGTGGACAGGACAATTGGCCCGATTGTGGCAGCCGGTGTCGGCCTGGTGGCTTTTCGCAGCATCCAGCCGGCCGGAAAAAAACCGATGACCGGAGCCGAATTCGCACGAGGGTACCACCCCGAGATTGGCGAACGATTCCTTACACCCCGATTGAAACAGGACTAATGCACACCGAAGAACCCGACGTCCAGACTCCTGAGAAAAAGACCGCCCCGCGCCCCCAGCGCCGCACGCGCCGTCCCCACTGGGAACAACCGGTAGAGTTGCCGCCGGTGAAGAAGGAAATCATCATCAATGTCGGCGACACCGAGACGCGCATTGCCGTCCTCGAGGATGGCAAGTTGGTCGAGTTGTCGTACGAACGCCCCGATGCGGTCAAGATGGC
>Ga0214473_10009196_pt1 | contig 11682 bp, 7 predicted proteins | sample RVTome_7_FD_203509 | JGI IMG/M metagenome (GOLD analysis project Ga0214473, IMG submission 203509) | Soil microbial communities from uranium-contaminated site in the Upper Colorado River Basin, Wyoming, United States - RVT98D197 | ecosystem: Environmental > Terrestrial > Soil > Contaminated >...
TACTCGACGTGGACGCCCTCGTCCCCCGCATCGCGGCGTCGAACACGTTCTACGGCACGGCCGTCCTGCGGCAGTTCGAGATGCTGGGTGTCTACACGCTCAACGGCTCCCAGGCCGTGGCGCGTGCTCGCGACAAGCTGCGGTCGTTCCAGATCCTGTCGCGCAAGGGCGTTCCGATGCCGATCACGGGCTTTGCCCACTCGACGCACGAGGTTCAGGACCTCATCGAGATGGTCGGTGGGGCGCCCCTCATCGTGAAGCTCCTCGAGGGGACCCAGGGCATCGGGGTCGTGCTCGCGGAGACGCACCAGGCCGCCGAGTCGGTCATCCAGGCGTTCCGTGGCCTGAACGCCAACATCCTCGTCCAAGAGTTCGTCGGCGAGTCGCGCGGCACGGACATCCGTTGTTTCACGCTCGGCGGACGGGTCGTCGCGTCCATGATGCGTACAGCGCCCCCAGGTGAGTTCCGCGCGAACGTCCACCGTGGGGGCACCGTGTCCAAGGTGAAGCTCAATCCGGACGAGCGCACCACGGCCCTCGAAGCCGCCAAGGCGATGGGGCTCAACATGGCGGGAGTGGACCTCATCCGGTCCAACCACGGCACGCTCGTGCTCGAGGTCAACGCGTCGCCCGGGCTCGAGGGGATCGAGGCGGCCACCGAGAAGGACATCGCCGGCAAGATCATCGAGCAGATCGAGAAGAACGCTCCCGTCGGTCAGCGAGCGGACCGCGTCGGCCACTAGCGCTCGGCGAAGACGAGCTCGGCGCGCAGGCGGTTCGCACCCTCTTGGGCGACCCGCCGGAACTCGCGATAGTTCTCCACCGACAGCTCGGGACAACGCCGAACGTACTCGTAGGTCACCGTGACGTCCGTTCCCTGCGTCACGGACGACTGGCGCACGGAGAAGCAGGGGTGCTCGAGCTCGAGCGATTCCGGAACGCGAACCACGCGCGCGCGCCGCGGCAGGCGGAAGTGGAACCGCGCTCTGCGCGTGTCGGGCGGACCGAAGCGCATGGGGAGCTGACGCGAGGCCAGGGCCGTCGCGGTGCTCAGGGGATACATGAAAGTCTGCGCTGTCGGGATCTGGATGCGGAGCTGACTCTCCTGGGGCTGGATGGCCTGCGAGACGTTCATGACGAGATCGATCACGAGGGGCGTCCAGGTGTCATCGGCGTTGCGTGCGTTGCTCTCGGACAGCGTCGCGCCCCCGAAGAACTGGCTCAGCAGCGTCTGATAGAAGTTGTGGGCTTGCTCGGGGTTTCGGATGAGCCGGCGAACGGCCGCGGCGCCCGTGCCGCGGAGCGTGATGGAGGCGCGCGCCGTAGCCTGGCGCGACGGCTGCACGTCGATGTCGAGATCTGCAGCGAAGATCTGCATCTCCGGGCCTTGGTAAGGAATGGGGATGAACTCGTAGGAGCCGTTCTGCGGGTCGATGACGAGGCTCGAGGCGCCCTGGTCGTCGCTCCGGAGGTTCCCCATGTCGAGTCCGTCTGTCGTCGGGTCGAGGAAAAACCCCTCCGCCATGCCCGTCTGCGCCGGGACGTACACGATGGCGTGGTTGAACTGCTGGTTGGGCACCTCGCGCTGCACCTTCCCCGCGTCGGTCGTCCGCAGCACGGCGAAGCGCACCTCGACGCCGACCTCGCGGGCGAGCTGGATCAGGAGCACCGCCTTGTCCTTGCAGTCGCCGTAGCCGCGTTCGATCACGACAGGGCAGGAGTGGGGCCTCACCCCTGCGATCGTGTCCTCGTAGTCCTGCTGGTAGCGGATCTCCTGCGCCACGTGGTGATAGAGGCGATCGAGCTTGCCGCGCGGGTCGTCGACCCCTTCTGTCAGCCGGAGCGCCAGCGCATGGATCTCGTCGTTGCTCTCGAACACGTTCGACAGCAGCGCCATCTCCCACTGCACGTAGTCGTCCCAGTCGGAGACCGTGCTCACGTTGACCTGCCAGACCACATCGCCCACCGGTGGCATCAAGGGCTCGCCGACGAGCGGCGCCACCCTGCTCGCCTGCCACGTATAGACCCGCATGCCGTCCACGCGCTCGACGTTCTCGGCGACGGTGCCCACGATCCGCCGACTCACCGACCGGCCCTCCGGCAGGATCAGGACCCAGCGTGACCGCTCGAACTGGCGGTACAAGCCCTGGAAGTGCCAGCTGCTCACGAACTGATTGGGGAGGAATGCAGGAGGGGGTGCGTGGTGGATGTACTGCAGGACCACGACAGAGCCGACGGTCAGGCCGCGGAAGCGCAGCACGCCGTCGCGTATGGACGAGGCCTCGCGGCGCTCGCCGTCGGGTCCGCGCGACCAGGCTTGAAGGATGCGCGCATCGACCGGCACGCGCGTGCTGATCAGGTCGTCGCGCCCCTCGGTCGTGACCGCGAGAGACACTTGCGTGACCGTGCGCCGCGAGCTTCCGTCGTGCCGGACCTCGGTCACTTCGTCGTCGAGCACGTAGACGCTATGAGCTCCTGGCGCCACCTCGATCTCCGACGCGCTCGCCGCCGCCTGGGCCACCTCCTCGTCCGTCGGCACGAAGCGCTCCGAGCCGCCGTGCGACTGGGCCCGCAAGAAGTCCACTCGCTCGGCGAGCCGCGAGTCGTCTGGCTCACGTTCGAGCGCGCGCTGCCAGGCCTCCAGCGCAGCCCGGTCGTCGCCCTCCTCCTGCGCCATCACGGCCAGGCGCCGATGGGGGCGTGACCACTCCGGGTCGAAGCGCGCGGCCTCGAGGTAGGCGCGCCGCGCCTCGTCCCGCCGTCCCGCCTGACGCAGCGTGTCGCCCAGATCCATCTCGTACGACACCCGTGTCGGCGCGATCTCGCGGATGCGTTCGTACAGGGCGATCGCTTCCCCGAAATCGAGGCGGCGCCAGGCCATGAACGCCAGCCGCTCGAGCCCCCACAACTGGCCCGGCTCGAGCGCCCTCGCCGCCTGGTATTGGCGTTCGGCCTGATCGTTGTATCCCCGAGCCTCGAGACACCGTCCGAGCTCGCGCAGCCCCCACGCGCTGTCGGGCCAACGTGTCAGCACCCGGTCCAGCACTCGGCACCGGTCCTCTTCCCATCCCTGGTGCTCGAAGGCGGCCGCGAGATCCATCTGCGCGAAGCGCGCTCGCGGGTTGATCCGCGCCGCTTCGATCAGGTCGTCGATGACGCGATCCCAGAGGTCGCGCTGCCGGTAGAAGCGGGCCCGCTTCCACAGGAAGGCCGTTGCCCACTCCCCGGACCCGGCCACACCCGCGTTGAGCAGATCGATGGCCGCACCGAGCTCGTCATTGTCCCAGAAGGCCATCGCACCGTGGAACTGGGCGAGGGGATGATCAGGCAGCTCCGTCAACAGGCCCCGCGCGTGCGCGATGCCGTCGCCGTCGAGACCGACACGGGCCAGGTAGCGGTAGGCGAGGAGCTCACGGCGGGCCTCTGGGACCACGGTGTCCACCGCCGGCGGGACGAAGTGGATCGTCGGCATGTCGTCCGACGCCGCGACCGACGCGAAGCGCTGGGCTTGCTCGGATCGCTGCACATCCCCGAGCGTCTCCCCGCGCTCGTCGGTGAGCCGCGCGCCTACGATCCACTCGCCGGACTCGCGCCGGGAGCTCTTGATCAGGATCTGGTTCCATCCCCGGGCGAGGGACACGGGCACGACGACGGCCTCGGATGCTCCGCCCTCCAAGTCCTCCTCGGCGGCCACCTGCGCGTCGTTGACCCAGACGGTCAGGCTGGCGGTGCTCGTCACCCGCAGTTGGGCCCCGCGCTCGCGGTCGGATCGCACCCACGTCACGAGGTAAGCGACACACCATTGTCCCGGGCTCACGAGATCGCCGAGCGGTGCCATGCCCTGGTCGTCGAGTTGGTCGACGCGGCGCCAACGGATCGGCAGGACCACGCCCTGGTAGGTCGCCGCGAGATCGATGCTCTCTTCGGGGGGATACCGCGTGCGGAAGCCGCTGCCCTGGTCGTTGTCGAAGGCCCCGAGCAACATCCAGTGGTCGAGGTTGCCCATCGCCGCCGTCTGTCGCCGCGCGTCCTCGAGTCGACCGAGCCGCTCGAGCACGTCCACGAGCCAGTGGCGAGCCTGGGCGCGGACCGCGGCGCTCGGGTGCCGGCTCGCGAGCAGCTCGAGGAGCGCGAGGGCCTCGTTGGCCTCGCGCGCGGTGAGATTCCGGCGCAGCGCCTCCCACAGGTAGAGGTCCGTGAAGGGCGAGCGCAGGTCCTGGGCCGCGCCGAGCCAGTGGTCGATCTCCGCGCCCGAGTCCTCCCGGAGCGTGGCGATATGGGCCGCCATCTCGTGGAGCTCGGCGTCCGCGGGGCGGTCGCGCAGGAGGGTGTCGATCTCGCGGCCCATGGCTTCGGCATCGAAGGCCGCGGAGTAGAAGCGTCGCGACAGCTCCGCGACGGACGGGGCGTCCGGCGGGGAGGCGAGCGCGACGGTGCGCCGCGCCGGGAAGTCGGCGGCGGTGCGCAGGCCGGTCGTGGCGCCGCCGCAGGCGGCGACGGAAGGGCAAGCCAGCAGGAGAATGGCGAGTCGGGCCGTCGGTCGCATGGGCTGCGTCATATCACGGGTGGGCGCAGCGGACCCGGCCGACTGGCCACTGGGCTTGCCGCACTGGGGCGCCCGACATGCTCCTGGGGCTCAGGCATCCAGCGTTTCCCGAATGATCCTGGGTCGCCGCTCGTAAGGCCCGAAGGTTGCAAACCCAGTCGGGAAAGCCCCCCACGGAGGTCGTGGTGAAGTCCCACGTCGCTGCACGAGCCGTATCCGCGTGCATAGTGCTCCTCGTCGTCAGCCCCGGCTGCAAGTCCGGAGGCCGCCAGTTCGGCGACCTCCCGGACATCGACGGCTCCGTGCGCCGCGATGCGGGCCCGGATGCGGGACCTAGACCGGAGCGAATGCACGACGGGGGCCCCGGCGGCTATGCAGATGCCGAGCCCGTGGACGAGTGTATGCCGAGCTGCGGGCCCGAGGAGCTGTGCGGCATGACAGGGGACGGGGACGGTCTCGACAACGACTGCGACGGCATGGTGGACGAGGATTGCCCGTGCACGGCGAGCGGCGTCACGCGCGCGTGCTTCCGCGGTCCTCCCGACCGCCGCGGCGTCGGCTCCTGTGCCGACGGCGTTATGACCTGCACCGAGTTCCTGACCTGGAGCACGTGCGAAGGCGGCCAGTTCCCCGAGGACGAGACCTGTGATGGTGCCGACAACGACTGCAACGGCGTGCCCGACGACGGCTTGAGCGAATGCTCGACGACCCTGACGTGCCCGGGCTCCGAGCTCGCGGCGCCGCTCACGACGCACCTGCTCCGCGGCAGCACGATCTACACGGGGGCCGCCCGGTCGTGGGCGTGGACCATCACTTGCCCCGCGACCGTGGATCCGTGCCCTGCGCCGGCCGATCCCACCGCGCGGGACACGACGATCTACTTCGTGAGCTCGGGCAGCTACCGCGCCCAGCTCGACATCGTCGCGGAGGACGGGACGGAGCTCGGGTGCGACTGGGTCGTACACGTGCAAGGCTCGGGTCTTCGCGTCGAGCTCAACTGGGATACGCGCGGCGAGGGGCATGGCGACACGGACGTGGACCTGCACCTGCATCGCAGGACGGTGCCGGCCGGCACCATGACTGGAGAGACGGCGTTCTTCAGCGACGACGACTGCTACTTCGCCAACTGCAAGGGATCGAACTACAGCACTGCCCTGCGGTCCCGCTGGTCCCTCCTCGACACGTCCGACATGAGCGCCTGCGAGGCCGCTCCGCACGGGCAGGGGGAGTACTGGATGGACAAGGGAGCCTGCTACAACCCGCGCCTCGATGTGGACGTGATCACGTGCAACCCGGACATCACCGATCCGACAGACTCGAGCTTCTGCGCGCCAGAGAACATCAACGTGGACCGTCCCGAGCCGGGGTCGACCTATCGCATCATGGTCAACTACTACTCGGACCACAATTACCTCGGGGAGGGCGTGGTCGAGACCCATCCGTCGGTCAGCATCTACTGCGGCGGCGAGCTCCGCGGCGCCTTCGGGCTCGATCCCCTCGTCACGCTCCGCAACGGCGACGGCTACGGCGAGAGCAACGACAACTGGATGGTCGCTGACGTGACCTTCTTCGAAGGCGAGTGCGGCCGTCTCGAGTGCATGGTCAATCCGATCGGCGACATCGTCCGCGGTGCCGGCTTCGGCCCCCCCTGGTCCCTCTGATATCTGGGACAGGTAAATTCCTGAACCGGACTTCGGTCGCGGCGCTGTTGCCGCGCCGTCGCCAGCGGCCACGAGTCGGCGCCTATCGGAGCGCGCTCGCGCGCGGATCGTGGCGACGGAAGTGCTCTACGGCCCGCGCGTGTGACGACACGACGTAGCAGTACTTGCACCCCGCAAGGCAGGTCTCGTCCATGCCGATGTCCACGGCGCGCACGCAGCGGCACGACGTGCGCGACGGCGCGGGGCGCTGGGCCCTCACCATGGCCGCCACCTGCTCACCCCAGGGCGCGAGGAGCTCGGGTGCGATGCACTGCGACGGCGGCAGGCCGAGCTCCGCGTCACAGCAAGCCCTGAGCTCCATCCCGTGTTCGACTGCGACGACACGCAGGTCGGCGAGCAACGCCGAGGTGTCGGCGACGGGAAGGTCGGGATGCTGCCTCGCCACCGCGCGGTGCCTCGTCGGATCGACACGACGAAACCGAGTCGTCGGGTCCGCAAGGCGTCGCAGTGCCTTGCGATAGGGCTCCACGATCGAAGTGTTGACGACCCGCGTGGCACCCTGCAGCCGCTCTGCGATCCGCGCGAAGCGCCTCAAGTGCCATCCGTGTGTGTAACGGTCGGACAGGACGATGGGGTCGTACCGCCACTCGATGCAAGCCGGGGACGGCAGGGCCACGGAGGTGCGCAGAAAGTCGTCGAGCGCGCGTTCGGTCTCGGGCACGTGGGGCTCCACGTCCCGACAGTGCCCCGCGATGGTGTACTGGAACGCGTGGGGCACGCCCTCTTCGCGCAGGGCGGTCAGCGGGTCCGCGAACGGCAGCGCGTAACGCGTCCAGAAAAGGTATGCCAGCACGTCCCGCGTCGCCAGGGACGCGCGGCCCGAGACGCCGAAGGCGTTCCTGTACTCGGCGAAGCCCGCCCGCCTCCGCTCGACGAACCACCGCGCGAAGTAGCGCGGGATATCGGTCCTGCGCGAAGCGCTGATCACGACGGGCTCGGCCACGATCGTCAGTATGCCCCACCCCGCGCCCCGTGACCCGGAGCCGAGCCCAGGTCCCGCCGCCCCAGGTTCTGCCGCCCCGGGTTCTGCCGCCCCCAGGTTCTTGCGGTTCCCCGGGCGCGATGGCACCGTCGCGTCCGAGAAGGCCGTGAACCGCACCACCCGCGCCGCGCTCGTGCTGTGCCTGCTCGTCCTTCCCGTGGGGGCCCGGGCTCAGCGCGAGCCGCGCTTCATCGTGGTGAGGACCCTCGCCTCTGCCGACCCGGCCGGGTTCCGTCAGGCTGCGGACGACATCGGGCGCCTCGCGCGCGAGGCGCGGCCCGGGCTCACCGTCGAGCAGGCCGTTCGCGCCATCGAGGAGCGACACTCCGCCGAGGCCGTCGCCACAACGTCCGATGACCTCGACGCGCTCGCTCGCGAGAGCGAGGCCGCTCTCGAGCACGTGGCCTTCGGTCGCCGCCGGCAGGCGGCTGCAGCGGTCACGCGGATCCTGGAGCGCGCCCAGGCCGCGATCGAGACGCTCAACCGCGAGACGCGTTCCGCGCGACGCGTACTCAACTCCTGTCTCTACCTCGTGCGCGCCTTGGCCGACAGCGGCGACGAGACGGCCGCCCTCGAGCAGAGCGTCGACTGCGCGCGGCTCGTGCCCGATCTCTTGCCGGCCGCCTCGGAGCATCCGCCCAACGTCCGCCAGCTCTTTCAACAGGCTGCCGCCGAGCTCGACAGCGGGCCCCACGGAGGGCTGCGCGTCGACAGCGAGCCTCAGGGCTGCGCGGTGTACCTCAACGGCCGCCGACTCGGTTCCACGCCCTTCCGCCGCGAGGAGCTGCCGACGGGCGAGTACCGCGTGCAGGTCGAGTGCACCGAGACCGGGCGGCCCGGCCGCGTGCACCGCATCGTCCTGTCCGCCGAGCCGCGCGAGATCGTCATCGACTCGCGCTTCGACACGGTGCTGCGCACGAGCGGTCGCGACCTGCGCCTCGAGTACGCAAGCGTCGAGGAGGAGCAGCGCTGGCGCCTGTACGATGCGACGCTCGTCGCCGAGCTCGTGGAGGCGTCCGACTTGTTGATGGTGACGCCGGAGGGCGACGCGGTGCTGCGCGTGGATCGCGTGGACGTGCTTCATCAGCGTGTGATCGCCTCCGTTCGCCTCGCTTTCACGGCCGAAGGCATCGACGCCGATGCTGTGCGCCGCGGCGTCGCGCACCTGCTCGCGCCTCGCAGCATGGACCTCACAGGCGAGACAGAGCGCGAGATGCGGGCTTGGGTGCCCGCGCGAGGGGTACCGCGGATGAGCCGCGCCGCGCTCGAGGCCCAGCTCACGCGCGTCACGCCAGCCTGGGACGACGAGACACCGCCGGACCTCGACGACGCCGACGGTGACGGTGGCGTCTGGGTGGGCGTCGGGCTCGCCGCGGGAGGGTTCGTCAGCCTCGCCGCGGCCTGGGGCGTGCAGGTGCAATGGAGCGAGAAGCAGGCTGCCGTGCGCGACACGGATCCGTTGGATTCCCGGTACCCCGGAAGGGTCGAGGACCGCGACGGTTATGTCCTGCCGACCCTCGTCCTCGGCGGCGCGGGCGCGTTGCTCGGGACGGCGGCGCTCCCGTTCTTGCTGGACGACGAGGGGCCCGCGTGGTGGCATTGGACGCTCGCGGGGACGGGCGCACTCGGCACCGCCATCGGGGCCATCCTCTGGAGCCGCGAGGGCAGCTGCGAGAACACGATGTGCACGAGCCGCGAGCGAACCGTGCCGCTCGGTCCGCTGCTCATCGCGACGTCCGTGCCGCTCTTGGCGATGCCAGTGGTGGCGCTCGTGATGGAGGACGGCGACAGCGTGGAGGCGCTCTCGGTCCAGGCCGTGCCGCTCGCCGACGGAGGGCTCGTGATGATCAGGGGAACGTATCGATGAGCAAGACCTTCTCGCTGTCGTTGTGTGCGCTTGCGTCTCTCGCAGCGCCGTCCGCGCTGGCCCAGAGCTTCGCGGTCCTTCCGGTCGTGCGCGACGCGCAGGCACCTGAGGCGCAGCGCCGGGCGGCCGGTGAGGCCGTCGCCAGCTCGGGTGCCCTCGGTCCGGGCGCGAGCGTCGTGACCATGGAGCAGCTGATCGAGCGGCTTCCCACGGTCGCGCGGCATCTCGCCGACTGCGTCGAAGTGGAATGCGGCGCGCACCTGGCCCGATCGGCGTTGCTCGACTTCGTGGCCGTCGTGGCGGTCTGGCCCGCGGCCGATGGTGGCACCGTGTCGGTGACGCTCGTCGGTCCCGATGGCACCATCCACGAGGCGGACGCGCCGGTGACGGCGAGCGTGGAGCAGGCGGCGACGACGGCGCTGGTGACGGCGCTCAGGCTGCGCGAGCTCGGCGACGGGGTTCTGCTCCGCGTGCGCTGCGAGCCGCCGGGCGCGCTGGTTCTGGTGGACGGCGCCGAGGCCGGCGTGACGCCGTACACGGGCGCCCACGCGGCCGGCACGCACCAGGTCGAGGTGCGCCTGCACGGGCGCTCGGAGCGGCGCGAGGTCGTGCTGCGGCGCGAGCCCGTCGAGCTCGACGTGGCACTGGGTGCGTCGCCGATGGGCTCGGACGGGGACCGGGACGGCGCGGGTGGGGGCGGGCTCGATTGGAACCCGATCCTGGGGACGGCGCTGCTCGTCGGTGGTGTCGCAGTCGCCGTGCCACTCGTCGTGGCTCTCGCGCGGGCGGGGGATTGCGTTGTGGAGGATCCGGCGGGCCTGGAGGGATGCAGGGCCGAGATGGACGCGCGGGGGGTCTTCCACCGCGAGCGCGGCGTGGGTACCCTCGACGCGGTCCTGGCCGGGGTGGGAGGCGCCTTGGTCGCGGGTGGCGTGCTGGTGTTCGTGCTCAGGCCCATCGGCGTCGGCGTCTCGGCCGACGCCACGGGGGCGCGGCTCGAGTGGAGCGGGAGGTTCTGATGGGTGAGCACAGAGCGGTTGGGTTTCGGTGCCTGGGGATGATGGGCTGCGCGTTTGCGCTCCTCGTCGCCGGCTGCGGGGACGAGTACAAGGTGTACCACGACGCGGGCCCAGACGCGGGCCCGCTCGACACCGGAGCCCGCGACGCGGGCGGCGACGCGGAGCAGACGGACGCGGGGCCGTGCGGCGGGTCATGCACGGCGCCGACGGCGATGTGCCGGGAGTCGGACAGGACATGCGTGGAGTGCCTCACCGACGGCGACTGCACGTCGCCGACGGCGGCGAGGTGCGACGTGGGGATGGGCACGTGCGTGGCCTGTGACGCCGACGCCCAGTGCGCGGGGATCACGGGCACGGAGGTGTGCGCGCTCAGCGGCGCGCTCTCGGGCCGGTGCGTGGAGTGCACGGCGGCCGACCGCACCGCGTGCGGAAGCAATGTCTGCGACAGCCGGATGGGGACGTGCACCACGACGCCCCTCGGGATGACGGGGCTGTGCCAGCCGTGCGTGAGCGACGCGCAGTGCAGCGAGGGGAAGCTGTGCGTGGAGATGACGTACGGGATGCCGGCCGAGAGCGTGGGCTGGTACTGCCTGTGGCGGCAGGACGCGGCCGCGCCGGGTCCGGCGGGCGCGTGCTCGACGGTGCGACCCTACGTCGCGGCGCGGGCGGGCGCGGAGAGCATCGACGGGACGGCGGCGGCGGTGTGCGGGCTGGCCGTGACGACCTGCGACGCGCTCAACCACTTCCGCACGCCCGGACGCGGCACGGGGAGCTGCGCGCTCTCGGGCGACCCGGACGACTGCGGAGTGGACGGCCAAGATGACGGCCCGTGCGTGATGTTCGATATGGCCACCAACCGCTGCTCCGTGTGGTGCTTGAGCGACGATGATTGCCGTTCTGGCGTCACCTGCAACACGGGCGCGCCGCGACCCTACTGCAACCTCTGACACGAGCTGATGGCCCGCGCCCGTCCGGGCGCACGCCGTGTGGCGTGCGCGGACGAGCCGAGGTGCGCCGCTCTTCCACGAGCGAGGTGCGCCTGGTACACCGGACGCGTGACGCTGCAACGCATGTCTCGATGCGTGATGCTCGCCGCGGTGCTGAGCGCGGTGCCGGCGGGCTGCGGCGACTCGGGACCGGCGTGCGGGCCGGGGACGGTGCGGCGTGGCGACGTGTGCGTGCCCGGGGACGCGGGCCCGCTCGACGCGGGCGGGACCTTCCACCGCGAGCGCGGCGCGGGTACCGTCGATGCGGTCCTGGCCGGGGTGGGAGGCGCCCTGATCGTGAGCGGCGTGTTGATGTTTGTGCTCAGGCCCATCGGCGTCGGCGTGTCGGCCGACGCCACGGGCGCGCGGCTCGACTGGAGCGGGAGGTTCTGACGGGTGAGCACAGAGCGGTTGGGTTTCGGTGCCTGGGACTCTTGGTCTGCGCGTTCGCGCTCGGCGACCGCGGACGCACGAACGAGCGCTCGCTCCAGCGTTTCCTCACCAAGCCCGGTGTCGACGTCCTCTACGCCGGTGACGGCACGACGCAGTCCTACGCTGCCC
>Ga0214473_10009197_pt1 | contig 11682 bp, 7 predicted proteins | sample RVTome_7_FD_203509 | JGI IMG/M metagenome (GOLD analysis project Ga0214473, IMG submission 203509) | Soil microbial communities from uranium-contaminated site in the Upper Colorado River Basin, Wyoming, United States - RVT98D197 | ecosystem: Environmental > Terrestrial > Soil > Contaminated >...
GGAAAAAGAAGGTTATTGGCATGCTCTAGATTCGGCTGGGATTAGGTATCCGAGGGAGAGGGTTTTTTGGGGTAAAGTGATGTTGCCGCCTAACGGAAGGCATTGGACATTTACACAAGACAGAATCGATAAAAAGATTTCCGAGGGGAAAATTCGTCTTAACCCGAAAACAGGAAGGCCAGAATACTGGATAGAGCCTAAAGAGACTGTAACATTAGATACAGATTGGACGGATATTCCAGGTTATACCTTCACTACAGGTTATCCGACAGAAAACTCAGAAAGTTTGTTAGAGAGAGTCATTAATATCGGTACAATTTCTGATGATCTGATTCTAGATATCTTTGCTGGGTCCGGAACTACCGCTGCTGTGGGTGAAAAGATGGGTAGGCGGTGGATCATGTGTGATTTTGGGAAACATGGCATCTATACCATGCAAAAACGCCTGTTAAATATTGCTGAATCGAAGGCATTGGATAAGGAAAAGGAAGATAAAAAATACGGTATTCCTCCTAAACCTTTTTGTGTTGTCTCGGTCGGAGCATACGATTTCACACGGGTCATGAATCTCAGGAAAAACAAGGATGCCTACATTTCATTTGTTCTTGCCCTGTTTGGCATTCCAAAAGAAGACAAGGATTTTGTCTCAAAGTATAAGCTCGATGGTATTTATGCCGAAAAAGATGGCGATCCGGTTGAGATATTCCCAGTCTGGGACGACGAGTACCTTTATCATGTTAAAGTGGATCAAGATTATCTCAAGGAGATAATTGTCCAATCCCGCGGGAGGATAAAGGGGAATTTCTACATCATTGTTCCGGAAACGTGCACAGTCATTTCAGATACTACGTTGCCAAACAATTCAGGCGATGTGGTCCATTTTAAGCTGCTTAAATTCCCATACAAGATCCTTGAGGAGATCGCACGCAATTTTGACATCGAGGAACAGCCAGACTCGCTGTCCAATATCAACAATCTTGTCTCATCAGTGGGATTCTATTTTAACGACGAGGTTGGTATTAGAGCGGAAAAAGGGGGAAACGGATTTAAATTAATCACATTCAAAACAATGATCGTTAACCGGGAAGGGAAGATGTATGAGGATTTGGAAGGTTTGTCTTTGGTCTTAATTGATCTGGATTATGACGGTAAAGTCTTTAAACTGGACAAGGCGGTTTATGCAAAAGAGATTAAGGCAGATGGCCTTATCACAATCGATGGTATTAATGATAAGACAGCGATCATTGCCATTGACAAACATGGAAACGAATCTAAACCAACCTACATAACCGGGTAATTGATGGCAAAGAAACAGAAGGCAATCAGGCTGAATCTCTCAGAGCATACCCTCGATATCACCGAGAGAAAGTGTAATTACGATCTCTTTGATTTCAAAGAGGTTGAAGAATATGTCAAAGCGATCGCCGGAAGCAGGGATTATCAGTTTGAGGCCATTAAAAAAACACTGATTTATCTCTGGGGAGGAGGATACAAAAGCTTAGAACACCTTGCGAAAGAGAACTACAAAAAGAAGCTATCCATCCAAGAGCGATTTCTCACCGAAGAAAACTTTTTACGGCACCTCCCATTACCGGATAGGTTATCCGGTGTGATCCACATGGCTACAGGAACGGGGAAGTCGTATGTTATCTTTGCCATTGCCTATTTATCGGTTGTCATGAAAAAAGCCAAAAGGGTTCTTGTGTTAGGACCTTCTTCCACCATTATCGAAGAGGGACTCCGCGATAAATTTAAAAGGTTTATCGAGGATCCAAAATATTACAGTAAGCTTCCTTCCAAATACCGGAATGTACCGGTCATTCTTCTCGACGAAACAAAGCCTGCTGAAGACTACTGCATCATCATCGAAAACATTAATGCGGTTTACAACAAAGACAGGAATGCCATTGGAGATACTCTGTTTTCTCGAATAGATGAGGTATTGGTTCTATCTGACGAGGTTCATCATGCCTATACCCACCTTGACTTTACCGAGACCGGCCTCTTGCTAAAGGAAGAAGACGGACGAGGTGAGGAACGGAATGAGCGGCTATGGATGAAATTCATCAAAGAGGAGAAGAAAATTACCCGGCACATTGGGTTCACTGGCACTCCTTACAATCAGGATGAGTATTTCACAGATATTATCTTCAATTACTCGATTTCCGATGCTCTGGAAGAAAGATTTATTAAGAAGATCAATCCCATCATACACACCGAATCGGATGAGAAGAACAAAAAACTGACACAGGACCAGGCCTTTGAGGTTATTTATAAAACCCACACCGGTAATAAGAATGACTTTTCTTACCCTGCGAAAAATGGAGGCCAAGAAAAACCCAGGGTTAAGCCCATCACCGTATTTATTGCCCCGAACCAGAGCACAGCCCAGAAAAAATACGAAGAGTTCATTCAATACCTGGCGAGGGAAGTGAAAAACGGGGCCGACAATAAAGATCTCCCTGATTCTTATTACCAAAACATTGCACGGAATAAGGCAATATGCGTTATCAGTCGTTTGGCAGAATCAGAATATAAAAAGAGACTGGATGAGATTGAAAGTTTGGACGAACCCGCTGAGTTTATCTTTGCAGTCAATAAGCTTTCTGAAGGATGGGACGTAGACAATGTATTCCAGATAGTGCCCATGCAGGAGCGAGTGTTTAATTCAAAACTGCTCATATCACAGGTGTTGGGAAGGGGGTTGAGGATTCCCAGAAAGGTTCCCTTTGGCGAAATTTTGGGAAATTATCCTATTGTCACCGTTACGAATCATGAGAAATTTGCAGACCACATCAAAGAGTTGGTAGATTCTGTTACACAGTGTGAGGTCTATTTAACCTCTGAACCCCTTAGACCTGAGACAGGCTTAAAGAGAGGGGAACGGAATTTTAACCTGTTTAATATCCTCTATACACCCGTATCCCGTTTAGAAGATAAGTCCGGAAGTAATGGTGAAAAGAAACCCAGCAGTCTTCTCCTGAAGCCTCAGGAAGAGAATTTAAACTATCGGATCACCTACCTTGTAACAGGAGAGAAGAAGTTCCAGTTGAAGAAAGATTTCTTTACTCTTGATCAGATTGTTTACAACCAGGCAAAACGTTTTTCGACAAGGGTTTTTGAGAATAAATATTTCAATTTTGAGAATCAGATTATTGAAGGCAGAATCCCAGAGGTGGAGGATCTCAGGGATATTATTTCGGAAGCGATGAACCAGGTCGGTATCAAAGGAGATAGGCTTTCAGAGGAAAACGCCCAGATTATTGATCTGTATTTCAGCCAATTCTTGGGATCTGGAAAGAAGAAGCCAAGAAGGGAGAGCAAAGCTGGAAATCTGGTTCTGATAAGAACACAGGAGATGGATAAAACCAGTATCCGCGCAAGTGAACTGGATAAAGATGCTGTGGTTTTTATTTCGGTTGATTACGAGGATGAATTAAGCAAGGCGAATCTCTTTGTCTTGGATTATGTGGAAACCCTGCGCGGTAAATATAAAGAGGAACAACTCGAACTTTTTGAAGAATTGGATACATTTTTAAGCAAAAGCAAGGATAAAATATGGAGCTTTGCAGGACACAGATCACCTTACATCGTCAATTCGTCTATTCTTAGGACCCCTCAGAATATCGTTAAGGTAGGTTCCAGTCCCGAAAAGTTTTTTGTATATGGTCTAATAGAAAATGCCAAATACATTGATGCTTGGGTTAAATCGAGGGACATGGGGTTCTATTCCATTGAATATGAGTATTTCAGAAAAGGCAAAGATCGGGTGCGGGGCAGCTTTAATCCAGACTTTTTTGTTAAAATTGATTTGGATAGATACATAAAACTTTTGAGAGAAGAAGGGATAGAAAGTCAATCGTTAGGATTGCTCCAGGATAAAGGGATCGACATAATCATCAGAGCCGTTGAGATCAAATCCGAGGATGACGATGATGAGGCCACCCCGGCAAAAAAAAGATATGCGGAAGAGCATTTTGCCATCCTGAACGAAAAATTGCTCGAAGGCGGCAACCTACCTGCTGAAATATTATCGGAAAAAGATAATCATACGAATCATTTATATGTTTTTGACTTATTAATCCCACCTCAATTTGATCACTGGTTTCAAAACTTGCGAAGAGGCCAAGACGAACGATACGAGTTGAGGATACAGTAGGAAGATTTAGGGGTAAGCTTGATATTCTTCAATTTACAAATGGAACCAAGATCGCCGTGTTATAGACCTCCTTTGGGTCGAGGATATAGCGAAGTTCGTCACGAGTAAGGCCATACAGCTTGGAGTGGGTATGCGTTTAGTTCAGCACACAGAATTCTCACGATTTCCCCGGCGAAACCATCCCCTTCCTCAAGGAGAAAGGAAGAGAAGCAATACGGTGGATACCGCACCCGCCGCTTGGTTTTGGAGGCATGAGATAGAATAAGCGGTGGAAGATGAAAAGAATAAAAGGAGGTAACTGTTCATGCGAGTGACAGCTTTCAGAGTGCAAAATTATAAGAAAATTCGCGACACGGGCTGGATCAACGCCCATGGATTAACTGCCTTTGTGGGTAAGAACGAAGCTGGGAAATCAGCCATCTTTCGGGGATTGTCAAAACTGAACCCTGCTGACGGCGAGAAATACGATGCACTGAAGGAATTTCCTCGAAGTCGCTTTACCGACGAATTTTACAAGCAAGACTGGCAAGTTGCTAGTGTGAAGTTTTCTCTGAATAGCGGAGAGAGAGAGGAATTGCTTAAACTCTGTCCACTCCTTCCTAATATAGAAACGGTTGAATGCACCCGGTGTTACTCATGGAATTTAATCATCGAATTCGAGCCTGCACCAAAATTGCCAGATATTAATCTCTCGGCACTTCTTCCATTGCTCAAGACTTCCATCGAGAAAGTTCGAGAGCTGATTGCACCTGAAGGGAAGGGTGAGGAACTAAAAACCGTCAAAGAATCATTATTAACCCAGATGGCAAGCCAGGAAACTACTCTGAAGGGCCGCGCGCAAAAAGAAAACGTCCCAAAGCCAGAAATAGATGCCATCATAAATGTGATTTCTTCCCACAGCAATGAACAATGGCAGAAAGATTTGCTTCAAGACATCTTGGCAGACTTTCGAATTTTTTCGGAGCAAATTCAGAATGTCGCTCAGATGCATCAAGCTGAAGAATGGGTCTCCAAAAATATCCCATATTTCCTTTATTTCGACCGATACGATATTCTTGACAGTGCTATTCACATTCCAAGTTTCATTAGAGAGCTTAACAGCCAGACGAAGAGCCCCAAGCACCGTGTGACACACTGCCTTTTCAAACACGTGAACCTGGACATAGAGAAATTGCGCCAGCTTGCATCCTCTGGCCGCGATCAGGATTTCTCTGCTGAAATTCAGCGGCAAGTGGACGAACGGCAAATTCTCCTTGCCTCGGCTGCAATCGCTATGACCAACAAGTTCTCTGATTGGTGGGAACAACGCAAGCATAAATTCCAATATCGTGCAGATGGAAATTACTTCAGGGTATGGGTTTCTGATGATCTAGACCCCAGTGAAATCGAATTGGATCAAAGAAGCGCGGGGCTTCAGTATTTCTTTTCGTTTTACCTGGTTTTCCTTGTCGAAGCCGAGGGGGCACACCGTAACTGCATTCTGCTACTTGATGAACCGGGCCTTCACGTTCACGCCTCAGCACAAGCAAAAGTTGTGGAATTTCTTGAAAAGCTTTCAAGAGACAATCAGGCTCTCTACTCCACACATTCTCCCTTTATGATAGATGGGAATCACCTTGAACGTGCCCGTGCAGTTTATGAAGCGGAGGATGGGACCACAAAAGTGTCAGAGGATGTTTGGCCCAGAGACAAGGACACCCTCTTCCCTCTGCAGGCAGCTTTAGGCTATTCTATCGCTCAAACGCTTTTCATTTCAAAGCAGCAGGTTATTGTCGAGGGATTAACTGACTATTGGGTTTTCAAGAGTATTAATGAGGTGTTGGGCATTAAAAACAGGAAGATGCTACACCCAGAAATCGCCTTAGTGCCTGCCGGCGGGATTGAGCGGCTTATGCCATTAGCCTCATTACTAATGGGTCATGATGTAGAAATTGCCGTGCTGCTTGATGGTGACGAACCTGGTCGTCGTGCGGGAAAGAAGGTCAAAGAGGAACTGCTATGCGGCAAAGAAAACCACTGCATCTTCATTGGAAACGTCACCGGTAACGCAGATGCCGAACTAGAAGACATCTTCCCTGAAGATTACTATTTGGAGACAGTGAAGCAGGCTTATGCGGGACTCGAAATATCGTTCAGTGCTGAAGAAAAGCGCATAGCGAAGCTCGCGAAACGTGTGGAGGCATTTTTCCAGCGGAATGATCTTGGCAAGTTCGAGAAGTGGCGGCCAGCCCGAGTGATTCTTGATAGGATCGGAAAAGACCCAGACACGATTCCAATTTCCACCCTGGAACACGTTGAAGCGATCTTTAATCGCCTAAATGCCGTATTTGGGCATTAAGCCAAAAGAAGGAAAAGCCAGAGCGTCACGTCATCAAATGTAACGGAGGGGACAACCTATATTGCTCCTGTCAAGAGGGAAAACAAAATAATTTCATCTTTTGTAAAAACAGCAAGTTATAAAACCGTTCGTGCAGAAATTGCTTGAAGGGGATAAAGGATAATTCATATTGCAAGCATGCCGAGAACGGCCAGATTATATGTATGGGCCTTGGGATTTTCGCCAGTGTTGGAGCGGAGGTGGCGCGTTACTTGGGAGTTACGAATTCCTGTATTACCCGCCCGCTTTCATTGGGGAGCAAGAAAGTCCGGTGAATTGTAGGGGAAATCGTTAGGCAATTTCTGCACGAACATTCCCTCTTCCTCCGATTAAAAAGGGCAAAATCCCCGAGGTCACGCGCTCATAACGCAGTAAACCTGCTCGCCGATGCGCGTTGCCGAAATAAGAACCTTATGGTCCGGCAACCTCGTTCCATCCGACGTCTCCCAAATTCCGCACCGCTCGAAATCAGTTTGATCGTTGCCGGAATGAAACACATCATACACGACACTCGCCTGTGGAACCCTCATGTTCGGGATGACATACAGCGCTTCCTGTCGTGCGATGTCATTCCTGCCTTGGGGGGCCACACGTAGCGCACGGTCTTGGCGATCATCGCTAACCCGGCCACGAACGCAAGCAACGAAGGCAAGCGCGGGGCGTGGCCACATGGCGACCACCGCATTCGTCACGGCAAGGAGACTCGCAGTGGGTGCATAGGCATCCCTCATACCCCTGATTTTCTCAAATGTAAGAGGACAACCGTGCACGGCACTTACCAAAGGGCCGAACAGTCGCTTGTGGAAGCCCAGTGCCCCGGCAATCGTGTCGATGAGTGCTTCGACGGCGTTCTTGTCATCAACGCGCTCCCGCTTGAAGGGCAATAGGCGCTGTTGCGGCTCAGCTATGCGGTGTGATAGTTCGTGGAACCTACTCCAGTAAGCCCGATCCTGGGTCACCAAAAGGTTGAGGATGGCGACCCACCGGTCCGAGTCGTCCTCCTTCGCGTGAAGACGTCTGAAGAGTAGAGCATCAATTTTCGGGTTCCGGAGTTCCTCCCGCAGTTGCGCAAAACCAATCTCTTTTTTGCATCGAAGGTAGCGGTCCTCCAAAATATCGATGTCCTTCTCCGTTCGCACCTCCTCGAACCGCACGTGGTAGTGGGAGGCCAACTTCTCCGCCACGAGTTCGCCGCGCGGGGCGACCTCCTTGAGAAGCGGGTCCGCCCTTCGGAGACTTGCATCCACAGCGTCAGCGACCATTTTAGACCCACTCCATTGCTTTCCAATGCCGAGGTTGCGCGCGATATCGTCAAGCTGCATCAACTCTGAACGTGTGGGTTTCAACAGGGTTCCCATGGACTACGTCCTTAGTCCTCCAGGTACTTTTTTACCTTTTTATAGAACTCGATCCAATCTCCCACCTTCCATTCTTCCTCACCGCCTTGTGATCGGCGCGCCACGAGTGAGTGTCTACCTTGAAGAAGGTGGACAGTGTCCTTGTAGCTCAGGTTCAATCGTTCAGCAGCCTGGTCCAAGGCCGGAGGAATGGTCACTCCCTCCCCGGGCTCCCCTTCTCCCCGTGATCCCTCGAGCAAGGCTTGAACGCTAACTCTAAGACTGGTGGCAATCCTGAGCAGTTTCTCTCCTGACACTTCCGAAAGACCCCGCTCAACTTCGGAAAGATAAGCAGGGCTGATCCTTGCCATCAAGGCCAGCTTTTGTCCCGTAATGCCTTTGGACATTCGGGCGGTTCTGATCCGCCGGCCCACCTCAACTCGCAACGACTTGTCAAAAGACAAGAGGTACCTCCTTTGCTAAAAATAAAGCTTGACAAATTTACGCTATACCGAATATAATTCAATATACCGTTAATATCTCTGGAATGTCAATAAACCTACGATAAACCAGAAGGCGGTGAATGTCAAGTCCGAAAGGAGGAAAGGAGGATGGATTTATGACAGAAGACAAATATCTTGAAGGCGTTTTGCGCGAACAGACTCTCGCGCCGGGGAGTCCTGAACTGAAGACGCTGCAGCAGCATCGAAAAGAAGTGGAATCACTTCTCCGGGAGGAATTTGGCATCTCACCAAAGATCCGTGAGGGTGGGTCGAAGGCAAAACATACGATGATCAAGGCCTCCTATGACCTTGACCTAACCTGTTATTTTCCTCATGAAGAAGAGGAAGCCGACAAAAGCTTGAAGGAGATATACGAGAGTGTCGAGGCGGTCCTTACGCAGAAATATAAGACACAACGTAAGGGTTCGGCCATTCGCATATTGGATGCTGAGGAGGAAACCGATTTCCACGTGGACGTTGTGCCCGGAAGATTCGTGAATGGTGAGGATGGTGATGTCTTCCTTTACAGATCCTCTGGTGACAAAGAGCGCCTCAAGACAAATCTGGATGTCCACATCGCCCACATCCGAGACAGTGGAGTCGTGGATGCTATCCGGCTCATGAAGCTTTGGCGGGAGCGCAACGCGATAAAAGTCAAGACATTCGGGCTGGAGCTTTTAGTAATCAAGCTACTTAAGGAAAAGAAGAAAAAGAAAATCAGCGAACAGCTCATTCATGTATGGGAGGAGTTCCGCGATAATGCCGAAGATCTAGTGGTCGAGGACCCAGCGAACCCAAACGGTAACGACCTTTCTGAGCTGTTAAATCAGCCAGTAAAGGCTCAGCTCTCCTCTGGCGCAGCATTGACGCTTCAAACGAACGAGCGATCAGGATGCGAGGCCCTCTTTGGTAAACTACAGACGGATGATGAGGAGCGTACCGCTGCTTTGAAACGGATTACCATTGGGGCCCCTGCGGTGGCCAAACCCTGGAGAACCGGTGAATAAAGCCTGGTATAGGAGGGAACCCGAGTTATATAAGGAAATTTGGAAGGCAGTTCAGGATGCATATCCAGAATTAAGTTTCATCGAGCGTGATTCAGATGTTTTGGTCGCTGGCTACTATGTGTTATTTGAGGGCTCCCAGGTTTACGATAGATACCTCATAGAGGTGGAACTGCCCACGGAATCGCCGAGGGGGTTGCCGATCGTACGTGAAATTGGCGGTCGTATTCCGCGAGAAGGCGACCGGCACATGGAGGCAGATGGTAAGGCCTGCATCGTGCTCCCAGATGCCTTCTGGTACGAGCATCCGAAGGGTATGAGTTTGCTGGATTTTCTGGACGGACCGGTCCGTGGTTTTTTTGCGGGCCAAAGTCTTATAGAATTAGGGATAGAGAATCCCTGGCCCGTGGGTCAATGGGGACACGGTTATTTTGGTATTATTGACTTTTACAGCGGAGTCTTTGGGACAAAAGATCCAAAGGTAATCTGCCGGTACTTGAACCTTCTCAAGCGGGGCACCATAAAGACCCGTCGGCCTTGTCCGTGTGGAAGTGGGATAATGCTTCAGAAGTGCCATCTGGAGCTGATCAATACCCTCCGGTCACGGATTCCAAGGGACGTGGCAGCCAAGTCTGAAGAAGGACTTCTGAAGTTCCTGGCAATTAATCGGGCCGCCTCCAAAATTAAGGGCGACAATTAATTATTGAGCAGCGAGATCAATATGAATTCAACCGTTCCTAATAGCTACGACCCTGTGACTCTCTTTCATTGGCTATGGTGGAAACTTAACTGCCTTGAGGGTTCTCCTCAAGAATTTCAGCGCCTGTTTGAACGGGCGGCTATACGTCTCCGTGGAGACTTCATGAAAGTTCGTCCATACGGAAAACTTGGGGATCGCAAGTGTGACGGCCTTTATTGGGGGGACGGAACTGTCTTTCAGGTGTATTCACCGGATGAACTTAAGCAATCCGAGACCATGTCGAAGATCGAAGAAGATCTATCGGGAGCCGTCGCCGAGTGGGGGCAACAACTGAAAAAATGGGTCTTCGTATACAATACCCGGCGAGGAGTTGGCCCGGATATACCGCAGATACTCAATGCCCAAAAGAGAAAGTATCCGCACATTAGTATTGAACCACTAAGCAGTGATGCCCTTTGGGAACTCATCCGCGAGCTCTCTCTCCAGCAACGTACCGAGATTCTCGGAGCGCCGCCCGGCTATGAGCACATGTTCCTTCTTCCAGGGGCAGTCCCAGAGGAAATACAAATTCGTCTACACAAAGGTCGATTCGTAATTGTCCAGGATGTACTATCGCCTATTAATGTCCAGGATATTGTAAAGGCTCTTGAGCCTGAGAAACCTTTTGGCCCACCTTTTCATGTTCATCCACCCTCAGTGCAGGAATCTTGGCAGATCGCCGTTGAGTATCAACAGAAAATTGTACAAGAAGCCTTACAGAAAAGCCGTCACCTCCTACCGAGGTTTGCGGTGTTCAGCCTTGCGCCTATCCCCCTTGCGGTCCATCTTGGTTATCTTTTTTCCGATCGCGTTGAGGTGAAGCCCTTCCAGTACGACCGCGATCATAAAACTTGGCGCTGGGATGAATCCTGCACAGCCTATGATATGAATTTTAGGATAGAAGGATTCCCCACGATCCCTTTAGATGATCAGGTTGATACGATCGTTCGGGTGTCATTAAGTGCAAGAATTTTATCCAGTGACTCCGTTGCGGTAGCCGGCAGTTGTCCAGTACAAATCGACCTCTTTGTTGATAATCCAGACGTGATGTGGCTTTGCCACGAGAAGCAGCTCACTGCGCTTGGAAGAGTTTTTCGAGACATTCTTCGAGACATGAACCATCTTGTGCCACATTGCAGGCAAATCCATCTCTTTTATGCCGGTCCTACCGGCGGTGCGATTGCTATTGGACAGGCAATCAATCCGAGGATGTATCCCCCTGTTAACCTTTACGAGTATGATAGGAAGAAGATACCACTATATCAGCATGTGCTGACGTTGAAATAAGACCGGAGAGGATGACCGGCAAATCAGGTGCTGTGCGGAAACGGATGGGACGTTGTTGAAAATTAACACTTATCTCTTCCAAGTGGCCAATCCCTGAGTTTTGCCCTTGAGGATACTGGAGCGCACGGCCGCATTTGAACCGTCAACCTGCCAATTACGAATAGATCACTTCAAAGACCAGGCCAAAGAATTGGTGGAAATCAGATCATCTTCCCAACGATAGAATCCAAGGCTCCAAAAGGATAAAAAAGACAAAGTGACAACTGGAGATTTTGG
>Ga0214473_10009198_pt1 | contig 11681 bp, 8 predicted proteins | sample RVTome_7_FD_203509 | JGI IMG/M metagenome (GOLD analysis project Ga0214473, IMG submission 203509) | Soil microbial communities from uranium-contaminated site in the Upper Colorado River Basin, Wyoming, United States - RVT98D197 | ecosystem: Environmental > Terrestrial > Soil > Contaminated >...
GCAGGTGCCGGCCACCCACGTACCGGTTGGACAGTGTGGCCGCCGCCACCAGGCCCGCGTCGGTGATGCGGACGCCATGGTGGACCTCGTAGCGCTCCTTGAGCCCGCGGAGGATGGCGATGGTGGCCTCGACCGACGGCTCGCCCACGAACACCGGCTGGAACCGGCGCTCGAGCGCCTTGTCCTTCTCGATGTATTTGCGGTACTCGTCCAGCGTGGTGGCGCCCACCACGTGCAGCTCGCCGCGGGCCAGTGAGGGCTTGAGCAGGTTGCCCGCGTCCACCGCGCCCTCCGCTTTTCCCGCCCCGACGATAGTGTGCAGCTCGTCGATGAAGACGATGAACCGGCCTTCCTGGCTCACCACCTCCTTGATCACCGACTTGAGCCGCTCCTCGAATTCGCCGCGGTACTTGGCGCCGGCCAGGAGCAATCCGATGTCCAGCACCACGATGTGCTTGCCCCGCAGCTGCTCGGGGACGTCGCCGTCCACGATCCGCTGGGCCAGCCCCTCGACGATGGCGGTTTTGCCCACGCCCGGCTCACCCACCAGCACCGGGTTGTTCTTGGTCCGGCGGGCCAGGACCTGCATGACCCGGCGGACCTCGTCGTCGCGTCCGATCACGGGATCCAGCTTGCCCTGGCGGGCGAGGTCGGTCAGATCGCGGGTGTAGCGCTGCAGCGCCTGGTATTCGTTCTCGGGCTCCACGTCCGTCACCCGATGCGAGCCCCGCACGGCTTTCAGCGCCTCGAGGAGGTCGTCGAGCCCGATTTCCCGCTCGGAGAGGATCTCCCGAGCCGAGGTGCCCTTGGTGTCCACCAGTCCGATCAGCAGATGCTCGGTCGAGACGTAGGCATCCCCCAGGTCCTTGGCGTACTTGTCCGCCCGATCCAGCGCCTGCGACAGTTCCCGCGCCATCGTGGCCGGCGCCGACCCGCCCTCCTGGCTGGGGAGCCGCTCCACTTCGCGCATGGCCGCCTGGCGGATCTCGGCGAGGTTGAGTCCGGTCTTCTGGAGGAGCGGGCCCACGATGCCCTCCTCCTGCTCCAGCAGTGACACGAACAGATGGGCGTCGTTCACCACCGGATTGCCGCGCTCCTTCGCGAGCTGGGTCGCCTGCTGGATGGCCTCGCTGGCTTTTATGGTCAATCGATCGGGACGGATCATCGATGCTCCGCGTAGTGTTGGCGGTTGGCGGTTGGCGGCCTCTCCACGCTCGACAGACAGACCCGCAGCGCCACGACCGCGAACTGGCAAGACCGCCAACCGCCAACCGCATGCCGCGTTTTCCTGCCTATTCTGACCTCCGGCACTCCAAAAAGACAGACGCGCCGGCCAAGATAGCCGACGCGTCTTCATTCCTAGGTGGTGGGGAGACGGCCTACTTGACGACCGTCATCTTCCCCGTGTGGCGCTCGCCATTCACGACGAGCTGGTAGACGTAGACTCCTGACGCGGCTTCGCGATCCGTCTTGAGGATCTTGCCGTCCCAGTACGCACTGTAGTCGCCCGTACCGTTCCACTCCGGCCGCACGTTGTCGAGCGGCTGCCCCGATCCCTGCAGGATGGGGATGGCGACCAGCTGCGCCAGAACATTGTACACCCTGAGACTGACGACCGGCCGGGCTCCATTGGCGAACAAGCTCGCCGGCAGCCTGAACGGAATCGTCGTCTCCGGGTTGAACGGGTTGGGGTAATTCTGCCGCAGCTCAACCCGTTCCCCTTGCTGTTGCGATTCCTGGCCCGCGAGGACCGTGGGAACCGCTGTCAGGAGCCCGAGCGACGCGATCGCCCAGGCAAGCGACTTCATTTACGGCTCCTGTCTGACAAAGAAGGTGCTTGAAAAGGCTCCTTGGAAATGGGTCTATCTTACCTGCTGGACCCAAGTTAGAGAGCGGTTCGACCCTTTGTCAAGCGGGGCCCGGACCGCCGCAAGTCGCCGTTCCGCACCGTGTACCCATGGGCATCGAGCCACTCCACGAACGGAATCAGGAACTTCCTCGTAAGTCCAAGCCGCTCACGGAGTTGAGCCAAACCAACCTCGCCGGACTCCGACAACGCCTCGGCGGTGAGCCCGATCATGCGATCCAGGACGCCGGTGTCGTAGTATCGGTCCTTCCCAACCCGCACTAGCCGACCCTCCCGCATCAAGTATTCCACGATGCCCGGCAGGTCCGTGGCCGATCCCGCCGGCACCAACTCAGGGAGAGTCTTCCCCTCAAACCCCGACTCCCGGATCGCGTTCCCGACCCGATCCACCACTTCGCTCCGTCCGGCCTCGAGTCGCGGCTCATGAGCGGACAACCGTACGGCGGCGCCCTCCACGACCACGAGGCCCTCCGTCGTAAGGTCGGCCACGACGGCGTCGGTGACGCCGGGGTCGTCCAGCAGCTGGCGCGCGGCCTCGAGCGGCAACCCGGCGGCGAGTGGGGTGTGCCGGTGAAACGCCGCCAGCTCATCGAGCAGCCGCCGCCGGGCCTGGTCCAGCACCTCCGACCGCACCAGCCGGCTCCCGACGCGATGCACGCCGGCCGCCGCGAGGCCTTCGACCAGCGCCGGGACGGCGGACGGCGGGATCCCGAGGCGGACCGGGAGGTCGGCCAGTTCGAGGCCGCGGGCGCCGGCCCGGGCGACCGCGGCCGCGACGCGTTCTTCGGGTGGGGTCAACAGCGCATCGAGGTCGTGGGGACGCCGGGGCCGCGCCGCCGGCCAGGGATCGGCCACGATGCACCCGCCGATCGTGGTGGGCGGCGAGTACGATCGCAGGACGCCGCGATCGCCCCACCGCGCCACGACCGGGGCCTCGAGCCGGAGCCGGGCCATGCCCGATCCTCCGGACGGAATGGCGTCGCCCGCGGGTGTCATCCGGGCAAGCACCTCCGCGGTGCCCAGGTGGAGCCGGACCCGCGAACGGGACGACAGCGGTGCCGCGTCCGGCAACAGGGTGAGTACCACGTCCAGCGCCTGGGTGGCCCGCCAGCCGCCGCCCGCCACGACGGCGGTGCCGCGGGGCACCACGTCCCGCTCGACCCCGACCAGCGCGAGTGCCGTGCGGCGCCCCGGCTCGGCCGCGGGCTGGGGCGCGTCGTGGACCTGCACCCCGCGGACCCGCGCGCGATGCTCGCCCGGAAGAATCAGCACCTCGTCGCCCGGTCGCACCGTGCCGCTCCACGTGGTGCCGGTGACCACGGTCCCCGCCCCCGCCACGCTGAAGGCGCGGTCGATCGGGAGGCGGAAGAGATCGTCGGCCCGGCGGACCGCGGGCGTGGCTGCGGCGCGCCGCAGCGCGGCCCGGAGTTGGTCGAGCCCTGCACCGGTCACGGCGGAGACGGGGACCAGCGCCTCCCACGCCACCGCGCCGCCGGCCAGGCGCTCGCGCACCTCGGCCGCCACGAGGTCCAGCCAGCCCGGCTCCACCAGGTCCGCCTTGGCGAGCGCCACCACGCCCGCCGAGACGCCGAGCGCCTCGAGGATGGCGACATGCTCCACGGTCTGCGGCATCACGCTCTCGTCGGCGGCCACCACCAGCAGGGCGACGTCGATCCCGGTGGCCCCGGCAACCATGTTCCGCACGAAGTCCTCGTGGCCCGGCACGTCCACCACGCTGGCCGCCACGCCGTCGCCCAGATCGAGCGGCGCGAACCCGAGATCGATGGTGATGCCGCGCCGTTTCTCCTCTTCCCACCGGTCGGTGTCCACCCCGGTCAGCGCCCGGACCAGCGCGGTCTTGCCGTGGTCCACGTGGCCGGCCGTGCCGATCACCACGTGACGGGTCACGGCCGGTTCTCCCAGAACGCGAGGGCCGGCAGCTCCTTCTCGTCCGCCAGGTGGCGGCGGACGAAGCGGGCCAGCAGCCGGCGGTGGGCCAGGAGATGGCGGCCGGGAAGCGACGGCGCCGGGCCGGCGCCCGACACGAAGGCCGCGAGGGCCGCCTGGTCGGCGCGGTCCAGCGAGCCGCCGGCAGCGCCGCCGCACGCCGGACAGAGCAGGCCGCCTTCCGGCAGCGAGAACTGGGCCTCGTCACCCAGGGCACGCCCGCAGCGGACACAGGCGTGCACCACCGGGGCGAAGCCCAGCACCGCGATCTCCAGCCAGAGGGCGGCGAGCGCGGCGTAGGGCACCTGGTCGGCCGGCGCGTGCGACAGCTCGTCGAGCCCCTGGGCCAGCGTATCGAAGACGTCGGGCTGGGGTTCGGCTTCGGCGAATCGCAGCACCAGCTCGGCCAGCGCCGCGGCGGCCGTGTAGCGCGCCAGGTCGGCCGCGAGGGCCGCGTGCTGGTCGCCCACGTCGAAGCCGGCGAGCGTGTGGAGGTCGCGATGCGGCCGGAGATAAAACCGGGCGACCCCGGCGCTCAGCTGCTGGAGCCCCGCGCCGTACTGGCTCCGCGGCCGCATCGCCCCCTTGGCGATCACGCTCTGCACGCCGTGGTCCCGAGTGGCGAGCCGCACGATCTTGCTGGTCTCGCCGTACGCAAAGGCGTGAAGTACGATGGCGGGGGTGGAGACGAGCATGGAAGAAGAATACAACAGGGTTAGCGGTTGGCGGTTAGCGGTTGGCGGTACCGCTAACCGCTAACCGCTAACCGCTAACCGTCTACATCCGCACTCTGCCCCCCACCAGGACGATCCGTCCCCTCGCGGGGAACCCAAACACCTCCTGGTACGTCTCGTCGAACACGTTCTCCACGCGGGCGGTGAGCACGACCGCGGGCAGCGCGGCGGTGAACCGCGGCAATTCGACCTCACCGCCGAGATCCACCACGGTGTGGGCCGGCAGGGTGAGGCGCACGGCGGGGAACGCGGCGAAGTCGGCGTCCGCCCGCGCGCCCACCCGCCGCACGGCGCCGCTCGCCCGCACCCGGCCGGCCGTGGCCCGCGCGTCCAGCGCCACCGAGTGGGTCGGCCGCCGGAGCAGGCGGTCGCCCAGGCGGAACGCCGCATCGTCGGCCGGCAGCGTGCCGGCGTCGGTGACCTCGGTGCGGAGGTACGTGTACTGCGCGCCCACCGAGAATCCCGGCGCCGGATGCACCCGCGCTTCCAGCTCGACGCCGTCCGCCCGGGCGGTGGCAACGTTCAGGTAGTTGGGTCCGCCGGGCGTGGGCGGCGTGAACGTGAACTGGATCAGGTCGCGGAACCGCTGGCCGAAATACGTGGCGGAGGCGCGAACCCGCCCGCCCCACAGCGCCTGCTCGACGCCGGCATCCCAGCTGGTGGATCGTTCCGGGTCGAGATCCGGATTCCCGATCACGAACGTGCCGCCGAACTGCTCGAAGAAGAGCGGCGCCTTGAACGCCGATCCCATCGAGCCGAACAAGCGCACGCCGGTCGGGAGCCCCAGGCTGCCGCCGGCCCGATAGGTCACGAACGTGCCGAACCGTTCGTTCTCGTCTACCCGAAGTCCGGCGGTCACGGCCGCCGGCCCGCCGTCGGCCGAGAGCTGCACGTATCCCGCCCAGTTGTCCCGGGCCGCGTCGACCTCGGTCTCGAAGGGGCCGAACTCGCTCTCGGACCGGCTGGTGGCCCGTTCCCGCTCGTGCTCGAAGGCGCCGCCCACGATCAGCCGCAGCGGATCGGCCAGCGTCACCAGGACGCGCCCGTCCGCGCCGCGGCGCTTGAGGTCGCGCTGCGAGCGGAAGGCGTACGCGCCCAGCGTGTCCCCCGGCCCGTCGGGCACATCGTCGAACCCGCCGCCGATTTCGTTGCTGGTGAGCGCCAGGCGGGCCTCGACCCGCGATCCCACGCGGCGGGCCACCTCCAGCCCCAGCGTGGTCATGTCGGTGAGCTGATGCTGGTTCTGATCCACCACGTTGCCGGCGCCGTCGGTGGGATAGTGGAAGTCGGCATCGGTGAGCCGGAGGACGAGCCCGATGTCGGTGCGCTGGTCGGGGGTCACCCGGAACCGCGCGGAGAGTGCCCGGTTTTCGTACCGGTTGTTGAGGGGGTACAGGCCGTCGGATCCGGTCCAGCGGGCGCCCAGGCCGAACCCGGCGGTCGGGCCGCCCGCCTCGACCGCGGCGTCCAGCTCCACCGTCCCCAGCGTCCCCGCGCGCGCGCCGGCCTCCAGCCGTCGCCCGCCGGCCCGGGTGAACACCTGCACCACGCCGGACACCGCGTCCGACCCGTACAGCACGCTCCCGGGGCCGCGGAGCACCTCGATCCGATCCACGTTGTCGAGGGTCAGGTGGGCGAAATCGTAGGCGCCGCCCGGCTCGTTCACCGGCACCCCATCCACCAGCACCTTGACGTAGTCGCTCTCCCCCCCGCGCACGAAGACCGAGGTCGCGGCACCGGGCGCGCCGGTGCGCACCACGCTCAAGCCCGCGACGTTCTGGAGCGCGTCGGCCACGGTCGCCACGCCCGCCGCCCGGAGATCGGCGCCCGAGAGCACGGTCACCCGCTGGCCCAGGCGGTCGGCCCGCGTGGGCACGCGCGTGGCCGTAACCACGATGGGAGGCAGCAGGGCCGAATCGGGCGGCTCCTGCGCGTGCACGTCGCTGATCGCTCCCCACGCCATCGCCAGGGCCGCCGTGAACCCGATCGTCAGACCTCGCCCGAACCGTTGTCGCGTTCGCATCTGTCAATGCCTCGCTTTGAGTTATCTGTCGCTCGCGGCCCGCACCGGTCCGTCCCTCCGGGCGCCGCGAATTCGGCCGCCTCGACGCCCTCGGCCGGCCAACTTTGGACCCTTCGATCGAGCTTCGGCGCCGAGGCCGCCGGCCCGCGGCGCCCTGCGGGACCGACCGGTGCGGGCCGCGCCCTCCTCCTAGATCTCGTCCTTTCGCAGGGGCACGATCTGGGGGATGCCCCGCCACGTCACCAGGTCCACCGGCCAGCCGAACAGGCGCTCCAGCGTTTCGCGGGTGAGCACCTCGGCCGGCGGCCCCGCGGCCGTGGGGGTCCCGTGATCGAGCACGACGACGCGGTCCACGAAGCGCGCCACCAGGTTCACGTGGTGCGACACCAGCACGCCGGTGCGGCCTTCCCGCCGGACCAGGTCGGCCGCCAGCTCGAACGCCTCCATCTCGTGGCGGAGGTCGAGGTTGGCCGTCGCCTCGTCCAGGACGAGCACTTCGGGCTCCTGGGCCAGGGCGCGCGCCAGGCGCACACGCTGCCATTCGCCGCCCGAGAGGGTCGTGGTCCAGCGGTCGGAGAGCTCGGTGGCATCGGCCCGCTCGAGCGCCGCGTCCACCGCCGCGTGATCGGCGGGGCCCATGGGCCGCACCGGCCCCACGTGGGGATAGCGCCCGAGGAAGACGGCCTCGCGCACCCGGAGCGGGAACACCGGCTCCTCGCGCTGCGCCACGACGGCGACCCGCCGGGCCAGGTCGCGGCGCCGCCAGGCGGTCGCGGGGCGGCCGAAGGCGGTGACCGTGCCCGCCGTGGGCGCGAGCACGCCGAGCAGCAGGCGCACCAGCGTGCTCTTCCCGCTCCCGTTGGGGCCCACCACGCCCACCAGCTCGCCGGTCCGGACGGTGAGATCGGCGTCGGACACCGCGTCGCGCGGGGCCCCCGGATACCGGTACCCGGCGCGCCGGGCCTCGAAGATCAACTCGCCCATTTGCGGAGCAGCAGCGCGAACACCGGCACGCCCACCACGGCGGTGACCACGCCCACGGGAAGCGAGAGCGGCGCGAACGCCACCCGCGCCACGGCGTCGGCGCCCGCCAGCAGGGCGCCGCCCAGGAGGAACGCCGCGGGGAGGAGCGAGCGGTGCGAGTGGCCCCAGAGCATCCGGATGGCGTGGGGGACCACGAGCCCCACGAATCCGATGATGCCCGACACGGCGACGGCGGCGGCGGTGAGGACCGAGGCCGCGAGGTACACGGTGCGCTTCAACGGCTCGACGTCCGCCCCCAGGAATCGGGCGGGCTCCTCGCCCAACGAGAGGAGATCGAGCGGCCGGCTGGCGCGGTACAGGACGGCCAGCGGGATGGCGGCATACGCGGCAAACACTCCGAGGGCGGGCCAGGACGCGCCATCGAACCCGCCTAACAGCCAGAGCAGGGCGTTCCGCAGCTGGTCGGCGGGCGACAGCGCCAGGACGGCGCCCACCAGCGCCGCGCAGAAGGCCCCCACCACCACGCCACCCAGGAGGAGCACGCGGGTATCGAGCACGGCGCCCGCCACCACGGCCAGCCGGTACACCAGCGCCACGGCCACCACCGCGCCGATCGCCGCCGCGGCCGGCACCGCCCAGGCGCCGCCCAGGCCCAGGGCGATGGCCAGCACCGCGCCCAGGCCCGCGCCGCCCGAGAGCCCGAGCAGGTAGGGATCGGCCAGCGGGTTCCGGACCAGGGCCTGGAGCACGGCGCCGGTCACGGCCAGGCTCCCGCCCACGCCGAAGGCGAGCAGCGCCCGCGGGGCGCGGAGCTGGCGCACGATGCCGACCGTGATGTCGTCGCCCCGGCCCAGCAGCGCCTGGAGCGCGGCGCCGCCCGCGACGTCGGCCGGGCCCACCATCACGCCCACGGCGAGCGCCGCGAGGGCCAGGACGCCGAGGATCACCCAGCGGCTCATCGCGGCACCGCCTCGAGGGCGGCGCGGAGCCGGCGCACCGCGTCCAGGGCCCGGAACGTGGGGCGGGCGAAGTCGCTGCCGTGGATGAAGACGAACCGTCGCTCGCGGACCGCGCGGACCACGCGCCATTCCGGCCGGCGGGTCCAGTCGGGCACCGTCGAGTCCGACACCAGCACCACGTCCGGGTCCCGCGCGGCGATGGCTTCGACGCTCACCGGCGCCGAGGGCTGGGGCAGGTCGCCGAACGCGTTGGCACCGCCCGCGAGCGCCACCAGCTCGCTCTGGAAGCTGCCGCCGCCGATCACGATGGGCGGATTGTCCCAGGCGAGGACCAGCACCGAGGGAGGCGCCGCCGGGCGCGGGGCGGCGCGGGCCGAGTCGAGCAGGGCCTCGAAGGCGCGCGCCACGCTGTCGGCCGCGCGGGCGTAGCCGGTGAGGCGGCCCAGCGTCCGGGCGGCGGGGGCCAGCTGATCCAGGCTGTCGGTCCGGAGCTCCACCGTGCGGATGCCCATCGCGGCGAGCCGGGTGGCGGCGGTGCGGTTGGAGGCGGCGGGGTACAGGGCCACGAGGTCGGGCCCGCGGCCCGCCACGGCTTCGGGGTCGAAGCCGATTCCCTCGCCGACGCTGGGAATGTCGAGCGCGGCGGGAGGGTAGTCGCACCAGCGGGTCCGGCCCACGACCCGCTCGCCCGCGCCGATGGCGAACAGCAGCTCGGTGAGCGAGGGGGCCAGCGACACCACGCGCCGCGCGACCGGCGGGTCGGCCGGACGGGGGTCCGCGGTGCAGGCCCCGGCCAGCACCGCGACGATCAGCGCGGCGCGCGCGCTAGCGGAGGAACGCACGACGCGCTCGACGTCCGGGAGCCCGGCGGTCGAGCGCGTCTCTGGTCTTCACGCGTCGGTCCACGGCCCCTCCCACGAGGGCTCGAGGTGACGCGAACGGGAACGTCTCCTGGCTTCGGGCTAGGGGCTCGCCTTCCCGGACTGCTTCCCAGTGGCGTGTGAGCCCAAGTGCTGCTGCCCGTCACAGTGGCGGGGCCGCGCCGGGTTTCCACCGGCTTCCGTGCTCCGCGTTCGCGGGTACTTCGGTTGGCTCATGAAGCTAGGGGCGGTCGCGGAATGACGCAAGGCCGACCATCTCCTCGGCATCGAGGAACGAGAACACTCAATCCGGCCACCCGGCCGGGCCGATGCGTCCTTCAGGACGGTGCTTCTCGCGAAAGGCGATGAACGCGACATGATCATCCGGGACTGATCCCTTGTTGGCCCTCCCCCACCCTCAGGAGGTGTTACCCATCCTCCCGGCATACTCTGTCACCTATCATCCCGGTTGCTCAGACCCCCCACAAAGCCGTTTCGATCTCACTGCGGTCGTACGTCCCGCCTGTACGCCTCACCGTTCTCGCGACCAAATGCCGACTCAACGGACATGTGGCGCTCGTCGTCAGCGGAATAGACGTAGTCCGTTGCCCCGGTATCCGTGATGTGGTTGATGAAACCCACGGTTCGTTCCGAGGCGGGCGCCGTGCGATCAGCTCCGCCTGCGTGGCCGATCAGGCATAGCCGCATGCTCAATGGTGCGACAACGTCGAACCGATGATCCGTGTATTTCGCGTCAGTTCCGGGCGGCAAGTTGATGTTATTCAAGAGATTCACCGGCCGATCGCTGCAAATGAAATGCACCCCTTCCGGCGCTACGAGAAGGGTCCAATAGCGTCGGCCCAACAAGTCAACCAGCAGCGAGGCTCTGCCCAATACGCCGCGAACCAGGACGTGATCCCGCGGCATGACTGCCCGGATGTGACCAGCGAGGATGCGGCCCTTCAGAGCATCGAGGTCCTCAATGTGCGTTGTGTCGCGGCCTTCGGCCTTCCACTCTTGAAGAATCCTCTCGTGCTGCTCGGGCGTCGCGCGCTCTACGATGAGGCGCCTGAGGTTTTCGTCGACATGCCGCTCAACCTCAGCGATTTCGCCAGGTGGCCGTGAGGCATTGAGCGCCACGATATGCAGAAGGAGATCGAGGTCCTTGCCTTGAGGCAGCACGTTGGACCGCATCACGGACTTGAGAACAGGCGCGACCTCGGCTTCAACTGCCGCAAATGCCAGCTCAATCTCCTCCGGTTCGAGTCCGTCACCCTCGATGCGGAACAGGTCTCGGACATGCGCAAGCTCCCCCGCCCGCGCCCGCCACTTGCGATTGGTGGTCTTGCTGGTAGCCCAGAGGAAACCGTCCTCGGTTCCCTCGGGCGTGAAGCCGGCAAGGAAGAACCGAGACAAGAAGTGAGCCTTCGACTGGCGCGCCATGGTTCAAGTATAAGCACGGCCGACTGTGCGAGCCGTTACCTAGTCACACGCGCGACGGTCCAACCGCCTAACGGCCCGCAAATCTGCTGCGGGCGAACTCCTCGCCAGCAGCAGGATAGGGTCCAGTTGAGTCGCCGCGCCACTTCCTTCGCTTGCCCGGTCGCGTGATCCAGGGGGTACGCGCCGACGCCGATGCCGAAGTGATCCGGAACCGGAACCAAAAGCGTCGCAGCTGCGATGCCGCGTTCACCAGATGCCCAGTATGTGCAGGACAAGCAAGCCGACGCCGCCCACCAACACCATGCTCGCCGACCAGCGTGCAACTGCGACCTTCCGAGCGACTTCAGGCCCTTGCGTGGCGGACTTCGCTAGTCCTGGGGCCGCGATGTAGCCCGCAAGCCCGACCGCGATCAGCACCATCGCATCTAGGTACTGCCCGATCGTTCGGAACACGACCTGACCTCCCTACCGGACAAGCGCGCGACGCGGGCCCCGCTGCTGCCCAACCCTCGTTCGGCGGCCACCGCCCGACTACCCAGGTCTGAACCCGGTTGGACGCGAAGGCCACGCGCACTCCTTTAATGAACTCGAGTTCAAGGTAAGGGGGAGCATCACGGATCTCAAATGCGTTCCGCCAGCCGAACCAGCCGAAGAAACTCTGTAGGCTGACTGGATCCCTACCATCGCCGGCGAACTCGATCCGAGCCCAGCAGCTACGGTCTGGTCCCCCATGCATCCCTAAGCAGAAGTGGGGCCCTACACGCCGCCAGCGACTCAGGCAACGTAGGTATCTCGCGGTCAATCCGTGCCTGGAGGCTGTCAAGAATCGCGCCTATGCGCAGCTCCGCGAAACCGCGATACCAC
>Ga0214473_10009199_pt1 | contig 11681 bp, 11 predicted proteins | sample RVTome_7_FD_203509 | JGI IMG/M metagenome (GOLD analysis project Ga0214473, IMG submission 203509) | Soil microbial communities from uranium-contaminated site in the Upper Colorado River Basin, Wyoming, United States - RVT98D197 | ecosystem: Environmental > Terrestrial > Soil > Contaminated >...
CACGGTCAACGTCGATACGACCGGGAAGCTCGCGGGCCGTGGGGCGTATATTTGCCCGCAGCGCTCCTGCTGGGAGCAGGCCCTGAAACGCCGGCGTCTGGAGGCTGCCTTGCACACCACCATAGACCCAGACGCCCACCAGGGGCTTCTTGACCACAGCCAGACGTATCCCGTCGAGGAGAGATAGGCTCATGCAGACACGGGTATCCACGGGTCGCGGTGCCCAGAGCGGCGCCGGGCAGCCGCCTTCGCCGGTCACCCTGCCACCGGTCATCGTAGTCCACGACTTGGCTGCGCTGCTGCGCGTCACGCCGATCGACGTGATGAAGGCCTTGATCCGCAACGGGATCATGGCCGCCGTCAATCAGACGATCGACTACGCCGCCGCCTCGCTGGTCGCGGGGGAGATGGGCTTTATCCCCGAGGCCGAGAAGGCGGCCCCCTCCGGCGCTGCCCCGGGCATGCGCGCCCGCGAAGAGGAAGGCCTCGCTCAGCCGCGTCCTCCGGTGGTCACGATCATGGGTCACGTGGACCACGGCAAGACCAGCCTACTGGACTACATCCGTCGCACGAGCGTCGCCGCTGGAGAGGTGGGTGGCATCACTCAGCGCATCGGCGCCTACCAGGTCGAAGTCAACGGCGAACGGGTCACGTTCATCGACACGCCTGGTCACGAGGCCTTCACGGCCATGCGCGCCCGCGGCGCCCAGGCGACGGACATCGCGGTCCTGGTCGTCGCCGCCGACGACGGTCTGATGCCGCAGAGCATCGAGGCCATCGACCATGCCCGCGCCGCCGGCGTGCCTATCCTTGTCGCCATCAACAAGATCGATCGCGCTGAAGCGAACCCCGACCGCGTCAAGCAGCAGCTGACGGAGCATAACCTCCTCGTGGAGGAGTATGGGGGTGACACGATCTGCGTGCCGGTTTCCGCCCGCACAGGCGAGGGCGTGGAGGAGCTGCTCTCCAACATCGTGGCCTTGGCCGAGGTCAGCGAGTTGCGAGCTAACCCCAACCAGCCCGCGCGCGGCGTGGTCCTCGAGTCGGAGCTGGACAAGACCCGTGGCCCTATGGCCACCGTGCTCGTGCGCACCGGCACCGTGAAAGTGGGCGACTACGTCGTCGCCGGCGCGAGCTGGGGGAAGGTCCGGGCTCTGTTCGACGATCGCGGTCGTCGCGTGGACGCGGCAGGGCCTTCCATGCCCGTGAAACTCATGGGTCTTGGCCGGGTGCCTGAGCCGGGAGACGTGCTGCAGGCGGTGCCGGACGAGACGAGGGCGCGCGCGCTGGTCGCGGAGAAGGCCTCCGCAGGGCCGGGGGTCACGCTGGAGAACCTCTCGGCGCAGATCCAGGCCGGCGAGACGAAAGACCTCAACCTCATCATCAAGGCTGACTTCCAGGGGAGCATCGACGCGATTCGCAACGCGCTCCAACGCGTTGCGCTGGCGAATGTGCGGGCGAACGTTATCCACGCGGCCGCCGGCTCCGTCACTGAAAGCGACGTTCTCCTCGCCGCCGCTTCCGACGCCATCATCATTGGTTTCAACACGCGCTCCGAGCCGGGCGCCCTGCGCGTGGCAGAGCGCGAGAAGGTCGAAGTCCGCTTCTATCAGATCATCTACGAGCTCGTGGAGGACGTCGAACGCTCCCTCCGCGGTCTGCTCGAGCCGACTACCCGAGAGGTCGTCGAGGGGAGAGCAGAAGTGCGGCAGCTGTTCGGCATCAAGGGTGGCAACGTCGCCGGTTCCTGGGTGCGCGACGGCCGCATCCTCCGCGGCGCCCTCGCCCGTCTCCTTCGCGGCGGCCGCGTCGTGTTCGAGTCCCGGGTAAGCAGTCTGCGCCACTTCCGCGAGGACGTGCGCGAGATGACGGCCGGCTTCGAGTGCGGCATCGTCCTCGAAGGCTACTCCGATTACCGCGAGGGCGACATCATTGAGACCTACCGGCGCGAGCGCGTCGAGCAATGAGAAGGCGGCCTCGTTGCGGAAGGAGCGGCTCCCATGTCGCGACGAACGGAGCGGATCAATGCCCTGCTGCGCGAGCAGCTCAGTGAACTGGTACAGCGAGGCGTAAAGGACCCTCGCGTCACCGGTCTCGTCTCCATCACCGCGGTGGAGGTCACAAAGGACCTCAGTCAGGCCAAGGTCCACGTCAGCGTCTACGGGACGCCGGAAGAGCGCGCCAGCGTTCTGGTCGGTCTGACCTCGGCCGCCAGCTTCTTTCGCCGCGAGCTGCGCCAGCGCCTCGACCTTCGCTGGATACCGGACTTGGTATTCGTCGCGGATACCTCCATCGAGCGCGGCGCGCGCGTGCTGGAGCTGATGCGGCAGCTCGACGAAGGAGAGCGAGTGCCGGAACCCGAGCCATGACCCAGGCCCTCCACGGCCTCCTCAACGTCCACAAACCGATCGGGTTCACCTCCATGCAAGTCGTGGAGCGCGTCCGGCGTTGGAGCGGCCAGCGCCGGGTCGGTCACGCCGGGACCCTCGACCCTCTGGCGAGCGGGGTCCTGCCCATCGGTCTGGGACAGGGGACACGCATGCTGGAGTTTTTCGACGAGGTGACCAAAGAGTACCGCGCCACTATCGAGTTGGGCACGGAGACGGCCACCTTCGATGCCGAAGGGCCCGTCGTGGCCCAGCGCGACGCCTCACACGTTACCTTGGTCCAGGTCGAGCAGGCGCTCGGCCAGTTCCGCGGGGTCATCCACCAGCGGCCACCCATGTATAGCGCTCTCAAGGTCCAGGGCGTGCCGCTCTATCGCTTGGCGCGGCGTGGGATCGAGGTGGAACGTCCAGAGCGCGAGGTCGTCGTCCACAAGTTGGACCTAACGGACTGGTCGTCCCCGCGTTTTGACCTGCTCGTGGTGGTCGGCAGGGGCCTCTATCTGCGTGCCCTGGCCCACGACCTAGGTCAGGTCCTGGGCTGCGGAGCATATCTGCAGAACCTTGTGCGGGTCCGTAGCGGGCCCTTCCGAATCGAGGAGTCTCTCCCGCTCGAGACCCTCGAGACCAAGCTGCGAGAGGAGCAGGGTCAGGAGATTATTTGCGCGATGGACGAGGTCGTGCTCTCCTGGCCGGCCTTGCTTCTGAACTCCGCCCAGGTGCGGGCGCTACGGAAGGGTCAGCCCCTGTACCTCGCTCTCGATACCCCGCAAGGCACACGCTGCCGCGCCTATGGTCTTGAGGGAGAATTGCTGGCGTTGCTGCGCTACGAGTCAGGGCAGGGATGGCGTCCCTTCAAGTCCTTCGCCGCGCTCAACGAATCGGCGGCCTGACAGGGGTGAAAATAGCATCGTGGGTTCTTCCCACCCACCCAGTGACGTACTGGGGGGCACCCCCAGACCCCCGCCGTCCTTCGACAAGCTCAGGATGAGCGGAGGCTCAGGCCCTCTCTGGACTCCGGCAGACTACGATCTCATACCAGTGGCGCGCCCGGCGTATGAACGATTGCTCGCGAACCTTGCGCTCCGCGAAGCGGTCAGAGGGTCCACGATGACGGCACCGTTGTGGCACACCCGTGGGCGCGCCCAAGCAATTGCTTGACACCCAGAGAGGAACGCGTAATCATGGGCCGTCAAAAGGGGCAACCCTGCAAGGGAGGTGGTTCATGGCCCAGGCTTATTGCGTGAAAGACCGCAAGACTGTGGAGATTCGCAACCCCGTCGAGGTCACACTCAAGAACGGTCGGCCCGCGGTTCAGGGGACATGCCCGAACTGCGGCACCAAGGTATTCCGCATCGGAAAGGCTGCCTAGGCCGACCTAGGGCAGTGAAACGTTCAGTCGTTCGAGGAGCCGAAGAGGGTTCTGCTCGAGCACTAAGAGGGCTTCCTCTTCTGACAGGCCCGATCCGCGCGCAACGAGAAGCGCTTGCTCCGCGCTGAGCAGGTCCTCCGGTGCGTGGGCGTCGGAGTTCACCAGCAGCGGCGCGCCTGTACGACGGGCCAGCCCCACGAGGTGGCCGTTGGTCAGCGAATGCCCGCGTCGGGCGCTTATCTCCAGGAATATCCCCCGTCGCGCGGCCAGGAGGGCCTCTTCCTCCGTGATCAGTCCTGGGTGGGCCAGGATGTCGACCCAGCGAGATTGGAGCGCGGCCCTGTTTGTGCCCGAGGGCACGGGCTCCACGGGGCTCTCGCCGTGCACGATGACCAAGGCGCCCAACGCCTTGGCCCGCTCGGCGGCCTGGTCGATCGCCTCCGGTGGCATGTGGGTCAGTTCCACGCCGGGCAAGACGGTCAAGCCCCAGTAGCGCCGAGCGTTGGCGCAGTCCTCCGCCAGCTCCCGCGCGAACCGCTCCAGAAAGCCGAGTCCCGAATGGTCAGTGATGGCCATCGCCCGGTATCCCCTCGCCATGGCGCGTTGCATCACTTCCGGTGGCGACAGCGCACCGTCGCTGAGCGTGCTGTGACAATGAAAGTCATATACCGGCATGAAACGCTTGCCTCCCGCGCGACCATAGGTGCGGGCGCCTGGCCCAAGCTAGTATACTGGTTAGCAATGGTCATCAGCACGAGATCGCTTGAAAGGAGTGCCACGTAACTTGGGCTCGATAAATGTGGCCATCATAGGGGTAGGAAACTGCGCCTCCTCGCTGGTGCAGGGAGTGCACTACTACCACGAAGCCCCCGAGGACGAGTTTGTGCCTGGCTTGATGCACGTCAACTTGGGCGGCTACCACGTCCGCGATATTCACTTCGTCGCAGCGTTTGACATCGACGCTAATAAGGTGGGCAAGGACCTGGCGGAGGCGATCAGCATGCCGCCGAACAACACGGTCCAGTTCGCCACGGTGCCTCGGATGGGCGTGCCGGTAAGCCGTGGCATGACGCACGATGGCCTCGGTAAGTACCTGTCCGAGGTAATCACCAAAGCGCCGGGCGCCACCGCGGATGTTGTGAGCATCCTCAAAGAGCAGAAAGTGGATGTCGTCGTCAACTTCCTTCCGGTGGGCAGCGAGGAGGCCACGAAGTGGTACGTGGAGCAGGTGCTCGCTGCCGGCTGTGCTTTGGTCAACTGCATCCCTGTGTTCATCGCAACCGGCGAGCACTGGCAGCGGCGGTTCACCCAGGCCAACCTGCCAATCATCGGCGACGACGTGAAGTCGCAGGTCGGCGCCACCATCACGCATCGCGTGCTGACCCGACTCTTCCGGGACCGCGGCGTCAAGCTGGAGCGCACGTACCAGCTCAACTTCGGTGGCAACACCGACTTCTACAATATGTTGGAGCGGGAGCGGCTCGAGTCCAAGAAGATCTCGAAGACCAACGCCGTGATCTCTCAGCTCGACTACGACCTTGGCCCCGATAACGTGCATGTCGGTCCTAGCGACTACGTGCCCTGGCTCACTGATCGCAAATGGTGCTATATCCGCATGGAGGGTCGCACGTTCGGCGACGTGCCCCTGAACCTCGAGTTGAAGCTGGAAGTGTGGGATAGCCCCAACTCTGCCGGCGTTGTCATTGACGCTATTCGCTGCTGCAAGCTCGCCCTCGACCGGGGCATCGGCGGTCCCCTGATTGGTCCCGCAAGTTACCTCATGAAGTCGCCTCCGAGGCAGTTCAGCGACGACGAGGCCCGCCAGCGTCTCGAGGCCTTTGTCGAAGGAAGCGAGGCATGATTCGGATCGGCCTGCTCCTGCTTCTGGGCCTCCTCGCCCGGGTTTTCCCCCTGAGAGTGGTATTTTGGCTGACTGAACGCGTCGGCGACGTCGTGTACCTGGCTTGGCCTCGCGGTCGGCGCTGGGCCAAGGAGGCTATGTGGCAGGCCGTTGGAGAACGCGAGGCGAAGAAGGCCGTGGCGCGATTGGCCCGTCGCTCCGTGGGTAACTACTTCAAATACGTGGTCGAGCTCACGCGACTGCGCTGGCTCCGCCTCGAGGACGTCACCCGTAACATCGCGTATGAGGGTGCGGAGCATGTGGCGCAGGCGATGGCGGATGGTCAGGGCGTCATCCTCGTGGGCCTCCACCAGGGCAACTGGGACTTCGGCGGGGCCGTGTTGGCCCAGCAATACCCCGTGCATATCGTGGTCGACACGCACAAGCCGCCGCGTTTCAACACCTTTATCCAGGGTCTACGCGAACGCACCGGCGTCCGGGTGATACCAGTGGAGCAGGCCGCTCGCGGCGTGCTCCGCGTTCTCGGCCGCAACGAGGTGCTCGGTGTGGCCATCGACGCCAAGCCCGGCATCGAGAACGGTGTCGAAGTGACCTTCCTGGGTCGGCCGCTCCGCGTGCCGGCTGGAGTGGCCGCTCTCGCTCTTCGCACTGGGGCGCGCTTGGTGCCTGTTACCCTTGTGCGTGAGGAAGGCGGCCGTTACCGCGGCTTCGCCGCCGAGGCCATCCGCTTCACGCCCAGTGGTGACCGGCAGCAAGACCTTCGTGCGCTCATGCAGGGCGTCCTCATCGTACTGGAGCAGTGGGTGCGCCGGTACCCAGACCAGTGGTACGTGTTTCGCCCCCTCTGGGGCGACGAGCTCTCGACTCGCACTACTTGAATGCATCACGCGACTCACGAGACTCCTGTGGCTCCTAGCAAGGCTGATCTCCACGTTCATACCGACTTGGGCGATGGCATGATGAGCATCGACGAGCTACTCGCTCACGTCGAGCATCATACAGACCTCGCCTGCCTGGCCATCACCGATCATGACGAGCTACGCAGCAGCCATCGCGCTCGGGACCTGGCCGTGCAGCGTGGCCTGCGTTTTCAGGTGGTGCCCGGGATGGAGGTGACCACGCGGGAGGGCCACCTCCTTGCCCTCTTCCTCGAGTCGCCGGTGCCGAGCCTGCGGTCGCTGCAGGAGACCGTCGAGGCTGTCCACCGCCAGGGTGGTATCAGCGTCGTGCCGCATCCCATGAGCTGGCTCACGCACAGTGTCGGCCAGAGCACGCTCGACCGGCTCGCCGAGGCCGGCGCACCGCTGCACGGCTTGGAGGTGGCAAACCCCACCTACGCCGGCCAGGTGGCTGGGCAGCGCGTCTTGGAGCGCAATCGCGTTCGCTATCGGTGGGCCGAAACCGGCGGCAGCGATGCCCACTTCCTGCGCTTCGTCGGCCTGGCGTACACCCTCTTCCCCGGTCGCTCCGCGGAGGAACTGCGGGATAGCCTAGAGGCCGGCACCACGCAGGCCCGCCTCGTAGCGCCCGTTCGGCCCAGCCAGGTAGGGGCGAGCGCGCTTATCCGCCAGCAGTTTCGCGCGCTGGTCGTGCAGCCCCTGCGTCTATTCCGCCGTATGATGCCACTGGCGAGGCCATTCCCGCCTCAGCCGTGAAGATCGCCCAAGTCTCTCCGTACGACTTCGCCTATCCGGGTGGGGCGAACAACCATATCTTCTACCTCGAGCACGAGCTCGCCCGCCTGGGCCACGAGACGCGGATCATTGCCCCCGCCTCGGACCCCACGGTCGTGGGACGGCATCCTCGCTTGACGGTCATCGGTAAACCCACGTCTGTCCCCACCGGTGGCTCTGTAGCGCGTATCGCCCTCTCCGTCAGGCTGTCAACTCAGGTAAAGACGCTTCTTGAACAGGAGCAGTTCGACATCGTCCATCTCCACGAGCCCCTCATGCCCATGCTGCCGCTGACGTTCCTTCGCCACTCCAAGAGCATCAACGTCGGCACCTTTCATGCCTACCACGACCAGCGTCGTTTTCCGGTGCAGGCCTACTTCTACGGGCGGCGCATCCTCCGTCGGTGGTTCCGTCGCCTGCACGGCCGCATCGCTGTCTCAGAGCCGGCGCGCCAATTTGTGCAGCGCTACTTCCCCGGCGACTACACGATCATTCCCAACGGCATCGACTGTGCGCGCTTCTCGGACCCTCGCGTGCCGTTGGGGCAGTTTGCCGACGGCAAAGTCAATCTGCTGTTTGTGGGCCGGTGGGAGCCTCGCAAGGGACTCAAGTACCTCATCCGCGCCTTCGCCCTTGTCCAGCGCGAGTTCCCCAACACCCGGCTCATCGTCGTTGGCCCAGACGGTGGCCATCGGGCGGCGATGGAGCAGACCCTCAGCGGGATGGGCCTCGCCGGTCACGTGGCGCTGGTCGGCCAGGTCGCCGATGACGAGCTGCCGAGGTACTATCAGAGCGCCGATATCTTCTGCTATCCCAACACGGGTTCGGAGAGTATGGGCATCGTGCTGCTCGAGGCGATGGCCGCCGGCAAACCGCTGGTGGCTTCCGCCATCCAGGGCGCCCTGTACCTGGTCCGCCAAGACGAAGGCATCCTGGTGCCGCCAAAGGACCACACCGCTCTTGCTATGGCCATCGTCCACCTCATAGCCGACCGTGACCTACAAATGCGAATGGGGGAACAAGGTCGGCTGACGGCGCAGGCGTACTCATGGCCCCGCATCGCCGCCCGTATCGTCGCGTACTACGAGGAGCTGCTCGTGCGTCACCGCCTTGGCGAGCCTGTGCCACTTGCCGCCAGGCAGACTGGTTAGGACGCACGTCATGGAGCGCTTAGCGGCTTGGGAGCAACAGACGCCTCGTCGCCTGGTTGCGCCGCTCGTCGCTCTGTTGGGCCGCCTCGGCGTGACGCCGAACCTCCTCACTTTGGTCGGGCTCCTGTTCAACGGCCTGACGGGCCTCGTGCTCAGCCGAGGCCATTTCACATGGGGTGCGGTGCTGGTGCTGCTTTCGGGAGCGTTCGACCTGCTGGACGGATCGCTCGCCCGGTCCACGGGGCAGGCCAGCCGCTTTGGCGCCCTCCTCGACTCGACGCTTGACCGGTGGGGCGAGTCGCTTCTTTTTGGCGGGCTGTTGCTCCACTACTGGGCGCGGCCCGGCGCTATTGAAGTGCCGCTGCTCTTTGCTGCCATCGTCGGCTCATTGCTGGTGAGCTACGTCCGCGCTCGCGCCGAGGGCCTCGGCATCGATTGCGAGGTGGGACTGTTCACTCGAGGGCGTCGCATCGTCCTCTTGGCGGCCGGCCTACTCGTGGGCCAGGTCGCGATAACCCTGGGCGTCCTTGCTGTCTTGACGAACTTCACGGCCATCCAGCGGCTCGTCTACGCTCGCTCCCTGCTCCGCTGAGGTCGGTCATGCCTCTTGCACCTGCCGACACACTGAGGTCGCGTCTGAGGTCAACAGAACGCTTTTACTTGTCCTTAGCATCACAAGTTTGCGAAAAATTTGACAAAGTTTATGGTAGTTAGTTATACTTATTCCTCGAACGAACATTCGGACCACAACACCTTACGTAAGGAGGGAGTCATGGCGCGAGGAGTGGAGGAACGGGTTGTTCCCGTCGAGCGGGGCGGGCAAGGGAGCACAGGGCCATTAGCTCAGAGTGTCGGGGATTTCCTGGCGCATCTGCGCGCGGAGAAGGGCTTTTCCGCGAACACCATCGCTGCGTACCAGAACGATCTCGGCCAGCTGATGGAGTTCCTCGAGGCGGAGGGTCAACGGCGAAGGCGGGCCGTCGCTTGGCCCCAGGTGGACCGGGAGCTGCTGAATGCCTATCTTCTCGATCTAAAGGAGAAAGACTATGCACTGGCCACGCAGGGACGCAAGGTGGCCGCGGTCAAGTCGTTCTTCGCGTTTCTGCACCGTGAGGGGATTATCGACCAAGACCCCTCGGAAGCGGTTCATTCGCCCAAAGTGGGTCGTTCTCTCCCCCGCACCATGTCGATCGCAGAGGTAGAGGTGCTCTTGGGGCTGCCCTCCCGGCGAGATACGCCCGAGGCGCGCCGTGACGCCGCGATGTTGGAGCTGCTCTACGCGACCGGCATGCGCGTCACCGAGATCATCTCCCTCAACCTCAACGACATCGACCTAGAGACAGGCTTCGTCCGCTGTTTCGGCAAGGGCTCCAGGGAGCGACAGATCCCCATCCACCCGCAGGCTGTCCGGGTGTTGACGTCCTACCTCGGCGAGGGCAGGCCGAAGCTGGTACGCCGACCGGGCGAAGTGGCGCTGTTCCTGAACCGTCGGGGGCAGCGACTCACCCGCCAGGGCTTCTGGCTCATCCTGAAGAACTACTGCCGCGAGGGCGGCCTCGACATCAACATTACGCCACACACCTTGCGCCACAGCTTCGCCACCCATATGCTGACTGGTGGCGCCGACCTGCGGCGAGTGCAGGAGTGGCTGGGGCACGCCAATATCTCATCCACCCAGATCTACACCCATCTGCTCGATAACCGAGTCCGCGAGGTCTACGAGCGAGCCCACCCGCGCGCTCGCTAGACTGTCGCCTCAGGCGACCGGTGTGACGCGCAGGAGGAGGCCCCAAGCTCCTTGGGGCCTCCTCCTCGCTCTTCTCCTCACGAGTTCGCTAGCGGCCGGCGTCGCCTGTGCCCGCTCGCCTTCCCCGCTTGCGCCCACCGCCACTGCTGCCGCCGCGCCCACGACGTCCCCCGCCCCGCTGGCGGCATCGTCACCACCGTCGGTCCCAGACAGAGACCTGTACGACCTTGCAAGGCGCTACCGCGCCGCCGCCCCATCCTCTCGTCCGCCGACCGCGGCGCCGACTGTGGCCGGTAGCCGCGCCGCCTTCAACGTGCTGGACGTGGAGCGGACGAGTCGTTTCGAGGTGACGGCGACCGCGCGCTTGACGAGTGATCACCTCGTCCTCTATGTGGCCGACGGCGTCGCCGTCTCCGACGACGCTCTGGCCCGCTCGGCCCGTCAGTTCGAGGAGCGGACCTACCCCCGCCTCATCGAGGCCTTCGGCGAGCCGCGCGAGCCTGGCCTCAACGGCGACCCTCGCTACACCGTGCTCCTGGCGCCCATCGCCGGCGTCGCCGGGTACTACGCCGCCGGCGACGAATACCCGAGCGCGGTGTACCCGTTCAGCAACGAGCGCCACATGGTCTATCTCAGTACCGGCTCGATACAGCCTGGCACGACCGCCTTCGACGCCGTTCTGGCACACGAGTTCCAGCACGCCCTTCACTGGCAGGCCGACCGCACCGAGGAGTCCTGGCTGAACGAGGGACTCTCCGAACTAGCGTCGTACCTCGCCGGCTATCCTCCCAACGCGGCCGAGGCGTACCTGTCCACCCCAGACGTGCCGCTGCTCATCTGGCCCAGCCAGCCCGGTGCCGCAGGGACGCACTACGGGGGCTCCTATCTGCTCTTTCGCTACCTTCTCGCCCAGGGCGTGACGCCGGCGGAGCTGTTGCCGCTTGTCGCCGATCCGGCCAACGGCCGGACCAGCCTGGAGCGTCTCCTCTCATCGCTGAAACCGCCGCGCACGTTCGACGCACTCTTCGGCGACTGGCTGGTCGCCACCGTCGTCAACCTCAGGGAGGGGCCGCTCAGCTATGCGGGACTCGCCCTCCGGGCGCCCAAGGTTACGCCGTTGACGCTTGGCGGAGGAGCCTTCCGTGGCTCCGTGGCGCCCTACGGTGCCGACTACCTGGAGCTGAGCGGCTCCGGGGATGTGTCGGTGACGTTCCAGGGAAGGACCGAGACGACAGCTCTGCCCACAGAAGCGCCAGGCGGACGGTCATTCTGGTGGAGCCAGCGCGGCGATGGCACGAACCCCCGCCTTACCCGCGCCTTCGATCTGACTTCCCTCCAACGCGCCACGCTCTCCTTCAAGCTCTGGTACGACCTCGAGGACGGCTGGGACTACGGGTATGTCGCCGTCTCCACCGACGACGGCAACGCCTGGCAACCCCTGGCCGGGCCGCACACCACGACAAACGACCCGCTGCGCCTCGCCTATGGGCCTG
>Ga0214473_10009200_pt1 | contig 11680 bp, 5 predicted proteins | sample RVTome_7_FD_203509 | JGI IMG/M metagenome (GOLD analysis project Ga0214473, IMG submission 203509) | Soil microbial communities from uranium-contaminated site in the Upper Colorado River Basin, Wyoming, United States - RVT98D197 | ecosystem: Environmental > Terrestrial > Soil > Contaminated >...
TGATCATGGGCGGCACGAACCCGGTCGAAGGCAGGGCGGAGAAGGTTCCCGAGAGCGTGCTGGTTGCCGACTACATGAGCAGTGGTTGGGAGGAGCTCTACGGCGGCAAGCTCGAATTCCTTACTGATGCCGACGAGATCATCACTCGCACCCTCGCTCACATCGATGCCAAGCGAGCCGCGCTCGGCCTCGCTGCGTACGACCCGACCAGATTCGGGAACAGCGGAGATGCGCGTGCCAGAGAGCTCGAAGCACTCCCGTTGCCGGAGCGACGGGCGGCGATCTACGGGACGGTCACATAGGGGAGGGGCACGCCGCTCATGTCCAGATACATCGCCACACGTGCCATCCGGGGAGCCAACGCGTTGGTTTCGGAAGCCGAGGCCATGCTGGACAGAGCTCTCGAAGAGAAGGGTGCCGAGACCCCGGTCGCTTTCCCGAGCACCGCCTATCACCTTCCCGTGATCCTGGGCATGACGGGCATCGAGGTCGCGGCCCTCGGGCAGCTCACCGACGTGGTGGCCCATGCCCGCGACTTGCTGCACCCTCTCCCCGCCGATCATCAGTGGACCCCGTACCTGGGTGAGACCCTGGATAGCGGTATGGCGGCGTTGCTGGCCGCGGAAACCATCGAAGCCATCCGCTATGTCGATGGACTGCAACCGGAGGCTTTGGCCGGCTTCGAGGCCGCTGGTGGACCGGCCTTCACGAGTCCCGACGCGGATGCCACCGAGGAGCGGGCCCCGAACGGTCGCCTCAACGGTGCGATAGACGACATCCAGCTTCGGTCGTGGGGCATCCAGCTCGTGGATGGGCGCATGCCGGGGTTCGCCGCCATCGTTGGCTGTGCCAAGTCGAACGAGGTCGCCGTGCGGATCGTGCGTGAGTTGCAGAAACGCAACATCCTGTGCTTCCTGTCGGGCAACGTCAACGGGCGCAGCATCATCCATCAGCTCATCGAAGAGGGTGTCGAACTCGGCTACGACACCTACACGGTCCCATTCGGCACCGACACCATCAGCGCCATCTATGCCCTGGGTTTCGCCACGCGCTCTGCACTAACATTCGGTGGCCTGAAGGGCGGGCAGGGACGAGAGATCCTGCTCTACAACAAGGGGCGGGTCTTCGCCTTCGTCCTTGCTTTGGGCGAGGTGGATGACCTGAAGTACGCCGCCGCGGCGGGCGCCATCAACTTCGGGTTCCCGGTCATAGCCGACACCGTGATCCCGCAGATCCTCCCAACCGGCGTGACGACCTACGAGCACGTCGTGAGCATGCCGTTCAACGAGATCGAGGGAGTCGACGACCTCGAGCGGGCGGAGCGTCTCGTCCAGAAGTGCATCGAGGTACGCGGAGTGAAGGTACATATCGCCGACGTGCCGGTACCGGTGCCCTACGGATCCGCCTTCGAAGGCGAGGTCGTCCGCAAGGTGGACATGCGGGTCGAGTTCGGTGGCAAGAACTCGCGGGCCTTCGAGTACCTGCGCATGGCCGGGCTCGACGAGGTGACGGACGGCAAGATCGAAGTGGTCGGTCCCGACTTCTCGGACGTGGAGCCGCAGGGGAGCATGGACCTGGGGATCGTCGTAGACGTCGCTGGCCGCCAGATGGAGAAGGACTTCGAGCCGGTTCTCGAGCGACAGATCCACTACTTCGTGAACGGTGCATCCGGAGTACAGCACATCGGTCAGCGGGACATCGCATGGATCCGGCTGTCGACCAAAGCGGCCGACTCCGGATTCGACCTGGAGCACTTCGGCAAGATCCTGCACGCCCGCCTCCACGCCGACTTCGGCGCCATCGTCGACAAGGTGCAGGTGACGATCCACACGGATCCGGAACGACTCAAGGGACTCCTCGGTGAGGCACGAGCCGCCTACGACTTCCGCAACAAGCGTCTCGCGGACCTGACCGATCTGGCGGTGGATGAGTTCTACTCGTGCACGTTGTGCCAGTCGTTCGCGCCGAACCACGTCTGCATCATCAGCCCGGAACGGCTGGGTCTGTGCGGCGCATACAACTGGCTGGACTGCAAGGCCTCCTTCAGCATCAACCCCACCGGACCCAACCAACCCATCAAGCTGGGCAGGGTGCTCGACCCCGAGCGGGGCTTCTGGGAAGGCACCAACGACTACGCCAAGGTCGGTTCGCACGGCGTCGTCGAAGAGGTGGCGATGTACTCCATCATGGAGAACCCGATGACGGCATGTGGGTGCTTCGAGTGCATCGTGATGTTGATCCCCGAGGCGAATGGCGTGATGGTGGTGAGCCGGGAGGACACCAGCATGACCCCGGCAGGCATGACCTTCAGTACCCTCGCCGGACTCGCCGGAGGTGGCATCCAGACGCCCGGCGTGATGGGGGTCGGGAAGTACTACTTGATCAGCCCCAGGTTCATCTCGGCCAACGGAGGCTTCAGCCGGGTTGTGTGGATGAGCAGCTTCCTGAAGGACACGATGGCCGAGGAGCTGAAGGTCGTGGCCGACCGTGGCGGCGACCCTTCGTTGATCGATCGGATCGCCGATGAGCGATCGGTCACGACGGTGGAGGAACTGCAGCCGTGGCTGGTGGAACACGAACATCCGGCCCTGACGATGGAAGCGATCTTCTGATGGCCGGCCGCGCCGGAGCGCGATCCGCGTCACCGGGAGACGTCCATGCCGATTGAGATCCCGAAAGACAACTGGCCCGGTGCCGTCAAGGCCGTCACGCTGGGAGCGACGGCGCAGGACGGTGGGACGCGAACCTCGACCGTCACGATCGGGGGTGAACGCACCCTTCCTTTCCTGCACTTCGAAGAGGCGCCTCCACACCGTCCCGTCATCGCGCTGGAGATCACTCCCCTGCGACCAGGCGACTGGTCGGCAGCGCTTCTGGAGGCCTGGGGTGAGGTGGTCGACGACCCCGGCGCCTGGGCGGGGGCGTGCGAATCGGTCGGGGCCGACCTCATCGTCCTATCGCTGGGTCTGGAGGACGCCGACGGCGATCCCGTCAGCGCCGATTCCGCCGTGCGTTCAGTCACGACGGTCCTGAAGGGCACGGGGCTGCCCTTGATCGTGCAGGGACCGGGTCAAGCGGAAGTGGACAACGAGCTCCTCGTTGCGGTGGCCGACGCCACCAAGGGAGAGCGGCTGGTGCTGGGACTCTGCGAAGACAGCAACTACCGCACCATCGTTGCAGCCGCGATGGCCAACGATCACCTCGTGGTGGGCCGCACCCCCATGGATGTCAACCTGGCCAAACAGCTCATCATCCTCATCACCGACATGGGTTTGCCGCACGAACGGATCTTGATGGACCCGTCCACGGGCGCATTGGGCTACGGCATCGAGTATGGGTACTCGGTGATGGAACGATTGCGGATCGCAGCACTTCAGGGGGATGTCATGACCCAGCTCCCGCTGATGGTGAATCCCGGCTATGAGGCCTGGAAGACGAAAGAGGCGAAGGTCGGTCAGGGCGTACCGGATGCGTGGGGTGACTGGGGAGAGCGGGCGGTGAACTGGGAGACCGTTACCGCCGTTGCGCTGATCGAAGCAGGCGCCGATGTCGTGGTGCTCCGCCACCCGGAGAGCCTCACCCGCGTCCGGGGCGCCGTCGACGAGTTGATGACAGTGGGGTAGGTGATAGCCACGGCACTCTCCGGGATCCAGATCTACAAGCTCCTACCGCAGACCAACTGCAAGGAATGCGGCTTCCCCACCTGCCTCGCGTTCGCCATGAAGCTGGCGGCCAAGCAGGTCGACCTGGGCGACTGCCCCTACGTGACGGAGGAGTCCAAGACGGAGCTCGCCGCATCGGCCGCTCCGCCGATCCGGCTGATCGAGCTGGTGGGACGAGGCCGTCAGGTCAAGGCCGGCAACGAAACGGTGCTCTTCCGACACGAGAAGACGTTCTGCAACCGCCCGGGTGTCCTCATCAACGTCACCGACGCGCTTGAGGAGACGGCGATCGAGGAGAAGGCCAAGAGGGTAGACGCCTACACGGTCGATTACGTCGGCGTGGAGCTCGGGATCGATGGGTTCACCGTGGGATCCGCTTCTGGCGATCCCGCGAGGTTCGCCGGGGCGGTGGGCGCGGTGCGGCGGGTCAGCGATCTCCCGATGGTGCTGGTGAGCGAGGATCCGGATGTCCTGCGAGCCGGCTTGGAGATCCTCGATGGAGAGAAGCCGCTCCTCGTCGGTGCGAACCCGCACAACTGGGAGAGGATGGCCGATCTGGCGCTCGAGCATGGCGCCGCCCTGAGCGTCGAAGGCGGCATCCTGGACGAGCTCGCCGACCTCAGCGAGCAGCTGAAAGGCAAGGGCGTGGACGACATCGTGCTGCGCCCGATGGCGAAGGGGATGGGCGCCTCGCTGGCGCTCCAGACACAGATCCGGCGCCTGGCCTTGAAGAACTTCCGGCCGCTCGGCTACCCGACGATCGAGTTCATCGACGGGTCCCTCGATCCGGCCATGGCCTCCGTCCTCGCTACTCAGGCGATCGCCAAGTACGCGGGATTCGTCGTGCTCGACGCCTTCGCGCCCGAGCTCGTGTACCCTCTCTTGGTCCTGCGCGAGAACATCTACACGGATCCCCAGCAACCCATCCAGGTGCAACCCGCCCTCTACGAGATCAACGGTCCAACGCCGGACGATCCACTCCTGGTGACGACGAACTTCAGCATCACGTACTTCAGTGTCGCCAACGAGGTGGAGGGTTCCGGCCTTGCTGCCTGGCTGCTCGTCACCGACGCCGAGGGGATGAGCGTGCTGACGGCGTGGGCAGCCGGCAAGTTCGATGCGGAGTCGATCGCCAAGGCCGTCAAGGAGTTCGGTGTGGCAGACAGGGTCGATCGACGGGAGATCGTGCTTCCCGGGCACGTCGCCGTCCTGTCTGGCGAGCTCGAAGAAGAGCTGCCCGATTGGCACGTGATGGTCGGTCCCCGCGAGGCGGTGGATCTGCCTGCCTACATGAGGACCGTGTTGACGGAGGATCGACCGTGAGCTGAGGAGCCCCGTGGCCGAGCACATCGTCCGTTTCGCCGACCGTGCCGAGCCCATCAGCGTACGGGCGGGGACCTTGCTGGTCGAAGCTGCTCGCCGGCTGGGGCTCGACATCCAGCAGCCCTGCGGCGGGCAGGGACGCTGTGGGCGTTGCGCCGTGAGGGTGGAATCGGGCCGGGTGCGGCGTCGCAGCGTCCTTCGTCTCTCCAAGGCCGACGTGGAAGCCGGCTACGCCCTCGCCTGCCAGACCGTGGTCGAGGGCGACGTGTCGGTCGTGGTGCCACCGGTGGAGCAGATCGAGCGTCGGCTCACGACGGATCATGTCGCGCCGGAGGTCGTCGTGCCGGTGGGGTACGACTACGAGAAGGCGCAGACGATCGGCAGGGTCTTCCTTCGGCTCTCCCCGCCGTCGATGGACGACCAGACCGACGACTGGGCTCGGTTGTGCACGGCGCTGCGCCGCGGAACCGGCATCGATCGGCTCCGAGCATCGTTGTCGCAGATCCGCGAGCTGAGCGGGACGCTCCGATCCTCCGACTGGCACGTAGGGTTGATCTACGACACCGCAGACGAGCTGCCTGGCACCGCGCGTCTCATCAAGATCGGCCCCATGCCCACGGCAGCCTCGGAGCCACTGTGCGGACTCGCCATCGATGTCGGCACGACCACCGTCAGCGTGTTCCTCGTGGATCTCCTCACCGGTGAGGTGACGGCCCAGTCCTCCGAGTACAACCAGCAGATCGCTCGGGGCGAGGACATCATCTCCCGCATCATCTACGCCACCAAGGGAGGCGGTGGCGAGGAGCTGAGGGAGCTCGTCCTCGCCACGATCAACGGCCGGGTCGCGGCGGTGTGCCGCCGCGCGATCATCGATCCGGTCGCGATCGTGAAGGCCACGGTCAGCGGCAACAGCACGATGATGCATCTGTTGCTCGGCATCCCTCCGGAGAGCATCCGTCTGGAACCGTTCATCACATCCATCAACCACCCGCCCCTCCTATCCGCCCGGGACGTGGGCATCACCATGTGCCCGGAGGGAACCGTCGACCTGCTGCCGGGGGTCGCCAGCTACCTGGGAGCGGACATCACCGCAGGCGTGCTCTCCTCGGGCCTTCGGTCGTCGGCGGAGACCACCCTGTTCATCGACATCGGCACCAACGGAGAGATGGTGCTCGGCTCGTCGCAATGGCTCGCCTCGTGCGCCTGCTCGGCGGGCCCCGCCTTCGAGGGCTCGGGTGTGGTGCACGGCATGCGGGCCGACCTGGGAGCCATCGAAGAGGTCTGGATCGACGGCCGGAGCTACGAGCCGACCTGCCGTGTGATCGGAAAGGGGCAGCCTCGCGGGATCTGCGGAAGCGGATTGATCTCGTTGGTCGCCGAGATGTTCCTCACCGGCATCGTGGACAAGGGCGGGCACATCGACGAGAGCCTTCCCAGCCCACGGATCCGGCGTGGCGGGCACGGGGCCGAGTACGTCGTGGTCTGGGGGAAGGACGCGGCGGGCGACGATGACATCACCATCACGGCGGTGGACATCGACAACCTGCTGAGGGCCAAGGCGGCCGTCTATGCGGGCTTCAACGTCCTGGCCGACCGCGTGGGCGTCGAGATCGACTCCGTCGAAAGGGTGCTGATCGGCGGGGCGTTCGGCAAGTACATCAACGTCGAGAAGGCCGTGGACATCGGCCTGCTGCCTGATCTTCCCTGGGAGCGTTTCGAGTTCCTGGGGAACACCTCGGTCAAGGGTGCCTATCTGGCCCTGCTGGATCGTGAGATACGAGCCGAGGTTGCCGGGATCGCCTCGGCGATGACGTACATCGAGCTGTCGGCCGACAACTCGTTCTACGAGGCGTTCACTTCGGCGCTGTTCCTGCCGCATACGGATCTCTCGCGGTTCCCTTCCGTGGAGGCGTCGATCACCTAGGAGGACGTGACCATGTACCTGATCGGCGAGAACATCCACATCGTCTCGGAGAAGGTGAAAGCCGCCCTGATGGAGCGCGACGCCTCGTTCTTCCAGAACCTGGCCGCGGCCCAGGTGGAGGCGGGCGCCCAGGCGCTGGACCTGAACCTCGGACCACGCAAGAAGGACTGGGAGGAGGTCTTCCCCTGGATCGTGCAGACCGTGGAAGCGGCCGTCGACGTTCCCTTGAGCCTGGACAGCACGAACATCCGCGGGATCGAGGCCGGGCTGCAGGCGATCACCAAGGCACAGCCGATCATCAACTCCACCTCGGCCGAAGAGGAGCGCCTGGAGGAGGTTCCCCTCCTCGCCAAGCGGTACGACGCCAGGTTGGTGGCCCTCACGATGGGCAAGAGCGGGATCCCCGTATCCGCCGACGAGCGAGTGAACATCGCCATCGAGAAGCTCATCCCCCGGATGGTCGAGATCGACTACCCGGTATCGGATCTCATCATCGACCCCCTCGTCCTGACGGTGTCGGGATGCCAGGAGTACTGCCCCGAGGCGATCGAGGCGGTGCGAACGGTCCTGGTGGCCTGGGATCCCCCACCGGCGGTTTCGGTGGGGCTGTCCAACGTCTCGAACGCAGTTCCCTCCGAGGACCGACCCCTCATCAATCGTGTGTACTGCGCCATGCTCATGGGAGCGGGCCTGCAGATGATGATCGCCAACCCCTTCGAGGAGGAACTGATGGAGGTGGTCCGCGTCGTCGAGGCGCGCGACGCCTCCACGCCGCTCGGCAGGTTGTACGTGGCGATCGCCGATCGCATCACTGCCATGGAAGAGCCGTCCATCGACGACGTAGACCTCGACGACGCCGAGCAGCTCAAGGTGTGGAAGACCGTGCAGATCCTGCTCAACAAGGTCATCTACGCCGAGGGGTACCTCCACTCGAGTGGGCAGCAAGGATCTGCATGATGCCGGCCCTCACGCCTGCCGGACGGTGGCAAGGAGCCTCCAGGTCTTCGGGGGCCGCGCTTGTCCTCGGTGGCGGCGTCGCCGGTATCCAGTGCTCGCTCGATCTGGCCGAAGGCGGGTACAAGGTCTATCTGGTCGAGAAGCAGCCGGCCCTCGGTGGCCACATGGCGCAACTCGACAAGACCTTCCCCACCAACGATTGCGCGATGTGCACGCTGGCCCCGAAGCTGGTCGAGGCCGGGCGCCACCTCAACATCGAGATCATCACGAACGCCGAGCTCGCCGGACTCGAGGGCGCGCCGGGCAGCTTCAAGGCCAAGGTCTTCCGACACGCCCGCTATGTCGACCCCGCGAAGTGCACGAGCTGCGGTGAGTGCGTGTCTGTCTGTCCGGTCGTCGTGCCCGACTCCTACAACGAGGGCATGGGACAGCGCAAGGCGACCTACAAGCTCTACCCGCAAGCCATCCCCAACACCTACGCGGTGACCAAGAAGGGTCAGTCTCCGTGCAAGCTCGCCTGCGCCGCCGCCACCTCCGCCCAGGGCTATCTCGCGCTGGTCGCTGCCGAGCGCTTCGAGGAGGCCTACAAGGTCGCCGTCGAGCCGAATCCGTTCGTTTCGACCTGCGGCCGCGTCTGCTCGGCACGCTGCGAAGTGAACTGCTCTCGCGGCGACGTCGAAGCGCCGATCGCCATCCGCTCGGTCAAGCGCTTCCTCGCCGACTGGGCCGCCGAGAACCTGCCACCGGTCGAGAGGGCCGAGGTCAGGTTCGACGAGAAGGTAGCGATCATCGGTGCCGGCCCCTCGGGACTGACCGCAGCCCGCGATCTGGCGCTGCTCGGCTACCAGACGACGGTCTTCGAAGCCAAGTCTGAGGCGGGCGGCATGCTGCGCTTCGGGATCCCCGAGTACCGACTGCCCAAGGTGGCGCTGCAACAGGACGTCGACCGCGTGCTGGCCCTGGGAGTCGAGCTCAAGCTCAACCAGGCGGCAGGCAAGGACTTCACCGTCGACTCGCTGCTCGCCGACGGCTACCAGGCGGTCTACCTGGGTGTGGGCCTGCAGGCAGGCCGCCCCCTGCCGATCCCCGGCAACGACGCCAAGGGTGTCTTCACCGCCGTCGACCTGCTGCGTGATGCGACCCTCGAAGAACCGATCGACATGGGCAAGAAGGTCGTCGTGATCGGCGGCGGCGATGTCGCCTACGACGCCGGACGGGCCGCCCTGCGTCTCGGCGCCGAGGACGTCACCCTCGTCTGCATCGAGGACGAGGAGTCGGTCCCCGCCTCTGATGAGGAGCGTGAGGAAGGCGCCGACGAGGGCATCACCCTGATCTGCTCCCGCATGCCCACCGCGGTCAAGACCGACGCCGATGGTCGCGCCTGCGGCGTCGAGTTCACGGCCTGCACGCTGGGCGAGGCCGATGCGCGCGGCTGGCGCCCCCCGGTGCCGGTCGAGAACACCTCCAGCGAGCTGGACTGCGACACCGTCGTGTTCGCCACCGGGCAGGGCCTGGTCGAGGACTTCGCCCAGGGGCTCGAAGGCGTCCAGATCGAGCGCAACCAGATCGCCTTCGACGAGGAGACCCACGCGACCGGTCGTGACGGCGTGTTCGCCGGGGGCGACGCGGCCGCCACGGGCCCCTGGACGGCCATCGAGGCGGTGGCCGCGGGACGACGGGCCGCCCGCTCCATCCACAACTACCTGCGCGGCGAGCAGCTGCTCGATGTCTGGGACAAGCGCAAGCCCGAGGCCCGTCCTGAAGACGAGATACTCGCAAGAACCGAGGTCGTGGCCCGCCAGGTCATGCCGCACCTCGACGGCGTCGCGCGCACGCGCACGTGGGACGAGGTCTCCACCGGCTTCAGCATGGAGCAGGCGGTCGCCGAGGCCAAGCGCTGCCTCAACTGCGCCATCTGCTCCGAGTGCTTCGAGTGCGTGAGGGCCTGCGGTCCGGGGGCGTTCCTGCACGACGAAGAGGACAGCGAGATCGAGGTCGAGGTGGGCGCCGTCGTGCTGGCCTGCGGCTTCGACCTGTACGACCCGGGCAACCAGGGCGAGTACGGCTACGGCCGCTACCCGAACATCCTCTCGGCGCTGGAGTACGAGCGCATGCTCTCGGCGTCCGGTCCCAACCAGGGCGAGATCAAGCGGCCCTCCGACGGCCGCCATCCCAAGAACATCGCCTTCATCCAGTGCGTCGGCTCGCGCGACCAAGAGCACGAGTACTGCTCCAGTGTCTGCTGCATGTTCGCCAACAAACAGGCGATGCTGACGATCGACCACGAGCCCGACTGCAAACCGACCGTCTTCCTCATGGACATGCGCGCGATGGGCAAGGGTTTCGACGGCTTCTACCAGCGCGCCCTCGACATGGGCGTCGAGTTCGTGCGTTCGCGGCCCTCGTACATCAAGGAGGATCCCGAGACCGGCGACGCGCTGATCACCTGGGAAGACGCGGGTGGCGCCCTGCACACCGACCGCTACGACATGGTCGTGCTCTCGGTCGGCCTCGAGCCTTCGCGCAAGGCGCAGGAGGCCGCCGGCGCTCTGGGCATCGCGCTCAATCGCCACGGCTTCTGCAAGCTCGAGGAGTATGAGCCGCTCGACACCTCACGGCCCGGCGTCTTCGTGGCCGGCCCGTTCAGCGAGCCCAAGGACATCCCCGACTCGGTCGCCCAGGCCTCGGCCGCCGCGGCGAAGGTGATGACCGGCCTCGCCGACTCGCGCGGCACGCTGACGGTCGACAAGCACTACCCGGCCGAGAAACAGATCGTCGGGGAAGAGCCGCGCGTCGGTGTCTTCGTGTGCCACTGCGGCTCCAACATCGCCAGCGTGATCGACGTCAAGGGCGCCGCCGACTACGCGATGGGACTTCCCGGCGTCGTATGCGCCAACGACACGATGTACGCGTGCTCTTCCGACTCGCTCTCACTGATACGGGAGAGGGTCGAGGAGCACAACCTGAACCGCGTCGTGGTCGCCAGCTGCACGCCGCGCACGCACGAGCCGATCTTCCAAGACACCCTGCGCGAGGCTGGCCTCAACCCGTTCCTGTTCGAGATGGCCAACATCCGCGACCAGGCGTCGTGGGTGCACCGCGACGAGCCCGAGAAGGCAACCGACAAGGCCAAAGACCTGATCCGCATGAGCGTGGCGCGTGCGCGCGAGCTCGAGCCGCTCTACAAGATCGACGTACCACTCACCCACTCCGCTGTTGTCGTAGGCGGCGGCATCTCGGGCATGACGGCCGCTGCGGCGCTCGGAGAGATGGGCTACGAGGTGCACCTCGTGGAGCGCACCGACAAGCTGGGAGGACGGGTGCTCGAGATCGATAGGACCATCAAGGGCAGCGATCCCGCCGAGTTCGTCGCCGCGCTCGTGAAGCGCGTCGTCGATAACCCCAACGTCATGGTGCACCTCCGTGCCAACCTGACCGACTTCCACGGCTTCATCGGCAACTTCTCCAGTGTGATCGAAGACGACGACGGCAGGCGGACGCTCGTTGAACACGGCGTCGTGATCGTCGCCACCGGCTCCAAGGAGCAACGCCCTGAGCTCTTCGGCCTCGGCTCAAGCCAGAAGGTCGTCACCGGCATGGACCTCGAGAAGCTGCTCGCCGACCAAGACCCGGCGGTCGAGGAGGCCGACTCGGTCGGCTTCATGCTCTGCGCCGGCTCGCTCGACGAGAACAAGCCGTACTGCTCGCGGACCTGCTGCGCACAGAGCATCAAGAACGCGATCCGGCTGAAGGAGCAAGACCCCGACCGACCGGTCTACGTGTGGTTCAAGGAGATCCGTACCTCCGGCCTAAC
>Ga0214473_10009201_pt1 | contig 11680 bp, 10 predicted proteins | sample RVTome_7_FD_203509 | JGI IMG/M metagenome (GOLD analysis project Ga0214473, IMG submission 203509) | Soil microbial communities from uranium-contaminated site in the Upper Colorado River Basin, Wyoming, United States - RVT98D197 | ecosystem: Environmental > Terrestrial > Soil > Contaminated >...
CTTTCAACGAATAAACTGTTGTTTTTTGCTCCGTGGAAATCTTGCGCTTATCGTCAAATTGGATTCGGTTCTTAACACGGCAGTAACTCCCATTTTACTGGACCGCGCTTCGCTCTTTTCACTATGCTATTCGGTACGATCATGTTCGAAAAGGCGACTACGAGAGATAATGATTTATTGAATTTTTTCAATCCGACTGGCGATGGTAGTCAGCACAGTCCATGCCAAGTTGAACCTGCAAAACTTTTCGGTTAATTAGGCCTAATGTTCCCCTAGATTCCGCGCCGGGGTGACACTTCTGGCAGCTGGCTTGATGAATTTGTCACAAACCGCACAAAATAAATGGCAGGCGGAGTGCTCTTTTCGAACCTCAAGTGCAGAAATCGAGACCATCGGCCGATCATGCATATTGAGCGTTGTCAGCTTTCTGGACATTTTGGGCAAGAAGAGGAAAGCTACCGCCAGGAGAAGAATGGACACGAAGACCTAAGTCAGCAGTCTGGCATCGCCTTTGCTGCAACCAAGTTCGGACATCTTAGAACTTACGCGGGCCGGGTTAAGGCGACGCGAATATTTTTGTTATGGGACAGTTGCAGGCATTGGGTGGCACTTATATGTTTTTTTGCTCCGACGAGATAGAATGGGGCTGTCCCAGGATTGGAACTCGTGACGGAAATGGAAACTAGCGCTATAGCTTCGAGCCGAGAAACCAAGCCGCTGAAGGTTCTCATAATAGAAGACCATCCCGATCAACGGGACCTGCTGGCGATCGTTCTGCAGCGGGAAGGATATCAAGTCGCCACGGCGGCCAACGGCGTCGAAGCCCTCGAGCAACTTGAGCGGGATAATTTTCAGATTGTCTTATCGGATATCATGATGCCTAAGATGGATGGCTTTGAGCTTATCAAGAATATCCGCTCCAACCCCGCGCTGAAAGCCATCTACGTGATTCTAATTACCGCCAGAATTCAGGAAGGCGACCGGGTCAGGGGCCTCGATCTGGGAGCGGACGACTATATTACGAAACCATTTTCATTTTCCGAGCTTCTCGCACGTGTCAGGGTTGGAACTCGGGTCGTCAAATACCAGAGGCACCTGGAACATCAAACCCAAATCGATTCATTGACCGGCCTTTACAATCGCCGTGCGATGGAAGAAAAATTCCACGACGAATTCGAACGAGCCAAGCGGTATAATCACGCGTTGTCGGTCCTTATATTGGACATCGACAACTTTAAAACGATCAATGACACCTACGGTCACCATGGCGGGGACACCGCTCTCGTCAAGATAGCCGAAGTTTTGCGCGGAAAAACACGGCAGAGCGATTTTTCCGCTAGATTCGGCGGCGACGAATTCGTCTTGGTGCTTCCGGAAACCGATCAGGAAAGCGCGCTGCAAGTGGCGACCAAGGTTCATGATGAGATCAGGATCTGCAGGTTCGGAAAACCGGATCGCACCTTCACATTGACGGTGAGCATCGGCGTCAGTGCGACCTCGGAGAAATCCTATTCCGACTGGCGCCAGATGCTTGATGCCGCCGATCAAGCGCTTTATCTCGCCAAGAATCGAGGCAAAGACAGAGTCGAGCCTTGGGTGGCCGAAAAGATAGCTGAAGCAAACCTTCCGCCGGCACATCCATAGAATGATCCTCCGAAAAATAGTTTTTGCCACACTGCTCTCCCTGACTTTAATCGGCGGCGGATGGCCGCTGGTCGGCAATGATTCGGCGACCACCGCGGAAAAGCGGTCCGCCGTCGTTCCTCATCAACCCACGGACTCCACTCAAGCCACGCCAAAACCATTTGACTGGCCCGGCCATCTGAGCAAACAGATTCATACCTACGCAACGGCCATCCAACACAATAAGGAACTGCTGCTTTACGCGGCCATTGCCGGTTTCGGAATGCTCATAGTGGTACTGGCGATCAGCAACGCACGGTCAACACCCAAGGACACCGCAACACAAATAATGGACATCCTCAGGCAAGAAAAGGAAAAGGCGGAGCACCTCTCCAAGCTCAAGTCCGAATTTCTCAATCAAGTGTCCCACGAGCTGCGTACTCCGTTAGCGGTCATCCTCGGTTATTTGGAATGTATGACCGACGGTCTTTACGGTGAGATCGAAGCCAAGCACAGGGAAATCCTGCAAACGGTTGCCAAGCAGTCGAGTCATCTAAAAAACATGATCGATCAAATCTTGATCTACTCTCGTTTGGAGTCAAGCAAACAACCGCTCCGCGCACAGCAATTCTCGGTTCAGAAACTTTGCGCCGACTTAAGCGACACTTTCAATTTCTTGTGCAAGCAGAAAGGCCTCGATATCAACTGGCAAGTGTCACAGGATCTCCCCGCCCTGCGAACCGACCCGGAACGGCTAAAAGAGATACTCAGCAATCTGCTACAGAACGCGCTCAAGTATACCGACTCCGGCGCCATTCGAGTCTCGGTTTCCAATCGGCCCAAGTCGGATCTATTTGTCTTTGAAGTCGCCGATACCGGCCTCGGGATCCCGGAACATCATCTTTCATCCATTTTCGAGCCTTTCATTCAGGTGCATAAGTCTTCGTCGGGTAATTCGCGCGGTGGCATCGGTTTGGGTCTCAGCATCGTTAAAAAGCACGTCGAACAATTGAACGGAACCATCAGGGTCGAGAGCCAGGTGGGCAAGGGAACTACTTTCAGCATCACCTTGCCGCAATTGCACCGAGCCGCAGGGCTGCGGCGATGGCGGGTGCTCCAAGGGCTGAAAGTATCCATGCCGTCTTTTGTCCAGCGCATCAATCTTGACACCAGATCAACCATCGCCCGAACCAAACCCAATTCACCCGATGTACCGCCGCCGCCTCACCAGGCTGTCGGTTAGACCCATATTCCGCATCCTTTCGACCGCCCGACCAACCGCCAGCTGAATTTCTGGCATCATCCGCCCTTGCCTCCTCGCCCGCTCTTCGCGGCCCCATGAGCCGGATTCCGCAGTTGAAGTTACAATCTCTACTGAGCGAGGTGCGAGATTGGAGTAGCGAAGGCATCCAGATCCGCAGGATCAAAGTCCTTTTTGGTGCTTGGAAAGCTAATGCGAGCAGGTTACGGATTCCACTCACGGCACCGGTGGTCTCAACGCTCTCAGAGGCAGAACTCCATTGCCTTCGTTACGGAAGGCTCACGCCTCGCTCCGTGCATTACCTTTCAACTGCGGAAGCCGGGATGAGTCGAGCGCTTGACCCGCATCATCGATCTGTCATACGACAAGGTTGAAACGATCGGTCTAACAAAGGCTCAAGGAGAACAACCCATGCCATTACATGTGAAAAGCGAGGATGTAACCGAATACAATCGCGTTCAAAGCGGGGAAGCCGGAACGGGATCGATGGTGGTGCGAAAGGGCTACGGCAACGAGTGCAGCCTGATGATCGCTACCAGAAGACCTGGGTATCACACCAAACCGCACCAGCATGAGTCCGAACAGATCAACTACGTGATGGACGGCGAAATTTGGTTTTTCGTCGAGGATAGAGGCTTTCATTGCAAGCAGGGGGACTTTCAGCGTATCCCCGCCAACACGGTGCACTGGGCGTGGAACCGCTCGGACAAAGACGCGACGGTCGCCGAAGCCCATGCCCCCGCACTTATCGGCGGGCGCGCCGGGGACAGCGCCGTTGGACTCTTCGACGAGGGCGAGAAGCCGCAGGTGCGCGGTCCGGGGGTGAACCGGTTTGTGCCTTTCGATCAAGAGAAAGCCGAAGCGAAATTCTTCGCAAAGTAGCAACCGGAAAGGTGCAACATGCGATTAGAGTTATCCCTCGGCCCGCGTAGTGTATCTGTTCTATTCGTCCTATTGGTCCTATATTCGTCAGCGCCCGCCCAAGAGCTGCGCCGAATTCACTATGGCACGACGACTTCGACGGCCCATCTGCCCGTGTGGGTTGCCAAAGACGCCGGCCTCTTTGCCAAGAACGGCTTGAACGTGGAGCCCGTCCATATACGCGGCGGCGCGCTGATCACGATGGGCATCATGAGCGGCCAACTGCAATTTTCCGGCGCCGGCGCGGAATCGGTGGTCGCAGCGCGCATCGAAGGGGGTGACGTTGTCCTGCTCGCTTGCCCGGTGGATTCGGATCCGGTGTATCTGATCGCCAGGCCGGAGATCAAATCGCCCGCCGAGTTAAAGGGCAAAGCAACCGCCGTGACACGGCTCGGCTCCACCACTCATTTTTATCTTCGGGCGGCCTTGCGCCATGTCGGTCTCGACCCCGAAAAGGACGTGACGATTTTACAGCTCGGTACCGGGAGCGAGGCCGTATCGGCCATGGAACACGGGCGCATTTCCATGGCCGCCCTGACAAACCGCTACGCAATTCCCCTCTTGCAGCGAGGCTGGCCTGTGTTCGTCGACCTGAGCACCACCGACCTCGTCTATCCCTCTTCTTGCGTCGCCAGCAGCCGCGCCTTCGTGAAGGCTGAGCCGAAGGTGGTCGATGATTTTCTGCGCGCCTACGTTGCGGCGATCCAACTGATCAAGAAAGACCAGAACTTCGCTGAAAGAACTTTCGCCAAATGGCTCAGGGAGAAAGACCCGTATCTGATCAAGAAAACGGTGGAGTCTTATGCCCGATTATTCAAAGCAGCGCCTTACGTGCCGGATAAAGGGATTGAAAACGTCATGAAGGACTTGGCAAACCGGCGCACCGTGCCGAGGGACTTTATCGGCCGGTATGACTTATTCCGCGACCACGGTCCGTTGGAGAAAGCGCTGTCCCGTTCATGATAGCTAATCGACTCTTGTTTATCATTGTTACCGTGCTATTCCTGACTCCGCTCTCCGCGCCTGCACAGGAGCTTCGTCGCATCCTCTACGGCACCTCGACTTCCATCTCGCATCTCCCGGTGTGGGTCGGCAAGGACACAGGTCTCTTCTCCAAGAACGGCTTGAACATCGAGCCGGTGCAGATTCGCGGCGGCGCGCTCAGCACGATGGCGATCATGAGCGGTCAGGCTGTGCTTTCCGGCGTCGGCGCCGGATCGGTGATTGCCGCCCGGGTCGAAGGCGGCGACATCGTGCTCCTCGCGTGCCCCGCCGACCTGGAACCGGTGTATCTCATTGCGCGCCCCGAAATTAAAGCGCCGTCGGAGCTCAAAGGGAAAGCGGCCGGCGTCACTCGCCTCAACTCGTCGATCCATTTCTACCTGCGCTCGGCGTTGCGCATGGTCGGCATCGATTCCGATAAGGAAATGACTCTGCTCCAATTAGGCGGCAGCGCGGAGATCTCCGCTGCGCTAGACAGCGGCAGAATCGCTGCCGCCGCGTTGACCATAAAGGACGTCCTGCCGTTTATGCAGCGCAACTGGCCGGTGTTTGCCGACCTGACCAAATCCGATCTGGTCTATCCTTCGTCTTGCGTGACCAGCACCCGCGCATTCGTCAAATCCGAACCCAAGACCGTCAACGGATTCCTGAACGCTTATGTGAGCGCCATCCGGCTGATCAAGAAAGATCAAAAACTCGCAGAACGAATTTTAATCAAATGGCTGAAGGAAAAGGAATCTGCCGCGTTAACCAAATCCGTGGAAGCCTTCACCCGTTTGTTCAAGCCGTTGCCCTACGTACCGGATAAGGGCATCGAAAACGTCCTCAAAGATCTGGTGAACCAGCGCCCGGTGCCAAAAGATTTTATTGGCCACCCGGAGCTGTTTCGCGGTCACGGCCCCCTGGAGAAAGCCTTGCCGAAGTCATGATGCCGACCTTCTTACTATCTGTCTTCATCGTTTTTTCACTGCTGGTTCGTCCGCAAGCCGCTCGCGCCGAAGTTTTGCGCCGCATTTTCTACGGTACCACGGCCTCCCCTTCCAATTTGCCCATCTGGGTCGCCAAGGACGCCGGATACTTCGACAAGTACCGCTTCAACGTCGAGCCCGTGCAGGTTCGCGGAGGCTCGCTGATCACGCTGGCGATCATCACCGGCGACTTGCCGTTCTCCGGCGTCGGCGCCGAATCAGTGATCGCCGCGCGCGCCGCGGGAGGAGACGTGGTCCTGCTCGCCTGCCCTATTGATGCTGACCCGGTCTATTTAATAACGCGCCCCGAGATCAAATCCGCCGCCGAACTCAAAGGCCAAGCAAGCGCCGTAACCCGCTATGGCTCGACGACACACTTCTATCTGAGGGCAGCGCTCAAGCATGTAGGGCTGAACCCCGACAAGGACATGACGATTTTGCAGCTCGGCGCCGGGCCGGAAATGGTCGCCGCCTTGGACGTTGGGCGCATCGCCGCCGCCGCCCTCACCACCCGCTACGCGCTTCCTTTCTTGCAGCGCGGCTGGCCCGTACTCGTCGATTTGAGCACCACCGACCTGGTTTATCCGTCGTCTTGCGTCACCAGCAGCCGGGCATTCGTCAAAGCGGAGCCAAAAACCACTGAAGATTTCTTGCGAGCCTATGTGGCGGGAATCCACCTGATCAAGAGAGATCACCGCTTCGCGGAGAAATCCTTTGCCAAATGGATGCGTGAAAAAGATCCGAACATCGTCAAGCGAACCGTCGGAGCCTATGCAAAGCTGTTCAAGCCCGCGCCGTACGTGCCGGACAAAGGGATTGGAAACGTCATCAACGACCTGATCCGAATGCGCCCGGAGTTCAAAGAATATCTGAACTGGCCCGAACCGTTCCGGGAGAACGGGCCGCTGGAACGGGCGCTCAAGAATCCGTGATCCCCGCGTTCAGCGCATTTCCAAAAACTCTAGTCTTACGCCTTCCGGCCCTTCGAAGAAGCAGACCTTACGACCGTCGGGCAACACCCGTTCTTCTAGGATTTTGATCCCCGCCGTCTTGATTTTGGCGACCTCGCCGGCAAAGTTGTCGGTGTCGATCGCGACATGTTCCAGCCCGTAAAACTGTTCGAGCTTCTGCTCCTCGAGAAAATCCGTCACGTTGAGCTCGACGCCGTGCAGGTTGAGGCGAAAGGTCGGTCGGCCGTTGGGCGCGGTACGCTCGGAAACGATTTTCGCGCCGGTGTACTGGATATAGAAATCAACGGTTTTCCGAGGATTCGGTGTCTTGAGATGAAGATGGTTGATTTTGAAAGCCATAGGCTCCTCCTTGAATCGATAGTATCACCGAGCATCTTCTTATCCTTCCAGGAGTGGCAAATACAAGCGCCCATGGCCGATCCCTTTTGCCGGCACGTAAATTGTTGTAGGTTGGCCGAACTTCCATTCACGGCACTCGTCAATGTCCCCTCAACTCTTCGCCTGGCTCACGGCCGTTTCCTTTGCCTTCGCGAATATTTCTGTGCGCCGCGGAATGGACTACTCTACGCCGCTCACGGCGACCTTCGTGTCTCTGGTCGTCCACACCGTCGCTCTATGGATCATCGTCGCCTTGACCGTCGGTATTCCAGAGGTCGCCGTCACCGCCCTGGTAGCCATCGTGGTCACGGGCATTGTCCAACCGATCATGCGCCACTGCCACTACACGGGCATTCATAAGATCGGCACGTCGCGCGCTGTCACGCTGCGCAATACATTTCCCCTGCCGGCGGTGTTGATCGGTATTCTGATCCTGGGCGAGCCGATCACCCCCTTGGGTATAATCGGGACCCTTTTAGTGGTCATCGGGATCGTTTTCACTTCCTGGCGCATCGACCAACACTTAACTTCTTTCCGCTGGACTTACCTGCTCTATCCGATCGTAACGGCCCTGATCACCGCGGTCGTTCACCCACTGCGCCGTTACGCGATGGTGCAGTCCCATGAGCCCCTGTTCTTTACCGCCATCGTCGGTCCTGTTTCTCTCCTCTCCTTCGCCATGTACTATGCCTTGCCGGTATGCGGCGAAAAATTGGTTTGGGATCGCAGGGCCTTTTGGCCGTTTCTGATCTCCGGCGTGTTTGAAACGACGGCGGTCTTACTCATGCTGTTCGCATTCACGCTCGGCCCCGTCGTGATCGTTTCGCCCATCGCCTCGACTACGCCCATCTGGACCGCGATCTTAAGCGCAATCTTCCTGCGCAAAGTTGAACGGATCAACTTGGCCAGTGTTATCGGCACGGTCTGCGTGGTCGCCGGCGTGATCGCGATATCGCTGGTGAAGTAGGCATCAGCCGAAACACAGATTCCTCCCGTCGGTCGAAATGACAACCGAGACTCTGGATGTCATTCCGAACGAACGTGAGGAATCTTGTCTGCCAAATACTACCACGGGCATAAGATTTCTCGCTGCACTCGAAATGACAGAGATGTAAGATTAGGTTGAGCGATGCGATACCCATCTGTTAACCTCTCAAGAAGAGGGCGCAGCGCCCCACGCCTTAAGAATCACCTGCGCGATGTTGCGCCCGCGGATCGCTACGATCTTTCGCCCCGTTTCCGCGCTGCCCGATTGCGGCGAGCCAAAGTAGCCCCGCCCGCCGCTGAGAGCGCCATAGTCCTTGGTCTCGTTCCGAAAGGCTTCAACATCGTAGTCGAAGTTGGGATCGAGCCGTTCGATAACTTCTTTGTTCACCGATTCAGGGAATGCGTGCAGCGCCAGCGAGGTCTCCCACTCACCGCCGTGACCCTCGCGGTCGGGCCGCACGCTTTGGGAGAGTTCCCGCACGCCCTCCCGATAACACGCCGCCGTCACCGCCGCATCGCTGGTGAAACCGACACAGAGGACCTGAGCGGTCTTTTTCTCGACAAGCACGTCTCGCGCCTGCTCCAGCGCCTTCATGTGATTAAAATCGCGATGGCCATTGAGGATAACCAAACGATCGAGTCCGTGCCGTGCCAGTGAACGACCGATGTCTACGATCAACGATTTCAGTGTTTCGGGTTGCAGCGAAAGCGTGCCGGGAAAATCGATCGCCGCCCGCGCCACGCCATAGGAAATGGTCGGCGCAACGACAATTTCATAGCCCGCTTCTTCGAGATGCGGCGCCGCTGCCTCCGCATAGACTTCAGCGGCGAAGGAATCCAATCCCAACGGCAAGTGCGCGCCATGCTCCTCGACCACACCGACCGGCAGGATCGTTAACGCTTTGCCGGACTGCGCAAGGCGAGCCGCTTCCGGGAAAGGGATCTTGGCAAGCTCATGCATCCCACACCTCGATACTGGGGGTTCCTTTTCTTAACCCTGATGCCGAGCCGTTGTCAAAGCGCTGCGCGTTTTTTCCCTCTGTTGCTTGACTCTCGGCGCAAACTAGTCCACCTGATAAAGTTACCAAACCAAAACCAGCGACACACTCCCCGACGTGAACCCACCCGAAACTTCCACTCCACTGGCAAGGCGCAAGAGAAACTTCGCCACGCTCGGCGTGATGCTGGTCATTTTTCTCTTCGCCATCGACGCGACCATCGTCAGCACGGCGATGCCGACCATCGTCGCCAAGCTAGGCGGCCTGGAACTTTATAGCTGGGTCTTCTCTATTTACATGCTCACCTCGGCGCTCACCACGCCGGTGTTCGGCAAGCTGGCGGACCTTTTTAGCCAGCGCCGCCTGATGCTTGTCGGCATCGCCATTTTCGTCCTCGGCTCGACGTTGTGCGGCGCGGCGCAAAGCATGGAAGCGCTGGTGCTGTTCCGCGCCGTTCAAGGGCTTGGCGGCGGCGCCATTTACGCGCTGTCTTTCATCGTTGTCGGCGTGCTCTTCCCGCCGCAAGAGCGCGCCAAGATGCAGGGCATCATCAGCGGCATTTGGGGCGTCGCGGCGATCCTCGGACCGCTGGCCGGGGGGCTCATCGTCGAGCACTGGGATTGGCGCTGGGCGTTTTTTGTCAATTTGCCGGTTGCTGCCCTAGCCAGCGCCTTGATCGTCGTCGGGCTCAAGGAGACGGAGCGGGAACGGCGCGCACACAAACTCGATTTCGCCGGAACGCTCACGCTTTTGTCGTCGTTGCTGTTGCTGTTTTACGCGCTGTCCCATAGCGCCCACTCCAGGCAACCCCTCAACGCGGAACTCGCCGGGATGATCGCGCTCGCGGGTGTCTTTCTGGCCGTTTTTTATTTCGTCGAGCGCCGCGCCGATGAGCCGATAATACCACTGGATCTATTTCGCCTGAGCCTTTTTAGAACCTCCGCGACCGTCGCCACGCTGGCTGCCATGGGAGTGTTTGGCGCGATCAGCTATCTACCGCTCTACCTTCAGGGCGTAGCCGGGCTCACGGCTTCGCGCGCGGGCATGATCTTGCTGTTCCTGAGCGTCGCGTGGACCGCCGGCAGCCTGATCGCCGGCCAACTGCTCAACCGAGTCGGTTATCGCGCTTCGGCGGCGACAGGCATGTTTCTCTTGGCCGCCGGCTATGGCCTGTTCGTAGTGTTCAAATCCGATTTAAACGTATTCTGGGTCGCCGTCAGCGGAACGCTAATCGGCACGGGCATGGGCATGGCGAACCTCACGACGCTGGTGGCGGTGCAAAATTCAGTCTCAGCCCAACGGATCGGCGTGGCGACTTCTACCATCATGCTCTTTCGCACCTTCGGCGGTGCCTTTGCCGTCAGTTTGATGGGGACCGTGCTGTTGAATCAGATGCAGCGCGGCCTCGGCGGGCTATCGCAGAACGGCCTCCCAGCGGCGTTGCTCGACAAACTGGCTCAGCCGCAAAATCTTCTGGAGCCCGCCACGCGATTACAGGTTTCGCCGGAGCTGCTGCCACGGCTCATTACGATTCTCGGCGACGCCATTTGGTATGCGTTCGTTACTGGATTCGTGCTCATGATCATCGGCATGGCGAGTAGCTTGCTGATGGCGAATGCCACTCCGGCCACCCAACCAAACTCGCGGACTGAGAGTGTGTGAAAAAATCCGTTCATGCTTCGAGAGCCTCAGCACGAACGGACAATTGTCAATGTTATCAATATAATTTCCGTTCGCCCTGAGCTTAGTCGAAGGGCGAATCATTATTTTCACACACTCTGAGCAATGAGTGGACAAGTGCCACAACGTTCGGAACGCGAGACTGAAAGCAGGCATGCATCGTTTGACACACGGCGTCTTTAGCCTGTAAACCAAGACCCATACTTCCCTACTCCGTGACCCCAAGGTATTGAACCCTCATGAACGATGAACCAACCGCAACCGCGGCGCTCGCCGTCGCGCCCGCCGAAGTCACCGACCGGCAAAAGCGTCTCGCCCTGAGCCTGATCAGCACCTGCCACGCGCTCAATCACCTGCAGTACAGCATCACCTCGGTCATCTTTCCGGTGATGATGAAGGATCTCGGCTTCGGCTTGCTGCAGCTCGGATTCATTTCCGCTTTGTCCAGCTTCGTCGGCCAGGGCCTTCAGGTGATCTACGGCTTTTTCAGCGGCATGTTCAAACGCACGACGATACTCGGCGCCGGCAATGTGATCGTCGGCCTCACCGGCATGTCACAGTTCTTCGTGCGCAGCTACCCGCAGCTGTTGGTCGCGCGGGTGGCGATCGACGCCGGCTCCAGTCCGCAGCACCCCCTGGGCTCCAGCATCTTGTCGCGCTTCTATCCGAAGGCGCGCGGCTGGGCTTTGACCTTTCACCACTCGGCCGGCAATCTCGGCTCCTTTATCGGCCCCGGCTTGGCCTCCCTCGCGCTGCTTTACATGGATTGGCACTCCGTGTTCGTAATTTTCGGCTTGCCGAGCCTGGTGATGGGACTCACGTTGTTCATGCTCCCCGATCATTCGACCGGCGCCGAGGAGACCGCGGGCGGCAGGAAAAAAATGAAGGCGA
>Ga0214473_10009202_pt1 | contig 11680 bp, 16 predicted proteins | sample RVTome_7_FD_203509 | JGI IMG/M metagenome (GOLD analysis project Ga0214473, IMG submission 203509) | Soil microbial communities from uranium-contaminated site in the Upper Colorado River Basin, Wyoming, United States - RVT98D197 | ecosystem: Environmental > Terrestrial > Soil > Contaminated >...
AGGAAGGGTTCTCCGCCGCCGCGCACACCTTCAGGAAGATCGCAGGGGTGGAGGTCCATCACGAGAAGCGGTACCAGGGGCTTCTGAAAAGGGTCCAGGACGGTACTCTCTTCAAGCGCGAGAAGCCCATCCGCTGGAAATGCCTGGTGTGCGGCCACATCCACGAGGGGACCCAGGCCCCGGCGGGCTGCCCCGTGTGCGCCCATCCGCAGGGGTGGTTCGTCCCCGCCGAAGCGAACTTCTAGCCGCCGCGAGGAACCTCCCTCGTTTCCTCAGCCGGGAGTTTCGAACTTCGCCTTCTCCTTGGCCATCGCCTCGCGGCCCGCGTCGTAGGCCGCCTTGATGACCGACTTCTCCTCATCGATGAAGGACTCCACCTTCTGCTTCAGGTCGCCGGACCAGCTCTCGGTCTTCTTCTTATAGTCTTCCGCAAGGCCGGTGATCTTCTCCCGGGCCTCCTTTCCGGAGACGGGTGCGTAGAGCAGGGCCAGCCCCGCGCCGACCAGCCCGCCGGCCAGGAACGCAAGAAAGATCCCGACGCCGCCGTTGCCACCTCTTTCCTCACTCATGGCTGCCCTCCCTTCGAACGAACCGGTTCACGACGTGCGACACGGCGGCTCTCACTCCCGCCAGCCCGCCGGCCACATTTCCAAGCACGGGAACGACGGTGTACCGCAGGACCGAAGATGCCGCGTCCAGCGTTTTCCGGAACTCCCGGACCCCTTCCGTCACGTGCGCCACGTTGGCGGCGCCCTTCTCGGCGTGCAGGAGGATGTCCCGCACCACCGCGTTGGTCTTCCGGAGGTCCTCGGCAGTCATCTCGAACTGCCGGATCGCCTCGTCCACGCGACGGTCCAGGTGATCGATCGTCCTGCGGAGCCGCCAGAGGGTCAAGGCCAGCACCACCGCCAGAGCGATGGCCGCGATCGATAGGGCCGCGAACAACACCGCCTGGCCGCTCAAATCTTCACCTCCGGTCGGATCTTGCAGGACTTTACACCGTTCCGCCCATGCAGGATTAAAATACCTCAAAGTCCCGGGACCTCGCAACCTCCCGTACAGTACAATAAATCAAGCGGCGGGAGAGGAACCGAACCGGCCGCGTGAATGTCAGAACCTTTGGGAGTCGGCGTGGATTCGAGCGGGGGAAGTGCCAGGCCGGTGGACCTGTTGCTGCAGGCGTTCCGGCAGGGGAAACCGGGAGCGTTCGACGCCATCGTCCGCGCCCACCAGGACCGGGTGTACGCGTTCTGCGCCCGGATGCTCTCCGACCGTGAGGAGGCTCTGGACATCGCCCAGGAGGTGTTTCTCTCGGCCTACCGGAACCTTGGCGGGTTCCGGGAAGAGGCATCGCTGTCCACGTGGCTGCTCAGGATCGCGACCAACCGTTGCCTGAACCGGATCCGGCAGCGATCCTCCCTCGCGGCGCGGGAGATTGTCCTTCCGGATGCGACGGAGCGGGACGAAGCGCCCTTCCAGCCGCCGGCCCCCGAGGAGGGCCGGCCGGACCGTATCGCCGAAAACCGGGAGATGGCAAAGGTCCTGGAGAGGGCGCTCGGACGCATCGATCCCGACTCGCGATGGCTGCTGCTCCTTTCGGACGTCGAGGGGTTTACGTACGAGGAAGTCGCCGCCATGGCGGGGATCCCGGTCGGCACGGTGAAATCGAGGCTTCACAGGGCGCGGATGGCGTTGAGGAAAATCCTCACGCCGGTGGTTTGAGGAACACTGGGATGGACTGCGAACGAGTACGGAACCTTCTCTCCGAATTCCTGGACGGCTCTCTTCCGGAAGGCGAGCGGACAAGCGTAAACGCCCATCTGCGGGAGTGCCTCCCGTGCAGGGCCGAGAAGGAGGGGCTGGGAGAAACCCTCCTGTTCCTCCGCGGCCTTTCTCCGGGGAAGGCCCCGGCGGAACTGCTGGACGGGGTCCGGCGCAGGATCGCGCGGGAGGAAGCGCCGCCGACGCCTCTCTGGAAGAAGCTGTTCCTTCCCGCCCACATCAAGATTCCCCTGGAAGCGGCGGCAGCGGTCCTGCTCTTCCTCCTGGTGTACGGCTCCCAGAAGGAGGAACTGCAGAAGCCGCTTTCCCCCCCGCCGGCCACGCGGACGGCTGCCGCCCCCGAAGCGGAGAAAGCGAAGGAGCCCGGCAAACCGGTGGAGAAGAAGGCGCGCGTGGCGGCGCTCCCGCCGCGGTCTCGTCCGCTTCGGGAGACCGCTCCCCCGGATCGTCCCGGGCCGCCATTGCCGCAATCGTCGGCCCAGGCGCAGTCTTCCCTCCCTGCGGTCCCGGCCCAACTCGTGAGCACCGCCGGGGAAAGGATCGAGCCCCCATCCGCCGCGGCGCCACCGTCGAGGGTCGCACGGCCGGTTCCTTTCGGTCGGGAGGTGACGATCGAGGTGGCTGCGCAGAACCGACCCGGACTGGAGGAGAGGATCGCCGAGGCCGCGGTGCGGCTCGGAGGAAGTGTGCAGGACGAGCCGGCGAAGCCTGGCATCGATTCGGAAGGCGCGGTCGACATCGTGCGCGTCCACCTGCCGGCGGACTCCGAAAGGCCATTCCTCTCGGAACTCTCGAAGCTGGGAATCCTGCCGGAGGAGGGGATGTCCGGCCGGGCAGTCCTCACCGCCGGACCCTCGCCGGAAGTCGTAGGCTACACGGTGCGGATCCGGGTCAGATAAAGGTTCCCCCAGCGTAGCTCTGAGCGATGCTTTTCAACCGGTCCCGATCGCGTCGGTACTTCTCCTTCATGCCGATCAGCCATTCGCTGTGCATCTTCCTCGACTCGGGGCCCCGCCACGAGTGTGCGGGCGCCGTGGTGGCAATCCGGACGCCGTCCCGCTCGGAAGACACCATTCCGCTTGCACCGCACAGGAGGCAATAGACGCGGTTTCCCCCCCGGAACTCGAAATACGTCCCTCCGCACTGCGTGCAGGAGGGGTTCTCCGCCGGCCGCGCTCCCTTCGCAAAAAGGGCGGAGGCCAGCCGTCCCGCGGCGGCTTTTCCTTCTTCCGAGAGGAGCGCTTCGCCGGGCAGCGCGGCGTGGATCACCGAGCGGCCCTTGACCTCCATTCCCATGCCGCGGATGAAGTTCTCCACACCCAGCAGGGATGCCCCTTCCCCGTCCTTGAGGCCCGCAAGCGCCACCCCGACCGCCGGCTTGCCGGAGAGCGCCAAAGATCCGCCGGAAGAACTGAAGCCCCCGGTCAAGGAACCGCTGAAGGGAGGAATGCGCCCCGAGCAGGTAGACGGGCGCCGCAACCACCACGCCGTCGGCAGAGACGATTGCGTCCAGCACTGCAACGAAATCGTCCTGGTGGGGGAACCGAGGATCCCCAGCACGCGTTTCAATTGCCCTCCTTCGCCCCGTCCAGCAGGGTCCGGTATTTTCCGCACATGCCGAACTTGAGGTACGGGATCACCGCCGCCGTCGCCTCCCGGCTCATCGGGAGGAATTTCCCCTTCGCGCGGACGAGAACCTTCCCGCCGCAGAGAAGCTCCCCTTCGCCGTAGGCGATTCTCCCTGCGTCCTCGACCAGCCGGCTCCGGACCTCGATCTCCTCTCCCACGGGGACCGGGGCGAGGTATTTCACGGTCAGCTCGCCGGTCAGGTACATGCGCTGCAGCCCCCCGAAGACGGTTGCGGCCCAGCCCATCGACTCGTCGAGGAGCGCTGCGATGACGCCTCCGTGTGCGACGTTCCTGTAGCCGTTGACGTAGGGAGGGAGTGCGATGCTCGTGCAGACCGCGTCCCCCTCCACGTAGAACTTCGTGCGTACGCCGCAGGCATTCTCGTCGCCGCACAGGAAGCACCCCGTGGAATGAGGAATGTACTCCCGGTCGGTGGAATTCATGCGCCCCCCCTTTTCACTGCCGGCGGTACCCCTGCCAGGTGTCCCGCCGCTGAAGCTCGGCAGCCACATCATGCGACATCTCCCGGCTCCCCTTCCCCCATATGGGGGCCAGCAGCATCTCCCGGGGGGCCGTCCCCATCAGGCGGATCACGGCGATTTCGGGACAGAGGCGTTCCAGGAAGTCCGCGCAGGCCCCGACGTACTCACCGTATTCGGGCACCCGAACCTCGCCCCGCCGGAACGAAGCTTCCAACCTGCTCCCCGAGACGACGTGCAAATGGTGCAGCTTCACCCCCTGCACTCCCAGGTCGGAGAGAATGCCGGCCGCCGCCACGAAGTTCTCCCGCGTGTCCCCGGGAAGACCGTAAATCAGGTGGACGGCAACGTCGATCCCCCGCTTCCGCGCGGCCGGCACCGCCTCCATGAACTCCTGCACGGTGTGCCCCCGGTTGATCCCGGAGAGAACGTCGTCGGAGATCGACTGGAGGCCGATCTCGACGGATACGTACCGTTCCCTCGCAATGCCCTCGAGCACGTCCAGGACCGCGCTCCCGAGGCAGTCCGGCCGGGTCCCGACAACGATTCCGGCGATGTCGGGGTGGCAGAACGCCGCGCGGTATGTCCGCTCGAGCTCTTCCGGCGGAGCGTGGCTGTTCGTGTACGGTTGAAAGTAGACCAGCAGCCTTCGGAACGCCTTCAGCCTGGCATGGGATGCGATCGTCCTGCGCACCTGCTCCTCCACCGGCAGGCCCGGGAAGAGAATCCCCTCCGTGAAGGATTTGTTGTTGCAGTACAGGCAGCCACCCGTCCCTCGCGTGCCGTCGCGGTTCGGGCAGGTGAACCCCGCATCCACGCTGATCCTTGCCGCCGGCCCGCCCAGGCGCCGCCGGAGGAACGAGGCGTAGTTGTGGAACCTCAACTCCGGGTGGATGGGGGGGAACAGGAGGGGCTCCTTCGCCTCAGCCGCCGATGCGGGACATCGGTTCCATGCGCCTATTTTATCAGAGCGGGCGGCGGAACTGGGGATGGGAATTTCTTTCGCAGCTCCTTGAGGTGCAGACCGATTTCCCGGCGCACCTCCACCGGACAGGGAGAACCGCCTTGAGCGCCCTCGCGCGGAACGGAATCGGCCTCTCTGCAAAGCTTTTCCGCGAGGGAGAAAGCCTCTTCCGCCGCCTCGGGCCGGCCTGCGCGCATCCGGAGAACGCCCAGCGTGTCCAGGAGCGTCGCCTTGCGGCCCCCGGGTGCGGAAACCACCCCCTCCATCCGGCCCATCGCCTCGTCGATCCCCTCCCCGGTATAGATGGCGGCCCAGGAAAGATTATTGGTCGCCTCGGGATCCCCTGGCTGCAACTCGAGCGCCCGGAGGTATTCCTCGCGGGCCTTGTCGTGCTCCTTCTTGGCCAGGTAAACGTTGCCGAGATTGACGCGGGCCTGGAAATATTTCTTGTCTTTGCGGAGGGCGGCTTCGTATTCCCGCCGCGCCAGGTCGAGCTCTCCCCTCCGCTCGTAGGCGACGCCCAGCTCCACGTGCTCCGCAACGGTCAGCGGGTCCTCGAGGACGATGATTTTCGGCATGCGGGAACACCCCGCCGTCAGGAGGAGCGTCAGAAAGAGCAGCGCGATAAATGGAGCCCGCTCTCTTCTACGAGTCGACGGTTGAGCACAACCGGAGGAGGACATTCCTATCTCAAGTTCCACGTTGAGGAGTGTCCTCCGCCAGCTCGGCGGACGATCAGCGCCAGCCGCCCCATTTTGGCCCACTGGGCGTCCAGCGTGGAGAAGGGAATCACCTTCCCCGGCTCGCGTCCGGAATGCGCAACGACCCCTTCCGGGATCCAGCCAAATGCCACCAGGTAATGGGGGCGGCTCCAGACCCACGCGCCGAGGTCGACCAGCAGGATCACGGGGACGCCCTCCGTAATCCGCTCCCGAAGGCGGGAAAGGTCCAGATCCGCGACCTCCGCCGCGAACCCCCGCCGCCGTGCGGCGTCGGCCAGGTCGGTGATGAGCGTTCCTTTCAGTCCTTCCGTCCGGGTCTCGCGGAGGATCTCCGCCGTGGAAACCTCCTGCCCCAGGAACCGGAGGACCATCGCAAGGGAGGAAGGGCCGCAGGTATCGTCTTCCTGGGGGAGAAAAGGAACCCCCGGGAGGACGACCGCAGGGCGGGCGTCCGTACTCCGTCCCTTCACGGGCCCGCTTCCCGCGCATCCCCCCAAAAGAAAAACGGCGCCTCCCACCAGCAGGGCGGCGCCAAGAAACCGTTTTCCGGCCGTCAACGAACGACGATTTCCTTGTTCATCAACTTCATGATCACGATGATGAGGATGACCAGGATCGCCACTCCGATCAGGAAGCCCAGCGCGTCGTCCGCCCCCGCAGCCACCCGGTCGGTCAACGAGGCAAGTCGATGCAAATCGTTGTCGCTCATCGACCGGAGCTTGGCCATCGCCTCCTCCGTGGAAACGCCGTAATCCACCAGCTTCTGCAGGACGACTTTCCGTTCCAGGAACGCCTGCATCGTGGCAACGTCCGCCGTCCGGAGGTTGACCCCGACCCCGTGGGAGGCGATCACGCCGGCTTCGGCCACCCCCCGAAGAGACCCCAGCGCGCCCATCCACCCCGCCATCACCAAGGCCAAAGCAAGAAACCAACCCGCTTTCCGAATGGATGCCATTTCCTCTCCTCCTTCGAAATTATGGAACCCTTTCTTTTATTCCGATACGGATGTATCTTCGCAGAATCCGGCCTTGCCGGTCAACCGGCCGATGCTACCCCAGCTATTTTCCAGAGGAAAGCCACGGGGATGTCAGAGTACCCGAACCGGCAGAATGATCATCGGCAGCCCCGCGAAAACCAGCTTCTTCTGTGCGAGGAACGCGGTCTGGTTGTGGAGCAGGCGCGTGATGAAGTTTTCCTCCTGGAAGACGAGCTGGCCCGAGAAGAAAACGATGTTGGGGAAGTCCTTGGCCGCCCCTTCGGCGAGGTGGCCGATGATCTCGATGACGTCCGTCCCCACCTCGCTGCGCGCTTCCGCGTAATACCCGTGCCCCTTGACGAACTCCAGGTAGTTCTGGAGCTGGTTCTTCAGATCCGCCCCCAGGTTCACCACCTCCTCCGCCCCCTTGAAAACAGTGCTGTCCACGACCCCCGCCGAGAGGAAGATGAAATTCCGGAAGGTCCCCGGGAACGACCGGATGACCGAGAAGAAGACGTGCATCCCCAAGCCGTTGTAGCCCGACACCATGATGGCGGCCGTGGGAGCGACGCGGCGCAGCATCGGCTCCTGCACGGAGGAGACCGTCACGGGGGGAAGCTGGAGCAGGAGCTCGTCCAGCCTCCGGAGGGCCTGCTGTGCCGTCCGGTAGTGGCGGCGGACCAGGAAGCAAGCAGCGACGAACGTCCCCGTGATGAGCAGGGTGATCCACCCTCCCTCGGGGAACTTGATCCATACCGTAAAGCAGAGGATCGAGGCGGTCAGCAGGAACCCGACGCTGTTCATGGCAAGCTTGATCTTCCATCCCTTCTCCTTATCGCGGTCCTTCCACCAGTGGACGACCATTCCGAACTGGGAGAGGCTGAAGGTGAGGAAGACGTTGATCGAGTACATGACGACCAGGTACTTCACCGAGCCGCCGGTGATGTAGAGCATGAGGAACGCCATGACGCCCATGAAGTAGACGCCGTACTTCGTCACCAGCCGCTCGGAGAGGTGCGCGAACCGGTGGGGCATGTAGGAGTCGACCGCCATGTTCGAGAGGACCTGGGGCCCCCCCAGGAACCCGGTCTGGGCCGCCACGAACAGGAGCGCCGCCTCCGACGCAAGCACGAGGGCGACGACCACTACGCCCGCGCTCCCCGGCCAGACGCCGCCCAACAGCGTATCGAACAGGACGGCGTTGAGCGTCTTCCCCTGGGTGGGCGCCACCCCATTGAGGACGTACCCGAGGATGATTCCCCCTGCGATGAAAGAAAGGGAGATGGCCATGTACAGCATGGCTCGTTTCCCCGTTTGAACGCGGGGCTCCCGGAGCGTCTGCATGGAGTTGCTGATGGCCTCGATTCCCGTGTACGTCCCCGCGCCCATGGAGTACGCCCGCACCAAGAGCGCACCCAGCCCCACCCATCCGAGTTGCTTCGCCGTGGAGGAAAATTCGGCCGACACGCGGGCGCCCACCGCGGGCAGCTCCGGCACGTGGCGCAGGACCGCGTACAGGACGAGCGGGACGTGGCTGAGCAGGAAGGCCATGAAAATGGGGGTAAGGATCACGACGGACTCCTTCACCCCCCGCAGGTTCAGCCAGATGAGAAGGAGGAGGACGAAGGCGATGAACCAGATTTTATGGGATTGCCAACCCAGCGGGAGGAAACTGAAGACCGCGTCCGCCCCCGAGGCCACGGAGATCGTGATCGTCAGTACGTAGTCGATGACAAGCGCCGACCCGGACACCACCCCCGCTCTGGTCCCCAGGAGCTTGGAGGCGACGATGTAACCGCCACCGCCGGAGGGGAACGCCTCGATGATCTGAGCGTAGCTCCCGGAGATGATGAAGACCGTCGCCACCGTGGCCAGGGCCACGAAGAGAGCCAGGACCGTGTGGCTCCCGAGGGCGAGGAAGGCCTCTTCCGGACCATAGGAGGAGGAGGAGATCCCGTCCGCGCCGAGCCCTACCCATGCGAAAAAGGCGACGAGAGAAACGCGGTGAAACATTTTCGGGTCGAAGAGGTCGCGGGGAGCCCCGAAGAGAAAGCGCTTGGCGCGCTGGTAAAAGGAGGCGTTTTCCATCACCGGTACCGGGAAAGCAGCTCCGACAGCCGGGCGAGGGCGTGTCCCATCTCGGCTCGACAGGTGGCCGCGTCCTGAAAGCAAAGCCGCTCCGCGTGCTCCATTACGGTAAGCCATTCCTTGCGGTTTTCCCGCAGGTGCGCGACAAACTCGTTATACGCCCGGGCGAGAGCGACCAGCTGGTCTCCCTCCCGTAGGAACACCGCCTTGACGGCGTGCCCCGATTCGAAGTTCTCCAGCGCCCGTTCCATCCGATAGAGCGGACCCGCGATCTTGTGGAAGGAGTAGCCGGAGAGGAGGGCGATCACCACGCTAACGACCAGGACGTATGCCACCATGGAAAAGACGAGGATGGGAACCAGGAAGGCGGACAGGTCGCGGAGAGCGAAAAAGACGCCGGCGTACGTGCCCGGAAGGGACTGGATGAAAATGAGATAGAAGGCCAGGAAGAGGAGCCCTCCCCCGGCTCCGATGGTCAACAGCAACAGCATCGCGAATCGTCCTGCGTGGCCCCGCTCCGCGGCACGCTTCCCCTTGCCGGCAAGGCGGGAGTTCACGGGACAACCTTCCGGACGGCGGCTTTCAGCGCATTCCATCGCTTCGCGAATTCCTCTTCGGAAAGCGGCTCGCTCCGGAGGAATTCCGCTTCCGCGGTGATCTCATGGATCCTGGAGAGAGTCCTGCCGCGCATCGCATCGATTTTCTTCCCGAGGTGCGCAAGATCCGGAAGTCCGCCTGCATTCGCGGGGGAGGAGAGGTCCCCGTCCTTCGAGACACGGAATATCTCGACGAGCCGTCCGGCCCCTTTGCGGACCCTGCGGACCAGCAGAAGCAGCACGAGAAGGCTCGCTGCGAGCACGCCAGCGGACAGAACCGCCACGTGCCGGGCCAACGCTTCGCCGATGATTTCATACGGCGACAGGAAATGGTAGTGCCCCTGCAGGGATGCGACCCGGAGCGTCGCCCTGGCGTAGTGGAGGAAGAACAAAGCGAACAGCGCCGCCCCCGCGAACACGACGGCCGCGAAGCACAACGCGACGCCCCCCTGGAGCCGGGGGTTCACGAACACGGTTCTCCTTGCGACGCGGCGGGGTGCGCGTGGGCTCATGGCGTCCTGTGGCATCCACCGCACAGCGCTTCGAATCCATCGTCAGCGGGGTTCGAACGCCGAAGGAAGAACGTCTTGTAATACGGAGAAGCCCCCGCCGCATCGGCATTCACAGGCCTTTGCCCGGCGAAGGTCCTGACGTTCGAGACGTAGGGGCCGTGGGCGGTGTGGCACGTGAGGCAGACGATGTGCTCGCCGTCGCCCAGTCGGAATTCCGGCGGAATCTTCACCTCACGGAACTTGCTGCCCGGGTGGACCTTGAGCGGATGGGTGCGGCCCTGCTCCTCGGCCTGGTGGCATTCCAGGCAGAAAGCGACGGAAGACGTGGAGAACCGGCCAGGATCCAACCTCGAATCCGTGTAGACGTGGCATCTCTGGCACTGCACGGGCTGACGGAAATATTCGTGCGGATTCACGGGGGGAGACGGTGCCGAAAACGCCGGATGGAGAAGGAGGGGTAGCGCCGACAGGAAGAGAACCGACAGGTAGAGACGCCTTGCCGAAACGATCCTCAACGCGGTCCCACCCCCGGGGAGATCACCCTTCCCTGCCCCTCCTATTATATTCATTCCCGGGGTTTCTGCTCATGGATTCTAAAAAACCGGGACGGTCCCGGCGCCCTAAAAAATTGGGGGGGGCGCTTCAGGCCCCCCCGTTGAAAGTTGGGTTGACGGTCTACGAACCCCTCGCATCTCCTATCGGAGGGAAGACCGCCGAACTTCAGGAAAAAATCGGACTTTAAAAGAACTCCTCGTCCTCCGACAGGGACATGGGGTAGAGCAGGACCACGAGGTTGTGCAGCCGGCCTCTCTGGTCGTTGACGTAACTCCGGTACACGACCATGCGCTCGAACCCCAGCTTCTCGAAGGCCCGGATCGCGGCCTGCTGCTCCTCGATCACCTCGGCCAGAAGGTAGTGGAGGGTCGCCTTCTCTCCCAGGTGGCGCAGTTCCCGGATCATCGCCGTCCCTAAGCCCCGGTGCCGGAAATCCGATGCGATGAGGATCCGGACCGTCCCCACCCGCTGTTTCCAGCCCTTCCTGCTTCGGTGAAGCGTCGCATCCCCCACCACGCGCCCCTCCGAGAACGCCAGGACGGGCAGAACCGTGTCGTAGTCGAGGTGTTGCGACCAGCGTTCCACCTCTTCGCGACGGTCGACATCCTCCCGGAAATACATCTTATCCACCGGAGGGATCTGGCGAAAGAAGTCCCAGAGCCGGTCCGCGTCCTCCATGACCATCGGCCGGAAGGTGACGCGGGCGCCGTCCTTCAGGGTTATCTCCTTGGGGTATCGATCCAGGGGAATCATCTCCATCCTCCTCCGGTCTTCGCTCGCTCACCACTCGTCCTTGAACGGCACTTCCACGGCGTCGTACCACTCCGCAAAATCCATGGGGGCGTGGGGGGGCAGCCCCACTTCGTGCAGCAGGTCGTCGATCACCCGGTGCGCATAGGACAGGGCGTGGTCCATGAACCGGAGCGTATCGCGATCGTCCACCCGCGGATCCCCCGCGTGGCATGCGTCGAGGGCTCTTGCCAGGTCATGCCGCGCCGCAGGGAGGTCCTTGTCCCCCAGGGCTCGCCCGATCGCTCCCAGGTGCCTCCCGATCTGGTTGTAGGCCCGGAGGACGTCGGCCGGACCGGCATCCATCTTCCTCCATGGGCCGAAATAGATCTGGTCGTGCCCGGCCCGGAGCTCGTCATAGGCCAGCCCATCGTAAGGGCAGACCACCTTCCCCGTCGCGGTCTTCCGTGTATGGTACGTGAGCTCCGCGCCGCAGGCGGGACAGGTCATGCGGGAGAGCGGCATTGGTAGAATTCTGGCGCGGTTCTGGCGATTACACCAGTCCGTTTCCAGATCCCCCTTTCAAACCGTGCGTGCGGATTTCCCGCACACGGCTTACCGACGGTCTTGACGATGTGGCATTCGCGG
>Ga0214473_10009203_pt1 | contig 11679 bp, 10 predicted proteins | sample RVTome_7_FD_203509 | JGI IMG/M metagenome (GOLD analysis project Ga0214473, IMG submission 203509) | Soil microbial communities from uranium-contaminated site in the Upper Colorado River Basin, Wyoming, United States - RVT98D197 | ecosystem: Environmental > Terrestrial > Soil > Contaminated >...
GCCGCGCGCCGTAGACCCCCGCCTCGTACACCAGTTGAGCCTTCGGGGCGTGGAGCCGGAGCGCGAGGTTCACCGCGAGATTGGGGAGGCCGACTCCGACGAAGACCACGTCGCCGTCCGCGATCTCTCGGGCGGCGGTGAAAGCCATGAGCTCCGAGCGGGTGGGCTCAGCGGTAGAGGCCATAGTTCACCGAAGGCGAAGGGAAGGGATCGGGGGCGAGCCGTTCGCGGACCGACCTTCCCAGCTTCTCGACGTACTCCTTCCGGCCCTCGACCCCGTAGACCCACTCGTCGAGGTAGGCCTTCATCCCTTCCTCGGTCCGTCCGATGTTCTCCCACGCCACGTAGAACTCGTTGTCGCGATCGTAGTAGCCCTGAACGAAGCTCGGGTGAGCTCCATAGGGCTCCTCGACCACCGCGTCCACGATGACCCCCGGGACCATCGTCCGGTTGGGATCGGTGCGGATCGCCTCCTCGTCGACGATCTCCTCTACCACCACGATGACCTTCTTCGCGGCGAACGCGGCTTCCTTCTGGACTCCGGTGAGACCCCAGACCTGGGTGTTTCCGGAGGCGTCGGCGCGCTGCGCGTGAAGGATGGTGACGTCGGGGTTCAGCGCGGGAACGGCGTAAAGCGGCTCGCCGGTGAAGGGACAACGGATGGGCTGGATGCTCGGGTTGACCTTCGGAAGATCGGTTCCGTGATACGTGCGGAGCGGAAGGAAGGGAAGTCCGGAAGCTCCCGCCTTGATCCGCGTCGCGAGACCGAAGTGGGAGTACTCCTCGATCTCGAGCTCATGCGGAACGCCCTTTTCGACGGCCCGACGGATACCGTGAAGGGAGCCGACGCCGGGATTGCCGGTCCAGCTGAAGACGAGCTTCTTCGCAACTCCCGCGGCCACCATCTGGTCGTAGATCAGATCGGGTGTCAGCCGACAAAGCGTCAGGTCTTTTTTCCCTTGACGGATGATCTCGTGTCCCGCGGCGAACGGGATGAGGTGGGTGAAGCCTTCCGCGAGCACCGCATCGCCGTCTTCGACGAATCGCGCGAGGGCATCGCGCATCGACGTAAGCTTCATACCGCCTTCAGGGCCTCGTCCAGAATTCGGACCGCGACGTCCGCTTCCTCTTCCGTCACGATGAGCGGCGGCGCGAGCCGGATGGCGCTCTCCCCACAGCCAAGGAGAAGGAGACCGCGCTCGAAGGCGGCCTTGAGGATGGGATCGACGAGCTCTCTCGCCGGCGCCCGGCTCTCGCGGTCCTTCACCAGATCGATCGCCAGCATGAGGCCGAGCCCGCGCGCGTCGCCGATCACCCGATGCTTCGCCTTCAGCTCCTCGAGCCGACGGAGAAGGTGCGCGCCCACTTTTGCGGCGTTCGCGGTCAGCCCTTCCTGAAGCAGATCGAGGGTCGCCAGCGCGGCGGCGCAGGAGACGGCATTCCCACCGTAGGTGCTTCCGTGGCCGCCGGAGCTCCACTGGAGGAGCTTGTCGCCGGCGACCATGGCCGCGAGGGGCATGCCCGAGGCGATGCCCTTCGCGAGGACGAGGATGTCGGGGGTGATGTCGAAATGCTCGCAGGCGAAGAGCTTCCCCGTGCGCCCCATCCCCGCCTGGACCTCATCGGCGATGAGGAGGATCCCGTGCTCGTTCGCGAGAGCCTGGAGCTTCGTGAGGAACTCTTTCTTCGGAACGAAGTAGCCTCCCTCTCCCTGGACCGGCTCCACGATGATGGCCGCGATCTCCTCAGGAGGGGCGATAGTCTTGAAGAGCGTCTTCTCCAGGTGGTCGAGACACTCGACGTCGCAGGTCTCGGGTCTGAGGCCCACGGGGCATCGATAGCACTGCGCGTAGTACGTGTGGTGCACCTCGGGAAGCATGGGAGCGTAGCCCTTCCTCTGCACTGCCTTGCTCGCGGTCAGAGTCGCCGCGCCCATGGTCCTTCCGTGAAAGGCGCCGAAGAACGCGACGATCTTCTGCCGCTTCGTCCGGAGTCGCGCGAGCTTGATGGCGGATTCCACCGCTTCCGCTCCGGAGTTGGTGAAGAAAACGCGAGGACTCCCTCCGCCGCTGCGGACGGGCGCCACTTGCGCGATCCTTTCCGCCAGCTCCGCCACCGGCCGGGTGTAGAAGTCCGTCGGGCACATGTGGAGGAGCTTTCCCGCCTGTTCGCGGATCGCGGCGACGACGCGCGGGTGGCAGTGGCCCGTCGAGCAGACGGCGATTCCCGCGGCGAAGTCGAGGAACCGGTTCCCGTCGGGATCGGTCACCACCATCCCCGACGCCTCCTCGACCACCAGGGGATAGTCCTTCTTGAAATGCTGCGAGACGTAGCGCTCGTCCTTCTCGATGAGCGCCTTCGCTTTCGGCCCGGGAAGCTTGGTTACGATCGAGGGTGCGGTCAAAGTGGTCATGGGTTCAGCTCCGAGAACGTCTCTTCGAGAAGGGAGGCGACGACATCGAGCTCTCGCTCCTCGATGATGAAGGGCGGGCCGAGGACCACGGTGTCGCCGTCGACGCCGTTCGCCATACCCGTCCCGTAATAGATGATGAGCCCCTTGGCGAAAGCTCGGGAGGCAACCTCCTCGACGAGCTTCCTAGACCGCGGGAAGGGATCTTTCGTTTTCTTGTCACGCACGAGCTCGATCCCCGCGAGGAGGCCGCGCCCGCGGACGTCCCCCACGAAGGCGAACCGCTTCAGTCTTTCGAGGGCGGCGAAGAACGGCCGCTCGAGCCGCGCCACGCGTGCGACCAGGTCCTCACTCTCGAGGATCGAAAGCACTTCGCGGGCGACGGCGGCCACGACCGGATGGTGCGAGAACGTGAAGCCATGAGTGAAGCTCCCGAGCTTTTCCTTGATTGTGCGGGCGATTGTCTCCCGCACGGCGACGGCCCCTCCGGGAAGGACGCCCGAGGTGATGCCTTTTCCCAGGAGCAGGACGTCGGGAACGACCCCCGAAGGCTCGCAAGCGAGAAACGTTCCCGTGCGTCCGTAGCCGACGAGGACCTCGTCGAGGATGAGAAGGACGTCGTGCCGATCGCAGATCTCGCGCACACGAGGGAGATAGTCGGGAGGGGGCACGGCGGCGCCGGTGGCGGCGCCCCCTACGGACTCGACGAAGAACGCCGAGACCGTCTCCGGCCCCACCTCCTCGATAAGATCGGAGAGCGCGTCGGCGCAGGCGACTCCGCAGTCGGGATAGCTCTTTCCCAGGGGACACCGGTAGCAGTAGGGCGCCGGGGCGTGGTGCTGATTCGAAAGAAGCGGCAGGTAGGGCTTGCGCAACGAGTCGCGGCCGGTGACCGAGAGAGCACCGAGCGTTCCCCCGTGATAGCTCGGGCGCACCGCGAGCGCGCGGTACTTCGAGTCGCGGCCTCTCGCGATGTGGTACTGCCTCGCGAGCTTGATCGCAGTCTCGGTCGCCTCGCTTCCCCCGGGGACGAGATAGAGCTTCGAGAGACCTTCGGGTAGAAGACGCGCTAGCCCTTCGGCCCACTCCTCGATGGCATCGGTCGTGAACTGGGTGCCGTGGACGTAGGCGAGCTCTCCCGCCTGCGCCGCCATCGCGCGCGCGAGGTCCTTCCGGCCGTGGCCGAGGCTCACCACCAAAGCCCCTCCGCAGGCGTCGAGGTAGCGTTTTCCCGAGGAATCGAAGAGGTAGATGCCCTCGCCGCGTACGGCCGTGGGAAAGAGCTTACCCAGGTCCCGGTAGAACACCGGGGTTTCGGGGAAACGGCGCGCCGTCATGCTGGAATAAACTAGCACGGTTGAGCCTTCAGCCCGAGCGCAGCGCGAGCCGCGGGGGTGGGGCCCCGCGGCCGTGATAAAAGAGGGAACCATGAGATTGCATGCAATCGCCTTGGTCGTCGCACTCCTTCTTGCGCCGGTCGCCGCAGAAGCCCAGGGGCGCGTAAACCGCCTGATCTCGATCCTCGAGACCGGAGCTCCGGCAGTGGGCGTCTGGACGGGCGCGACCGCGGCGCCGCGCATCTCGAAAGTACTCGCCACGAGCGACGTCGACTTCATCGTGGCCGACGTCGAGCACGAGGTCTATGACTTTCCGACGCTACGCCGGTTCCTCCTCGAAATCGAGGACTTCAGCCGGCGCTATCGCGCCGAGCCTCGCGAAGCCCCGACGGTTCTGGTGAAGCTCGCCCATCGAGCGGGATGGGACCCGCGCTACGAGATCGCGGAGTCGCTCAAGGTCGGCCCGGCGATGGGTGTCTGGATCCCCTTCGTCGAGAGCGCCTCGGATCTCGAGCTCGCCATCTCGGCGGTCCGGCGGGCGGAGACCACGGGCCTCGGCGGGCTCAACATCCCCCGCGAGCGCCGCGAGCCCTGGCCTCAGAATCCCGAGGGGGAGCTTTTCGTGGTCGCGATGATCGAATCGGCGAAAGGGGTCGAGAACGCGCGGGAGATCGCAGCCGTTCCCGGGCTCGGCGCCATAGAGCCCGTCCACCTGTCGGAGGAAGACACGAAGGCGATCCTTGCAATGTGTAAGGAGAAGGGTGTCTACCTCGCGACCGAGGCGGAGCCCGAAGAGGTCGCCGCCCGGGTGGCGGAAGGCTACCAGCTCATCCACCTCGGCTGGGATTTCAACCTGCTGAGGCGCGAGCTGGACGGAAGAATCATGAGAACTCGCGAGATTCTGCGACGCGCTCCGTAGATGGGGACCGCCGTCCCGACCTACTTCGAGCGCGAGCGAACTTGAACGAACAGCTCGCTCGTTCTCGGGCTCAAGCCCGGAAGCGCCTTTTCGACCTCGATGGTCTCGTTTCCCTTGTAGCGCTTCTCTCCATTCATCGTGATGACGAGCGCTTCTCGGCGGCTCGGAAGGAGGATCCAAACTATCAAGACGCCGACGCTGAGATACCACTTCGCTTTCTCGCGGAGTGCGTTTTCCGAGTCCCCGTCGTCGGGACCGGCAATTTCCACCGCGAGCAAGGGAGGCACTCGCCTGAGACCACCGCTGTAGGCCCCGAGATCCGCCCGCCGCCAAATCGCGGCATCCGCGGCCCGTGTCGCGCCCCCGAGGCGCATCCCGGCTTCGTTCGTGCCCAGCACGAAATCGCGATGCTTTCGCACCCAAGCACCGAGCGTGATCACGACGTCGGTCGCCGTGTCTTGCTGGAAGTCCCCGCACGGTGGCATGAACAAGAGCCTCCCGTCGACGTGCTCGAGGCGGCCCACGACCTGGGGCCAGGTCTCGAGCCGGCCAGGGTCGAAACCGTCCGGCGCGATCATCTCGACCGGGAACCTCACGGCTCGAGGCAGCGAGATGACTTCGTCGTAACGTGAAAGAGTGGACATCGTCGGGATCTTCGCATGGGGTGGGCCGCGTCGCAACAATCTGCTCCACCAGGGCGGACCTCCTGGGTCGTCCTTGGATTACGTGTAGCGAGCGCCGCGGTGCTGGGGGAGAAAGAACTCGGGAAGCAAGCTGTCGACGCGAAGGAGTCCCTCACTAGTAAGCTCGATCCGGTCCTTGTTCCAGTCGAGGTATCCCTCGTCTCGCAGCGCCGTGAACGGAGCCGCGAAGTCCTCGAGGATCGAGGCGCCGAACTTCTCCCGGAAGTAGGAAGCGTCCAGTCGACCGAGCTTCATCTGGAGCACCAGCTCGCGGATGAGTCTTTCGCGGTCGGACAGCCGAAGAGCCCGCGAGAGAGGAAGTTTACCGTGGGCGAGCGCCTCGACGTAGTCCTCGAAGCGATCCAGGTTCTGGTAGTGCACGGAGGAGACGTGGGAGAAGGAAGCAACCCCTACCCCCACCATGTCCGCGCCCCGCCAGAGGGCGTCGCGGTAGACGAACTTGCATCGTTCGGGATCGCGCACGAGCGTGTAGCCGCTCGAGACGTGGTATCCGGCCTCCTGGAAGCGCGCGAACGCCTGACGCACCCAGTCGCGCTTTTGAGACCAGGTGGCAACGCGGGTCTTGCCGTCGCCGTCGAGCATCTCGCGGGAGTAGACGGTATTGAACGGGAGCTCCATCTGATAGACGGTCACGCTGTCGGGGGAGAGCCCGAGCGTTTTCTCGATGCACCGATCCCAGTTGTCGTTGGTCTCGCCCACCATCCCCGCGATGAGGTCGACGTTGACCGCGGGGAAGTCGGCTTCCTCGATCCACTCCCAGGCGCGGTAGATCTCTCCCGAGAGGTGGGCCCGGCCGTTCTCCTGCAGCACCTCGTCGTCGAAGTTCTCGATACCGAGGCTCAATCGAGTCACGCCGATCGAAGCGAGGGCTTTCACCTTGGCGCGGCTCAGGGTTCCCGGCTCGCATTCGAACGTGACCTCCTCGGCGGAGTCCCAGGAGATGCTCTTCTTCAGGCCTTCGACCAGGGCCTCGATCTGCGCCGCCGAAAGGAACGACGGGGTTCCGCCCCCAAAGTAAACGAACTGGAGCGGGCGCTCGAGCGCCTTGCGCCGGCTGAGGAGCTCGACCTCCGTCGTGACCGCTCGAAGGTAGGCTTCGATGTCGCGGCTGTTCTTGTCGGTTGCGACGCGAAAGTAGCAGAACTTGCAACGCTTCCGGCAGAAGGGGATGTGGATGTAGAGGCCGAGCGCAACGCCCGTACCCGGGCGCTGCAAGGCCTCCTCGGCAGCTCGGAGCTCCTCGGATCTCCAGAATGAGAACGGCGGGTAGTTCGCGATGAAGTAACTGCCTACGCCGGTGTCGTCGATGTCGAGCTTGTTCAAGAACCTGGTCCTGGGGAAGCGCCTCCTCCCTCCTCGTGGCTTCCCTAGAATAGCCGCTCAGAGCTTCGCTTCCAAGGCCAGGCTTTTCAGCTCTTCCTCGAGTCGCGAGACCTCCTGGCGGAGCCGATCGAAGGCTTCGCGGCGGGCACCTTCCGGATCGCCGTCCGCCGCGGTCTCCAGCTCGAGTGCCGCTTGCGCCGCGGCGGGCGCGGCGAGCGTGAGAAGCGCCCCCTTCAGGCGGTGCGCGAGGCGCTCGATAGCCTTCGCGTCGCGCGCCTCGAGCGCCTCCTCGATTCTCGAAAGGGTCTCCGGGGTCTCCTCGAGAAAGATTCCAGTGAGCTCGGCCAGAAGCGCCCGGTCTCCGCTCGCCCGGCCTATCGCGGTCTCTCGATCGAGGACCGCGAGAGCTTCCCCCTCTGGCGCCTTTGGATTCCCGCCGCCGCTGCGGATCTTCAACACCGCGCTCATGGCGGAGGTGAGCTCGCTCTCCGCGAACGGCTTGGTGACGAAGCCGTCCATTCCCGCTCGAAAGCAGCGTTCGCGCTGCTCCTCTCGGGCGTGAGCAGTGAGGGCCACGATGGGAAGGCGTTCGTTCGTGCCTCGCTCGCGCGCGCGGATCTCCCGGGCAACCCCGAGCCCGTCGACTTCGGGCATTTCCAGGTCGAGGACCAGGATGTCGAACCGCTCCTTCGACCAGCACTCGAGCGCTTCTTTCCCGTTCGCGGTCGCGATAACCGATGCCCCCAGGTTCCCGAGGAGTCGAACCACGACGGTCCGATTGACGGGATGGTCCTCGGCGAGAAGGACCTTGACGCCGGCGAGAAGCGGGCGATCCATTCCCTGGGTCTGGACGTCCTCGGGTTTCTCCACTCTCTCTCCGCGGCTCAGGATCTCGATGGCCCGCACGAGGTGCGTCGGCGCTACCGGCTTCGTCAGGGTGCCGGCGATGTCGTGGGAGCGAAGGATTTCCGGAGACACCCTCTGGTGAGTGAGGAGGAGCAGCACGATGGGAATCTCGGCGAGCTCTAGAACTTCCGCGGCGAGTGAGAGCGCGTCTTCGAGCCGCCGGGCATCGAGCAAGAGAAGGGAGAAGGCCTGGCCGGACTCGAGAGCGCTTTCGACCGCTCGAAGCGCGGTCGAATGCGACGCGGCGGTCTCGACCTCGATACCGAGGGCTCCGAGCTCCTTCGCGATCACCTCGCGCTCCCACGGGCTTTCGTCCACCACGAGAGCCCTCGAGCCCGGAAACGACGGGGCAGCCTCGTGCAGGTCTTCCGCGGCGCTCTCGAGCTCGACCTCGAACTCGAAACGGCTCCCCTTCGAAGCCTCGCTCTCGACCGAGATCGCGCCTCCCATCCTGCCGACGATCTCGCTCGAGATCGCGAGCCCGAGACCGAGGCCTCCCTGCTCCGGCTTGGCGTTCTCCCCTTGCGTGAAAGCCCCGAAGATCGCGGCCCGGTTTCGCTCTGGGATACCGACGCCGGTGTCCGCGACCGAGAAGCGAAGGCGCGATCGGCCCTTCGAAGGGCCCGGGGATGCCTGGACCTCTATCAGAATCTCTCCTTCTTCGGTGAACTTGATCGCGTTCGCGATCAAGTTCCAAAGCACCTGGCGCAGGCGCTGGGAGTCGGAGACCACGAGGTCCGGCACGTCGGGCGCGACCCAGTAGGCGATCTGAAGCCCTTTGCGGTGGACCTGCGGAGCGTGGAGCGCGACCGACTGGCGGACCCATCGCCTCAAACGAAACTCGTTCGACTCGAGGCGAATCTTCCCCGCCTCGATCTTCGAGAAGTCCAGGAGATCGTTGAGAACCCGCAGAAGAGACTCACCCGAAGCTTTGATCATCTCCAGGAGCTCGCGCTCCTCCGGGCCGGACCGGTTGTCGAGAAGGACCTGGGTGAGCCCGAGGATTCCGTTCAACGGGGTGCGCATTTCGTGGCTCAGGTTCGAGATGAGCTCGGACTCCACGATTGGGGCTTGTCTTGCCCGGGAAAACAACCATCCGACGCCGAGCGCCAACCCCATGGCGGCAGCGAGGCCGGCGATTCCGGGGAGAAGCCCGAAGCACACGTAGCCGAGGCCGACCGCGACGAGCGCGGCGAGCGGGGTCCGAAAGCGACTGCGGGAAAGCATGGAGTGGGAAACTCCTCCACGCCGGTTATCGGCACGAACCGCCCGGGGCTTCAGGCTTTTTTGTCGAAAACCCCGTGATATATTGACCTTCTTCCCCAGCGAACCAATGCTCGACCGGGCGCAGATCCAAGCGATCCTTCCGCACCGGGCGCCCTTTCTCTTCGTGGACTCCATATCCTCAATCGTCCCCGGAGAGCGGATCGTGGGCGAGTTCCTGGTGACGGAAACCGAGCGGTTTCTAGCGCGCGAGGGAGACGAGCGCTACTTTCCCTCGACGCTCCTTACGGAGGCCATGGCCCAGGTCGGAGCCATCCTCGTCCTCTTCCCGGAGGAGAACCGCGGAAGGACCATCTACTTCCGGTCGATCGAAGAAGTGGAGTTCAGCCGCCGGGTTCCGGTCGGCGCCCGGGTCCGCGTCGAGGCCCAAATCAAGAAGCTTCGGGCGCGCTTCGGGAGTCTCAAGCTCGAAGCCTTCGTCGAGGGCGAGCTCGCGGCCAAGGGCGTGATGAGCTTCGCCCTCGGCTAGAACCGGATCTCACCGCAAGGGCGCAAAGGAGAAACTGCTGGTGTAAGAAGGGGGATGTGGAGATAGGAGGAGATGGGGAGATAAGGCGGACCAGTTGGAACCCATCCCCTTATCCCCTCCTGTCCCCCTATCCCCCTTGTATTTTCCCTTGCGTCTTTGCGCCTTTGCGTTTCTTTCTTGTGTTGGCGATTAGGGGAACAGCGGAGCCAGCTTCCGCATTACCTCCACATCCTCCACGATTCCGCGGAAGGTCTCGACGTCGATCGTCTGCTGCGCGTCGGAGTATGCGGTGTCGGGATGGGTGTGGACCTCCATGACGAGTCCATGCGCCCCCGCCGCGAGAGCGGCCCGCGCGAGAGGACGCACTCGATCCCGCATCCCCACTCCGTAGGAGGGGTCGACGAGAACCGGGAGGTGGCTGATCTGGCGGGCGAGCGGGACGACGTTGAGGTCGAGGGTATTGCGCGAGTGGCTGTTGAAGGTTCGAACCCCGCGCTCGCACAGGATCACCCGGGGGTTGCCTTCTGCGAGTAGGTATTCGGCCGCCATCAGCCATTCCTCGAGCGTCGCCGAGATCCCGCGCTCGAGGAGGACGGGGCGACCGAGCTCTCCGAGCTTTTTCAAGAGAGCGAAGTTCTGCATGCTGCGCGCCCCGACCTGGAGGACGTCGACGTGCTCGGATACCTTCTCCGCCATCGAGGTATCCACCACCTCGCTCACCACCGGAATCCCGACGTCGGCGCGGATCCGCGAGAGCGTGTGGAGCCCTTCTTCCCCGAGTCCCTGAAACCAATAGGGGCTGGTGTGGGGTTTGTAGGCTCCGGCGCGAAAGAGATGCGCGCCGGCCGCTTTCACCCGCCGCGCGATCTCGATCGTGCGTGCCTCGGTCTCGACGCTCGAAGGTCCGGCGACGAGCGTCGCTTCCCTGCTTCCGATACGGACTCCTTCCACCTCGACCACGGTATCGTCGGGATGCACTTCCCGGCTCACGAGCTTGTAGGGCTTAGTGACGGGAATGCATTCGAGGACCCCCGGCAGCTGGTTCAGGAGTGCCGACTCCACCGGACCGCGGTTGCCGGTGACGCAGATGGCCGTCCGGTTGGCTCCCGGCACCGGAAGCGGGGTGTAGCCCATTCTGCGGATCGCCTCCTCGACGGCGTTGCATTCTGAGGGCGTGCTGCCCTGCTTCATGATGACCAGCATAGAGACCTCACCGCCGACCCGAAGGCCGACACCACTTTCTCGCCGCGATCGCCGCCCTGTGCCTCCCACGCCTCGCCGATGACGTTCGCGAGGTGGCTCCCGACGACGGCGAGGCGCGCCCCGGAGGAGAAAGCGCGGGCGATCTGCTCGGACTTCGAGAGCCCGAATCCCAGGCAGACGGGATTGCGGACGGCCGAGGCCGTGCGGGCGACGAGAGTTTCGACTTCGGAGAAATCTCCCGCGCGGACTCCCGTGATTCCCTGATGGGCGACCAGGTACAGAAACCCGTCCGCCATCCGGTCGATCCGCTTCAGACGTTCCGCAGCGGTCAGTGGGCCCACGAGCTGGACGTGCGCGAGGCCGAAGGCGCGGCACGCGCGCTTCAGGGGCGCGCTCTCCTCGAGGGGCACGTCGGGGACGAGGAGCGAGGACGCGCCCGCGGCGACCGCGTCTTCGGCGAACCGCTCGAATCCGCGCGCGTGCACGAGGTTCCCGTAGACAAGGAGGTTCAGAGGCGTCTCAGGACGGGCTTCGTGAATTCGCGCGAGAAGCCGCATCGCGCTCGAGGTCGAGGTTCCTCCGGAAAGCGCGCGCATGTCCGCTCTCTGGATCGCGGGTCCATCCGCTACCGGATCGCCGTAAGGGAATCCGATCTCGAGAGCGCCCGCTCCGGCATCGACCGCCGTCTTCGCGAGCTCGAGCGAGAGCTCCGGAGTGGGATCGCCGAGCACCAGGAACGGGCTCACGACCGGCGCCTTCCTCAGGAGGCGCTTCAGCCGGGTGCGGCTCAAGACGACCTCCGGAACGATCGAAAGTAAGAGTCGAGATCCTTGTCGCCCCTCCCGCACAGGTTGAGGAGGACCTTCGCCCCTTCGGGAAGCTCCCGCTCGCGGACCGCCTTCAGGAGAAACGCGAGGGCGTGCGCGGGCTCGAACGCGGGGATGATCCCCTCGAGCTCCGAGAGCTTCTCGAAGGCGTCTATCGCCTCGTCGTCGGTGACGGCGACGTAGCGCGCCCGGCCGGTATCGCGAAGGAACGCGTGCTCCGGGCCGACCCCCGGATAGTCGAGCCCGGCGGAGACGCTGTGGGCTTCGAGAATCTGCCCCTCTTCGTCCTGGAGGACG
>Ga0214473_10009204_pt1:7500-11678 | contig 11678 bp, 6 predicted proteins | sample RVTome_7_FD_203509 | JGI IMG/M metagenome (GOLD analysis project Ga0214473, IMG submission 203509) | Soil microbial communities from uranium-contaminated site in the Upper Colorado River Basin, Wyoming, United States - RVT98D197 | ecosystem: Environmental > Terrestrial > Soil >...
GTTTCTTTTCATATCTTAGTTCGGCAATATTAAGATTATTTCATATTTTAATCCAATGTTCTTTTCATATCTCAATTCAATGATATCAAGATTATTTCTTATCTCAACAGCAATATCAAGATTATTTCTTATCTCAATCGGCAATATCAAGCTTATTTTTTATCTTACTTCGATGATATACATGTTTTTTCTTATCTTGGTAGACAATATCAAGATTATTTCTTATCTTAATCGGTAATATCAAGCTCATAGCACTTGAAATTAAAGCAGCAAAGTAAACTTAGAATTAGATTAAATATTATAATAATATAATAATAATCATATAACAAGAAATAAATAGATTATAGTGTGTGCATCTCTGCGCGCCAACGTACTGGATTTATTTATAATGTGTTAAGTTTTGATTATGAACTTGGATTAAATATTGTAATTCTATTGAAGTAGATAAATAGTAATTTTGGATATATTTTTGATGGATCATATATTCCATTTAGGACATTTGATGGATAACAAATATCATTTCATTTAGGATAATTTGATGAATTATATCATTTCATTAGGATAATGTCATTCCATTTAGGATATTTGATGATTATATCATTCCATTTAGGATATTTGATGGTTCATATTATTTTATTCGATAATATCTTGGATTATTATTCTATAACATCTTTGATGATTGGATTATTATTCGATAGCATCTTGGATGATTGGATTATTATTCGATAGCATCTTGGATGATTGGATTATTATTCGATAGCATCTTGGATGATTGGATTATTATTCGATAGCATCTTGGATGATTGGCTTATTATTCGATAGCATCTTGGATGACTGGATTATTATTCGATAGCATCTTGGATGATTGGATTATTATTCGATAGCATCTTGGATGACTGGATTATTATTCGATAGCATCTTGGATGATTGGATTATTATTCGATAGCATCTTGAATGATTGGATTATTATTCGATAATATTATAATAGGTTAATTATATCCAACACTTCGAAACGCTAATATTTTACATTAATTCCTAGAATCTATTTGAAATATTTTAAAAAATCTAAGATTAACGTTGAAATAATATTTTTTTTATTTTTTATTTTTTTTTATTTTTTTATTTTTTTATTTTTTATTTTTTATTTTTTTTTATTTTATTTTTTATTTTTTTATTTTTTTTATTTTATTTTTTATTTTTTTATTTTTTTTATTTTATTTTTTATTTTTTTATTTTTTTTATTTTATTTTTTATTTTTTTATTTTTAGTTTTGTAGAAAAATAAAATAGAATTAGTTAATATATGGAAAAACTATTAGATGAGCCATTTATATTAAATCGTATATTAAATCTAATGTCTATAAATGAGTTAGATAAATTGTGTTCAGTATGTCAGAAGTTTGCAGAAATTCTAGAATCAGATGATTATTGGCATCAACGATTTATGTATCATTATCCAAATGATTTAGAAAAAAAACCAATTAATATAAGTTGGAAAGATTATTATCACATTGCTGATAGTGGAAAAATGACTTATCAGACTATAATTCAATGTTTGAATCATATATCTGATAAATTAAACATATCAATGAAAAATTATAATAAAGAATTACATTTATTATCTGAAGATTATCAAAGATCGTTAGAAGAATTGAATAAAAATCAAGAAGAACAAGAAAAGCGTTTAAACAAAATTCAGGAAGATATTCAGAAATGGAAAGAAGAACAGAAGAAGCAGAAAAAAATAACAAAACAATGGGAAAAATATCAAAAAATGTATATGAACTAAGAAATTCTCATGGTCTTGGTTTTGCCAAACATTTTACATGCCATATTTTACTATATCTCTTATAACATGCATTACCATCTTTACAATATGGACTATCATATATATCATTAAGCATTAAATTAGTTTCACATCCCCAGCATTTAATGCTAAACATTTTAATTTTAATTTTATATAAGAAATATAAAAATTAGAATTAGATCAAATTTTTTGATCTTATTATAAATATTGTAAAATATTTGGATATAATGATAATACAGTAAATGGTCCTTTACCATCAATGATATTTGAAGTTGAAGGAAATGAATTAGTGCAATAGAAGTGTTTTAGATCTTTACCTTCACCATCCACAAATTTTGTCCATGAATTATTGGGGAAAATAACATGGGTAACGAATGCACTAACTTCCTTAGCACCTGCATTAAGTAGAGCATTCTTGCATTCTATAATAGTTCCACCTGTTTGTACTAAATCATCAACAATAAATACATGTTGATCTTTAGCATTTCCTTCTTTAATAGTAACAATACGTTTATCACCATCTCTAATTTTACCACAAATTATTGTGGGGTAAATATCTGCAAATATCTTACCAAATCTTTTATATGAACCATCATCAGGAAATGCAATTGTAATTGATTCATTTTTATGATCATTTATTAATTTATTCATAAAAATAGGCATAGCAGTGGCCATTTTTAGTAAAGCATTACCACGAATATAAAAACGATTTTGTTGTGTATGTAGATCATAAATAACAACTTTGATTGGTCCATTCGGTTTTGGTAATGAATTTAGTAACCATGCATCTACATTTGCAGTAGCTACTTGTCCTTCACAATCAACTCGTTCCATCGTACCAGTTGGTGAAAATGGTAATACAATGGTTAAGCTGTTAATAAAACTTTCACATAAAGATAACAAAACACATAATTGATCATATTTATGTATTGCTTTTGGAAATGAAGCAAAAAATATTACATCTTTACCTTCAATAGAACAAATATTATTAATAAATATGCTGGGTGTACCATCTTTAAAATGCTCAAATGTTATAGATTCAAACCTAAATCTATTAGGATAATCCATACACATTTTATGAACAAGTGGTTCCATCTCTTTACAAGAATAGACAATATAATTTTTATCAGTTGCCATATTCATAGTAAATAACAGATTAAATATAATTTATTATATTTAATCTAATTAATAAAAATATAAAAAATTATCAATTTTTTATTATAAATTAAAATTATTTTAAAAATAATAATAATTTAAATAGAAATTAAAAATTGAAATTATTTTTAATCAATCGAGTATTTATATCATAATTATTATAATATGGATAAAAAATCATTACAAAAACATATCCAAAAAGATAATAAAAAACCATTATTAATAAAACAAAATATTTTTTCAGGATCATGTGATAAGAATCCAAAAAAATCATCATATCATAATAATTCTATGGCATGGAGCAATTACCTTGGTATGAATCTTATTAAATCAGCTGAATTTAAAATTGGTGATAATGTAGTATCTAGGCAAATAACTAAATCATGTATAGTTTGTATGAAAACCCAAATGTTTAATGATATATTGCCATTTTTAGATAATGATACTGATGATAAAATATGGTTTTGTTCATATAATTGCAGAGATGCATATGATGCACAATTAAAAACAAAACTATCTAATATAGTTAACCCATATGTTACAAATATGATAGTTGATAAATGTGAACATCCTATTTTAGATGATTATCGTTGGTCAAATATTGAAAATTAAATTTTTTACAAAAGAATTTGATGCTATTAATCAAGAAATTAATAACATAATTTAAATATATTAAAACCATATTTTTTTTATAATGTTATTTACCTATACTTATAATGAATCAGCAAAGTGTTTTGTTGCAATTTAAATTATAAATATTCTTTGTATATATTTAGCCGGTGTATATGATTTCTTCTTGTAAATGATATGGTTCATGATCTACTGTTAGAAAGAACATTATCCGATCGAAATTATCAGTATTTGCTATGCCTCTATGTGGAGTTTGTGGCATGAGTTGTAGCATACAAAACGGTTTGCAGATTAATTGTTTAACTTCCATAAATGGCACATTTTCTTCTGTTAAAATTTTGATAGGATCACCATAATAATTATTATCAATTGAAGTTTTATCGAGGGTATCTGTTATAAATTGTGTAGCATTGCTTGGAGTAACGTATGTTAATGGGATAAAAATATTGGTAGATGTTAATGTATAATCATAATGAAAATCTTGGTTTTTAACTGAATGTGCGGGATTAATTATATAACCATACGATATTATATGGGTTGGTAAGTTATTATCCTTAATTAAAGATAGAACCCAATTATGTATAGTA
>Ga0214473_10009205_pt1 | contig 11678 bp, 11 predicted proteins | sample RVTome_7_FD_203509 | JGI IMG/M metagenome (GOLD analysis project Ga0214473, IMG submission 203509) | Soil microbial communities from uranium-contaminated site in the Upper Colorado River Basin, Wyoming, United States - RVT98D197 | ecosystem: Environmental > Terrestrial > Soil > Contaminated >...
GTTAATGGCCAGGGAAACTGCTGACGGTAATCGGTCAGGATCAATGTTCTTGCCCATTTTAATACCTCCTCCGATCGGGTTTGCTAAGAACTCGCGATAACTTACAACCCATCGCCGATAGACCGTATGGGTCCCATTCGTGGATGACTCTGGGAACAACGGCCTCGATTCGCTTCCAACGTTATCAAAAAGGGATAGACTCGTCAAGATGTTTAGAGAAGGCAATAAAACCAATGGGAGAAAATCTGGTCAAGAGGGCGAAAAGAGAACACAGTGTTTCCGTTGCCCGACACCTATTTCTCGGGACTGGCCGCCGAGGCATGCAACGAATCAACCCCGTTCACGGCATTACGCCAATGAGGCTTTTCATTTGGTTTGGCAAGAGTTAGTCAACTTCGTCAACAGCGTCCCCGGGCTCTCTGAATTTGAGGTTGTCAGAGGATGCTTTTCTTTGTAAGATGAGGCGTAGGGTCACGAAATGGACTTCAGCCGTTTCTTGAAAAAGAGAGCGTTGGTCGACTTAGCGAGGCATTTGATTCAAATCCCGACGGAGAATCCGCCGGGGAATGAAAAAGAGCTTGTCCTTTTTTTGAAGCCCCTTCTTTCGAAGATGGGCTTTCAGGTCAAAACCCACGTCTCTCCGAAGGGAAGATGGAATATTCTTGCAGAAAGAAGATGGGGGAAAGGGGGTCGAAGGTTTATCTTCAACGGCCATCTCGATGTTGTCCCTGCCGGAGATTCCTCTCAATGGAGACACCCTCCTTTTAAGGCAAAGATGGAAAAGGGCCGAATTTACGGGCGCGGGACATCCGACATGAAAGGTGGCATTGCCTCGTTTCTTCACGGCGTCTCAATGATCGATCGCTCGGGAATCCGCCCCACAGGGACCCTTCTTCTCCATCTCGTCTCCGATGAGGAATCCCACGGCCATCAAGGTACGGGTTATCTGATCCGGGAAGGACTGATCCAGGGCGATGCAGTCCTCGTGGGAGAACCTACGGATCTCGAGCCCGTGATTGCCGAAAAAGGAGCCCTCTGGTTCAGGATTCTCACGATTGGAAAACCCGCTCATGGGTCAAGACCCGACCTGGGCGTGAACGCGATCGAGAAGATGATGAAGGCGATCGGAAGACTCAACTCCATAAAGATGAAGGAAACGCATCCACTCCTTGGAAAGGCCACCCTCAATATCGGAACGATACAAGGAGGAACAAAGGTCAACGTCGTCCCCGGCGGGTGCACAGTTGAAGTGGACCGGAGAATGCTTCCGGGCGAGAAAAAGGAAAAGGTCTTAAGGGACATCAAAGAGGCCCTGGATTCTCTTCGATCTCAGGATCCCTTTTTTCGATATCGAATCGAAGAGATCGATTTCGCCGAGCCCTCCGAGATTAGTCCTGACGAGGAGATCGTAAAGGTAGGCATAGAGGCTATTCAGGAGGTGACGGGGAGGACGCCTAAGATAAAGGGGACCTCAGGGTTTACGGATGGACGTTACTATATCAACCCGTGTCACATACCGACCCTCATCCTGGGGCCTGGAGCAGCGAGGCAACCTCATACGACAGATGAGTTCGTAGAAGTGGCTGACCTGGTACAGGCTGCACAGATTTATGCTTTGATCATTGTCAATTTTTTGAGATGAGCACCCTAAAAAGATCAGTTCCGCCTGGCCGCCCTGAAGAACCCGGGCTAGGAGTTCGCTTATCTTCTCACTTGCTGCGAATTGATCCAAATGTTGAAATAGTTCGTCTCTTCCATGAGGTTGACATACACATTATATCATGGTAAAAGGTGTATAAGGAGGTACAGACATGCGGACCAATATCGTTCTTGACGAAAAGCTGATTGAGAAAGGGAAAAAATATACAGGGATCAATACCAAGAAAGAACTGGTTGATTTTGCCCTTCGGGAGCTTATTAAGCGTAAGAAGAGAAAGGGAATTTTACAATTGAAGGGAAAACTTCGCTGGGAAGGGGATTTAAAAGAAATGAGGAGGTCTCGATTCAGTGATACTCGTTGACACTTCTGTATGGATAAATTTTTTTAATGACACCGATTCAGTTGTTGTCCGTTCACTTGAAGATCTCATCGAGGCCGAGGAAGCGGTTTGCATCTCGGAATACATCCTGACCGAGGTCCTTCAGGGGTTTAAAAAGGATAGCCATTTTGAATTAGCCCGGAAGCATCTTCTCCAGTTTCCCATTTACTCTTTGGAGGGTATTCAATCCTATGTCCAGGCGGCTCAGATCTATCGAAGGTGTCGTAAAGAAGGAATCACCATTCGAAGGACCGCGGATTGCATCATTGCACAAACAGCCATTGAGAACAAATTGATCCTTCTTCATGATGATGCAGATTTCGATCGAATCGCCTCGATTTGTCCGTTAAGTATTTTTGACCAACGATAGGAAGATACACCTCTGAGTTAGCAATCCCGCCAATGATATCAAACGGGCTATTCCCTCTGGAAAGGAAGGCCAAGACTTCCAGGGGGACCTGATCTCTTTCGGATCGACTTCCACCGGGTGATGACGACGAGGATGACGATCGTGAAGAGATAAGGAAGCATCCTCAAAATGTAAGCAGGGATGATCGTGAGCTGCCGCGCGTCAAAATAGAACTGAAGCGCATTGATCCCGCCGAAGAGCAGGGCTCCGAAGGCCGCCCTCCATGGGTTCCATAAAGAAAAGATGACCATCGCAATTGCAATCCATCCCTGGCCTGCCGTCATATTCTCCTTCCACCCCGGAGTGTATGAGAGGCTGAGATAGGCTCCTCCTAAACCTGCCAGCATCCCCCCGAAGAGGGTCCAGAAGTAACGGATCCGGATGACGGGGATTCCGGCTGTATCTGCTGCAGCTGGATTCTCCCCCACGGACCTGAGATTCAACCCGGGACGGCTGTGAAAGAGGAAAACCCATGCACAGGGGACGAGGAGATAGCTCAGATAGATGAGAAGGTTCTGATGAAACAGAACAGGTCCCAGAATGGGAATCTCTTTCAGGAAAGGGATAGGAAGGGGAAGGAACCGTTCGGCCACCCTCCCGATGATGGATCTTCCGAGAAAGCTGGAGAGGCCGATTCCAAGAATGGCCAATGATAGTCCGCAGACCACCTGATCGGCCCGCAGCGTGATGGTGAAGAAGCCGAGGGTCAAAGCGAGCAATCCTCCTGCAGCCATGGCTGCCACCACTCCAAAGAGAGGCTGATGGGTGTAGAAGGTGACGGCAAATCCGGTCAGTGCGCCCATCAACATCATGCCCTCCACGCCGAGATTGAGGACGCCACTCCGTTCAGTGAAGATCTCTCCCAGGGCGGCAAAGAGGACCGCGGCGCTCGACTGGATCGCAATGGAAAGGATGAAGATAATGGCGCTGCTGTCCATAGGTTTTCCGTATCCACCCCATCCCCCTCCTGACCTCCCCCTTGAAGGGGGAGGGATATAAAATTGGCCTCCCGTTCAGGAAGAGGAATATAAGACTGCCCTCCCCTTCAGGGGGAGGGTAAGGGTGGGGGTGGGGTTACATGATGAACTTAATGCGATATCGTGAGAGAAAGTCACTTCCCAGAACGAAGAAGAGTAATGTCCCCTCGAGCACCAGTCCCACCGAGGAAGGGAGGTGCATCACTGATTGAAGCTGATCTCCCCCTACTAAGATGCTTGCGAGAAATATGGCCCCCAGGATGATGCCCATGGGGTGAAGTCTCGAAAGCCAAGCCACAATAATGCCGATATAGCCATATCCAACGGCCAATCCCTGTTGGAGACGGTAATGGATCCCGGATACCTCGGCCAACCCTGCAAGGCCGGCCAAGCCTCCGCTCAAGAACATGGCCCAAAGGATGTGTCTGCTGATGGGAATCCCGGCGTACCGGGCCGCTTTCGGATTCTCTCCGATCACACGAACCTCGTAACCCCATCGCGTCCGGGAGAAGGCCCATTGCAGGACAATGGCAGCAGCGATCCCGAAGGCCAAACCAAGATGGACCCGCGTCTCAGGAAATCTCGGCAGCCATGCCGACTGAGGAAAGATGGCCGTACCCGGAAAACCCATGCCCATGGGATCCTTCCAGGGCCCGAAGTAGAGATTCTCCATCCAGTAGATGGCGACGTAGTTGAGCATCAGGCTGGTGAGGATCTCGTTCACCTCCATCTTTGCTTTCAAATAGCCTGCAATCGAAGCCCAAAGGCCCCCCGCAAAAAAGCCGGCAACGACCATCAGGGAAATGGCCATGAAAGAGGGAAGATGAGGTGCAAAGAACAGGGCAACGGCCGCAGCACCCATCCCTCCAAGAGCGAGCTGTCCTTCTCCACCGATGTTCCAGATATGGATCTTCGCCGAGACGGCCACAGCCAGGCCGCAGAGCATGAGCGGAATCGCCTTGACCAATACCTCGGAAAGATCGTAGAGGCTGCCAAATGCCCCCAGCAACATGACCCCATAGGCTCTAAGCGGATTGGCTCCCACCGATAGGAAGATCACCGATCCCATGAAAAGGGCGAGGATGATAGAGACACCCAGCCCGACCCATGAGGCGGTCTTCGAGGGGGCAAGCCTCCTTTCAAAGACTACCTTCATCCTCTCTCCCTTTCTTGACTCCGGCCATCATGGGTCCGATCTCTCCGATCCGATTGACGTCTTCTGCTGAAAGGATGTCCATAAGCCGGCCACGAAAGATGACACCAATCCGGTCGCTTAACGAAAGGACCTCCCTCAGGTCTCCTGAGATGAGAAGAAGGCCCGCACTCTCTCTCTGTTTGATAAGTTCCTTCCAAATCTCCTCAGTGGCACCGATATCGAGCCCATGGGTCGGCTGTTCTGCGATAAGAAGTCTTGGGTCTTTCGAGAGCTCTCTCGCCAGGATGAGCTTTTGAAGATTCCCGCCCGAAAGCTGTCGGGCCATGACATCAATCTTTGGCGCAACGACACCGAATCTTGAAAGGAGGCCTTCCAGGCCCTTTTTCAGCGGTTCTTTGTTGAACAACCCTCCTTTGCAGTATCGGGAATAGGAGGTGAGAAGGAGGTTGTCCACCAGATCCAGGTTGGGAAGAGACCCCATCCCCATTCGATCTTCAGGAATGAAGCCGATCGATTCCAGAGGAACCGGAACTCCGCGACCTGTGGATCTCCCCAAGAGGAGGACCTCCCCGGTCCTCATGGGCCTCAGCCCCGTGATCGCTGAAACCAACTCGGATTGGCCGTTTCCAGCGACCCCGACAATAGCAAAGATCTCCCCTCGCCTCACTGCAAAGCTGATGTGTTGAAAGGCGAGGTGGCCTCTCGCGTCCATGCCGGAACAGTCTCGCAATTCGAGAACGATCTCTCTTAGCGGAACAGGAGCTTTGTCAACTTTGAGGACGACTTCCCGACCCACCATCAGCCGGGCCAGCTCGCTTCGACTCTCCACCTCTTCCGGCAGAAGATTTGCCACGACCCTTCCTTTCCGGAGGATCGTGATGCGATCAGCGATCTCCATCACCTCTTCCAGTTTATGGGTGATGAAGATGACGGCCTTTCCTTTCCTGACAATGGACTTCAGAGTTCGGAAAAGCTCATCGATTTCAGGAGGCGTGAGGACAGCCGTAGGTTCATCCAGAATGAGGATCTCCACATTTCGGTAGAGAAGCTTAAGGATCTCCACACGCTGTTGCTGTCCAAGGGAGAGCTCGTCGATGAAGAGGTCCGGGGCAAGAGAGAGGCTGTAGGACTTGCCAACTCGCTCCACCTCAATCTTCATCTTCGACCGTCGGAGCAAGAACCGGGGAGCATCGAGCCCGAGGATGAGGTTCTCTGCCACCGTCTGATTGGGAATCAGCATGAAGTGCTGGTAAACCATCCCGATGCCCCACCGAAGGGCATCTTTGGGGGAGTTGAATCTCACCGATTTGGGGCCGATCACGATCTCCCCCTCATCCGGTCGGTAACGACCCGAGAGGATATTCATCAACGTGGTCTTGCCCGCTCCGTTCTCCCCAAGGAGGGCATGAATCTTTCCGGGCTCGATTTCAAGATCGACGTGGTCATTGGCGAGGACGCCGGGGAACTGTTTCGTGATCCCCTTCATCCGGATGACGGCTTGGGCCATAGACTTTCCTGGAAGGGCTTCTCCCTCAACGTTCCGGGTCTTCGTATCATAGGATCTGGCAGGGGGGCGAGGGAATAGACGGGAGCTGGGAGGACGCGTGTCCGCTTCCCCTCTTCGGCCACGGAGAAGATGGTTTTAATAGGAATGGGATGAGAGAGCTTCTTCAGATGGGCCACCTCTTCGAGAAGGTCGACGAGGCCCATGATCGTACCGCCTGTCGTCACCACGTCGTCGATGACCACCACCCCGCGGGTCCCGTGGGTGACTAACAGATTGATATCCCTTTCATAGAGGGCAAGGAATTTCACTCCGCTGGTGACAGAATCCATCCCCACCTGAATCACGGGCCTCAGCGATACCTCCATATGCGGCTTGATCCGATTGTAGGCAACCGCCATGTATTCGACGGCCAACTCCGAAGCCACGACCTGGGCCAGCTGGAGGGCCTTCTCCACAACGGTGATGAAACAGATTCCCTCCAGATCGTTGAGGGTCTCCTTAACACGTCTCGCGATCAGCCTGCCCAGATCCTGGTTCCATCGAATCTTCCCAATGAGATTGAGCGAGGCGATGCGTGTATCGTGATCCTCCCCCAACAACCAGACCCAGGGAAGGATCAAAGGATAGGAGAGACCGGAAATTTCCAGCCGATAACCCTCACCGGTCTCCAGAGAATCGAAGATCTCAGGCATGGGCCTTCGTTCGCTCCTCTCACAATTATTCCAGCAGGGTTTATTCGGGTATCTTGCCCACGACCCCCTCGGCGAACCACTTCATGGTCAGAAGCTCTTTGTCCATGGCCCGTTTGCCAGCCGGAATCATCTCCTTGCCCTCCTGATCTTTGATCGGACCCAGGAAGGAATCGTCCTTGCCCTCCTTCATCTTCTTTAGTTCCGCCAGCACCTTATCCTGAACAGGCTTTGGGACAGAGGCATGGAAGGGCGAGAGGCCGATCAGGTTCTCTTTGAAGCCCCAGAAGATCTCCTGGGGCTTCCAGGTCTTGTTCGTCACCCTCTTGACCGCATCGACATAATAAGGACCCCAGTTCCAGGCGGTGGAGACGAGGGCGCAATCCGCGCCATAGAGCTTCACATCCATGCCATAACCGATGGCAGGAACCTTCTTGTAGCAGGCGGTTCGCGCGGAGTCCGGTGTATCGGCCATCTGACGGATGAGATCATGCTTCTGATTGATCAGCGTCTCAGCCAGGACCACCTCATTGATGGGGTCCAGCCACTTTTTCAGCCAGACAACGGTATTCACTTTTTTAGGATCATGGGACTGATTCCCCTCCTTCAGGCCCCTGAGAAGTCCCAGTGTGAAGCCGTTGACTCCCCGGATGGGTTCAGGAATAGGCTGGGTGGCAACCGTTCCCACGTTCTTGAAGCCCATCAACCCTGCCATGTAGCCTGCAAGGTATTCGGCCTGCTCCATCCGTGCAAAATAATTTCCCATGTTCGGCCCCGTTTTATACCCGGAGCAATGCTCGAAAACCACCTTCGGAAAATCCTTGGCCACCATGAGCATGGGATCCATATGCTCAAAGGTCGTTCCAAAGATGACGTCGTAGCCATTCTTTGCGTAGTTGCGGATCACCCTTTCCGTATCGGCAGCAAGAACATTCTCTGTATAGTGGACGACGATCTTATCTCCCACCGCCTTCTTCAGATACTCGATCCCCCTGTAATGGGCTGTGGTCCAACCCAGGTCGTGAATGGTTGAGAGGAGAGCAAAAGCCACCTTCAATTTCTTCTCCTGTGCAAAGCTTCCGGATGATAAAGCCATCACAATGAACAACCCCGTCACCCATACAAACAACACCCGTTTCATCATATTTAACCCCCTCTTTCTATTTTTGTTTATTTTCGACGATCCTCTACCTTTTTCAAGACCTCTTCCAGGATGGAAAGGGCGATGTCCGCTTCTCTCTTGGTAATAACCAGGGGCGGGCTGAAGCGGACCACATTCTCGCCGCATCCCAGGATAAGCAGTCCCTTTTTAAAACAGCCCTGGATAACCGCATTCCTCTCCTCGATCGCTTTCTCTTTTGTCTCCCGATCCTTCACCAGCTCCACCCCGATCATCAATCCCTTTCCCCTGACATCTCCAATCAATGGAAATCGTTGCTGGAGATCTTTTAAGTTTTCGAGAATGTATCCCCCGAGGCGGGAGGCGTTTTCGATCAGTCCTTCCTGGAGGAGGTCGATCGTTGTTAAGGCAGACTGGCAACTGACGGGGTTTCCTCCGAAAGTACTCGCATGAGAGCCGGGAACCCAGTCCATCACCTCGCTCTGGGAGACCGTAGCCCCCAGGGGCATTCCTGAAGCGATTCCTTTGGCCAGGGCAATAATATCCGGCGTCACGCCCCAGTGTTCGATCGCCATCATCTTCCCGGTCCGGCCCATTCCGGTCTGAACCTCATCTGCAACGAAAAGGATCCCGAACTCCTTTGCAAGCTCAAAGAGCCTCTGATGAAATTCGGGAGGAGGGACAATATAACCTCCTTCCCCCTGGATCGGCTCAACGAAGATGGCGGCCACTTCCTCCGGAGGAATGCTCCGCTTGAAGAGGTCTTCGCGAACCCACTCCACGCAGGCAAGGCTGCACCCTGGATACCTGACATGATGATAAGGACAACGGTAACAGTACGCATAAGGGACATGGGTGACTCCCGGGACAAGAGGGGAGAATCCTCTCTCATGAACCGCCTTGCTGGCCGTTAAGGAGAGGGCGCCCATGGTTCGTCCGTGAAAGCTACCGAGAAAGGCCAGAATCCGGGGCCGCCTGGTGTGGTATCGCGCCAATTTGAGGGCGGCCTCGATGGCCTCCGCACCGGAATTACCGAAGAAGACCTTCTTCTCCTTCGGTCCGGGAGTGATCTCGGCCAGTTTAGCTGCGAGGCTTGACTGAAGGTCGTAGTAGAAATCACTTCCAGACATATGGATGAGACGCTCCGCCTGGCGTTGGATCGCCTTCACCACCCGGGGATGGCAGTGGCCCGTATTGCAGACAGCAATCCCTGATGTAAAATCGAGAAATCGGTTCCCGTCGACATCCTCCACCCAGACGCCTTTCGCCTTTTCTACGACCAGGGGGTAAACGCGGGTGTAAGATTGGGAGACGAATTTCTGATCCTTCTTCAGAACCTTTCTTGCTTCAGGTCCGGGAATTTTCGTACGGATGGAAGGAAGCTTGTTTGACCGGTCGGCGGGGTCGCCGACCCTATTTTTTTTTGTGGAGGTTGCTTTCTTCATCGCTTGCCCTTTTCGGGTTGAGATTGTGTCGTAATGTCATTCTGAGGCAATAGCCGAAGAATCTCTATGATCGATTCAGTTGAAATCATTAGATTCTTCACGGAGTTTACCCTGAGCCAAAGACCGAGACCCTTCGTTTCACTCAGGGTGACAGTGGCGAAGGGTTCAGAATGACAGACACTCCAATTTCCTTATTACGACACAGTCTCGTTGCGTCTGTGATGAAAAACTATTTCGACTATATGTAGTTTTGCCGGTCAAGTCAATTTAAATTTGGTGAATTCGATTTTCACTCGCCGCGCAAGCGCTTGGCGCAGCGGGCCGGTGAGACGACTTTTTGCGAAACCATCAAATTTGAGTTGCTGTCGGGTTGCAACGTCTGGAGACGACTGGCCTTAAGACAACGATTTCGATTTGATTTCCGCTTTCCCTATTTTCTCAAAAAAGGTAGCCAGTGCCGAGTGGTCTTCCTCTCCCCTGCCTTCTGTCACAAGGGAAACGAAGATCTGTTGGACCAAACTTGAAAGAGGGAGTGGAACTCCTAAGTCCATTCCCGTAGCAAGGGCGTTATTGAGATCTTTTTGATGAAGCCTGATCTTAAAGCCGGGCTTAAAATTCCTGTCCAGGATCATCGGTGCCTTCGTTTCCAGAACCTGACTTCCGGCCAATCCCCCTCTTATGGCCCTGAAGATCACCTGGGGATCGAGGCCAGCCTTTGCCCCGAGGGTGAAGGCTTCTCCGATGGCAGCAATATTGAGTGCCACGATGATCTGATTGACGAGCTTGGAAAAACCCCCGGCGCCGATCTCTCCCACATGGACAATGTTCTTTCCCATGGTTTTCAAGATTTCGAGGCAGTTTTCCAAAACCTGGCCTTTCCCTCCAACCATGATGGCCAGTGTCCCCTCAATCGCACCTTTCTCTCCCCCGCTGACCGGTGCGTCCAGCATCTCAACTCTATTTTCTTCCAATCTCCTCGCAATCTCTTGGGTCACCAGGGGATTGATGGAGCTCATATCGATAACGACCGACCCCGGTTTCACTCCCTGGATCACACCATCCGCTCCCAGGATGACCCTTTCAACGTCGGGCGAATCGGGAAGCATCGTGATGATTACGTCCGACCTTTGGGCCACTTCGCTGGGAGACCCCGCTGATAAGGCTTTCTCTCGAACTAGTTCTGTCACAGGCCCGATACTCCGGCTGGAAACGACAAGGGGAAACCCTGCCTTCAACAAGTTTCTGGCCATTGGCTTACCCATGATTCCCAATCCGATGAACCCCACTGTCTGCTTCATACGCTCCTCCGTTAGAAATGGCATGGCGCATAGCGCATAGCGTTAACTTGAACCCAAAAAATTTGAATGAGAAACCGATTCAGTTCGACAAAAGGTAGGCTAAATTGTCCAGGATCGTTGTGAAAAAGACGTCTTTCACGACGAATCCCTCCGGAACAATCACATGGGCAGGCGCAAAGTTTAAAATACCTTTCACCTCCGCCTCCACCAGCATATCGGCAGCGTTCTGAGCCTCTGATGGCGGCGTCGTGATAAGCCCGATGTCAATTTTCCTCTCCTTCACCACCTCTTTCATTCTTTCGACGTGGAAAACCTCCACCGGTTTGCCCAGTTTTTCTGAAACCTTCCCGATCACTTTGGGGGGATCGATATCAAAGGCTGCGACGATCTTATAATTCTGCTTTAAGAAATCCTTATAAGAGAGAAGCGCGGAACCCAGATCGCCGATGCCGACCAATGCCATTCTCCATTCCTTATTCAATCCCAAAATACGCTTTATGTCCTGGAAAAGATTTTTCACGTAATAACCAACGCCACGAATTCCAAACTCGCCGAAATAGGCCAGGTCCTTTCTTACTTGGGCTGCATTGACCATACATTTACCGGCCAGCTGAGCAGAGGAAACGACCTTTTCCCCCTTCTGGTCCATCTCCTCCAGACACCTCGAATACCTTGAGAGCCTCCGGATGGTGGCCTCAGGTATCTTATTATACTTCAATTGATGTGACTCCTTTCATAATGAAAATGCTCCGGTCAAGGTTACGGTCACAAAGCCTGTATTGAAGAATGATCCTTCGACAAGCTCAGGACGAACGGTTATTTCTCCGATCATGGTGAGTCCCGCGAAGCTCGGGATCGAACCAACCCGTTGCCGTGAGACGATGCACTTATTTTCTAAGCAACTATTTCTTCACGCTCGCTATCTCATGTCTCCTTTTGGCCAACTGCTTGATCGCCTCATCCAGCCGGCTATTGGCAAATTCCAACAGCTCTTCCGTATACTCCAGGTTGTGAACCCCTTTCCCGTTTAATGCCAGA
>Ga0214473_10009206_pt1 | contig 11678 bp, 9 predicted proteins | sample RVTome_7_FD_203509 | JGI IMG/M metagenome (GOLD analysis project Ga0214473, IMG submission 203509) | Soil microbial communities from uranium-contaminated site in the Upper Colorado River Basin, Wyoming, United States - RVT98D197 | ecosystem: Environmental > Terrestrial > Soil > Contaminated >...
CGGGAGCTGTCGAGGGGGCGCGTGCTGTATGTCGTGACGGGCGGGGGCCGCGCCGCGCGCGCGTACATCGAGGCGGGGCGCGCCCTCGGCGCCGCGGAGCCGTTCCTCGACGTTCTCGGGATCGAGGTCACGCGGCTCAACGCCCGCCTCCTGATGGCGGCGATCGGTGCCGCGGACGCGACGCGGATGCCGCACACGGTCGAGGAGGCGGTCGCGGCCGGGAGGACGTCGAACCTCGTCGTCATGGGCGGCACGACGCCCGGCCACACGACGGACGCCGTGGCGGCGGAGATCGCGGAGGCCGTGCGCGCCGCGCGCCTCGTGAACGCCACGTCCGTGGACGGCGTGTACACCGCGGACCCCGCGAAGGACCCCGCCGCCCGACGGATGGAGCGCGTGAGCCACGAGGAGCTCGTCCGCTTGGCGGGGGAGTCGCACACGCGGGCCGGCCCGTCGATCGTGTTCGACCCGAAGGCCGCTCGGATCGTCGCGAGGGCGAGGATCCCCGTGGCGGTCGTGAAGGGACGCGACCTCGCGGCGCTGCGGAACGCGATCCTGGGGACGCCGTTCCACGGGACCCTCGTGGGATGAGCATGCCGTTCCGCGCGTTCATCTCCGCGGACTTCGGGCACTTCCCGAGGGTTGAGGCATTCAGCGAGGCGCTGCGTGCGTCCGAGGGACAGCTGAAGCCCGTGGACCTCTCGTTGATTCACACGACGCTGAAGTTCCTCGGAGACACGGACGAGGCGCTCGTGCCGGAGATTGTCCGCGTCATGGAGCGGAGCGTGCAGGGCATCCCGCCCGTGGCGGTGGCGCTGCGGCGGACGGGCGCGTTCCCGAGCGCGCGGAGGATCAGCGTCGTCTGGGTGGGCCTCGAGGGCGCGGAACCTCTCGGGCGGATCGCGTCGTTCCTGGACCGGGAGATGGGTACGCTCGGATTCGCCGCGGAGAACCGTCGTTGGGAGCCGCACGTGACCGTGGCGCGCGTGAAGGGCCCGCGGAACCTGGACCGCGTGCGCGCCGCCATCGACGCGTTCGCGGACGAGGCGTTCGGGGAGGCCGTCGTCGACCGCGTCCGGCTGAAGCGGTCCGTCCTGCGCCCCGAGGGCCCGGTGTACACGACCGTGGCGGAGGTGCCGCTCTCGCCCTAGGTGTCCCGCTTCTCTTGGTACAGCGCAAGCCGGTCCCACTCGACCGCGTGTTTCAGCTTCGCCTTCTGCAGCATCCGGCTGATCATCTCGACGATCCGGGGCACGTCCGTCGTCCGCGTCTTCGAGTACACGTACATCTCGATCCGCTTGTCCGTGATCGGGAAGAGCAGCCGCATCGCGCCCTCGCGGTTGTACCCCTCCGGCTTCCGCCCCCGGCGGAGGTCCCGAAGGTTCTCCTCCAGGAGGACGTCGAGGATCTCCGGATCCTCCGGGATCTGTTGCGTCTCCTCGAGGAACTTCAGGAACATCGGCCGGAACACGGGCAGGAGCTGCTTGTACGTCACCTTGCGATCGAAGACGATGTGTCCGCTCCGGACCTTCATCCCGCGCGGGTATGCCCATGTCCGGCATGAAGGCTCCCTATCTTCTCGGAGCGCTCTTTAAATAGAGGCAGGTTCCATGCGCGGGGACGCAAGGAGGGAACAGGGTGCAGATCCTTCGTGAGGGTTGGGACCGGCGGGTGGCTCGGGGAGTGGCGGTCGCGGTCGCCTTGGCTGCGGTCTTGTCGGCGCTCGCGCCGGCCGTCCGAGCCCAAGGACAGGCCGCGCTGACGCCGCCGCATGCGGACGCGGGCGTGGACTTCGATGTCGACGGACTCTTCAACGTCCTTCGGATCGACGTGAACTTAGACGCGAGCATCGCCGGCTGGTTCTTCGTTTCGATCGATCTGTACGACAACACGGACACGTTCTGGATCGTGGGTGGCACAACGAACCAGTTCCTGAGCGGCCCGGGTACCGTGACAATCGACCTCATCGGGCTGGACATCCGGAACGCGATGTTCGACGGGCCGTACAACGCCCACATCAGCGTGTACGACGACATCTTCACCCTGGACGACTTCGGCATCTGGCTCACGAATCCCTACACGTGGAACCAGTTCGAGCAGCCCGGCCTGTCCTACGCGCCGCCGCACTCCGACATGGGGATCGACACGGACGCGGACATGCTATACGACATCCTGCGGATCAGCTGGAACGTGAACGTGGTCGAAGCGGGGATGTACGACTTCTCCGTCGACTTGTACGATTCGTTCTTCACGTGGATCGAAAGCACGTATGTCTTCGTGCCCCTCGCGGTCGGACCGCAGGTCGTCGACGCGGACTTCTCGGGTTGGCGCATCCGCCTGAACGGGGTCGACGGACCGTTCACGGCCAATGCATGGGCGTACGACGGGCTGGGGACGTACCTCGGGATGGACACGCACACGACGGCCGCGTACCTGGCGACGGACTTCGATCAGCCCCCCCTCGCCTTCGCGCCGCCCCACACCGACTCCGTTCTCGACCCGGACATGGACCTCCTGTACGACGTCCTCCGCGTCAGCTGGAGCGTGGACGTGACCCAGGCGGGGACCTACGAGTTCTACGCTGACCTTTACGACTCGTTCTTCACATGGATCGACACCGTCTACGTCAGACTTACCCTTGGGGTGGGACCCCAGACGGTCGATACGGATTTCGCGGGATGGATGATCCGCCAGAACGGCGTCGACGGTCCGTTCGCCGCGAGCATTCGGGCGTATGATCCGATGGGCTCCTTCGTCGGGTCCGACGGGCACGCGACCGCGGCGTATCCGTGGATGCAGTTCGAGGCGCCGCCCGTCGCGTTCGCGCCGCCGCACGCGGACGTGGAGATCGACACGGACGGGGACTTCCTCTTCAACGTCTTGCAGATCCGCTGGAACGTGGACGTCTCCCAGCCGGGGACGTACGACTTCTACGTCTCCCTGTACGACCCGTTCTTCGCTTGGATCGACGACGTCTGGGTCACGCGGACGCTGGCCGTCGGACCTCAGGTCGTGAGCACGGACCTCCAGGGCTGGCTGGTCCGCCAGAACGGCGTCGACGGACCGTTCACCGCGGACGCGTCTGCGTACGACAGCACCGGGGACTTGGTCGACACGGACACGCACACGACCGGCCCGTATCTGTGGACGGAGTTCGAGACCCCCCCCGCGGCGTTCAATCCGCCGCATGCGGACCGGGGCGTGGACACGGACCTAGACGCGCTGTTCAATCAGATCGTCATCGACGTGAGCGTGCTCGTGGACGAGCCGGGGGACTATGTCCTCCTCGGGGACCTCTACGACTCGTCCGGCTCCATCTGGTTGGGGACGAACGTCACGCCGGCGACCCTCGGGGCGGGACCGCAGACTGTGTCCCTCGGCTTCTCCACGGTCGCGATGCAGGCCGGGGGCATCCTAGGCCCCTATCTCGCTTTCCTGAACCTCTTCACGGAAACGGGGGACCTCCTCGGAGGGGACACCCACATGACGCAGGCGTACGGCCTCGTGGAGTTCGACCCGGTCCCCGCCCGGTTCGCGCCGCCCCATTGGGACCAGGGGGTCGATCGAGACCTGCCGCCGGATGGGCTGTTCAACGTGCTCGAGGTTCACGTCAACCTCACGGTCACCGACGCCGCCACGTTCGCGGTCGTGGGCGAGCTGTGGGACTCCGGGCTCACGACGATCATCGGACAGGACCTGGTCATTGCGACCCTCGCACCCGGCGCGCAATCCGTCGTCCTCACGTTCTCGGGGATCGCAATCCGGGGCTCCGGCTTCGACGGACCGTACCAGGTGATTCTCGACCTCGTCGTGCTGACGGGTTTCTTGCCCATCTTCATCGACACGGGCTCGCACCTCACCGGGCCGTACCTGTGGACGGACTTCCAGTCCGTCGTCCCCGCGACGCTCACCGGGACCGTCCGCGACCGGCCTTCCGGAGTCGGAATCAACGGGGCCTTGGTCGAGGCGTACGACTACGCGAACGAGATGCGATTGTCCACGAACGCCGACCCCCTCGGCGCGTATTCCCTCCCCCTCTACGAAGGGAACTGGGTTATGCTCTTCGGCGACTTCGCCCACAACGCGGAGCTCGCTCGAGTGGCCCTTACGGGGCCCGCGACGGTCGACGCGGACCTGTGGCCGGCAGTCCCCGACCCGACGGCGGTCGATATCGTCATGCCGACGTGGAACGACGCGGACCTGACGTTCCGGTCGACGCTCGAGCGCGACAACCGCACGTTCCGCCTTCGCTTCGACTGGGAGTTCGGGAACCGGGACCAGGTCCTGACGCAGCAGGAGTTCGACGACATCTTGGCGCTCCTCGGGTTCACACCGCCGACGATGCCCGCGGACACTGTGGACTCCTTCCTCGTCGACGGCGCGGCGTACGGCCTCGTCGCCGGGTCCGACGCGTTCCAGTTCCAGAATGTCGTGGGCCCGATCGACAGCACGACGCCGTTCCGGATGGTGCAGACGGCCTCCTACCTGAACGCGTCGATCGCCCCCGCTTGGCAGCACACGGTCCGCATGGACGTCATGTACGACCAGCCCGTGATGGCGATGCAATCGTTCGCATACTCCGTGACGCTGCCCGCCGGCTATCTCCTGCAGTCCTACGTCGCGCCGCCCGAGGTCACGGTCACGGGGATCGGGACCGGCGTGGCGGTCGTGGACCCCGGCCCCGACCCCATCCCGTTCGACATGGAAGACTCGGTCTGGATCCAATTGAACGTCACGGTCCTGGACGTGAGCGACCCCGTCGTTTCGTCGGCCGCCGCCGCGCCGAATCCCTCTCTCCTCGGCCAGCCCGTCACCGTGACGGCGATCGCGACGGACGACCACGCGGTCACCTCCGTCCGGCTCGAAGTGTGGGACGCCGGCGGCGGCCTCGTCCTCGACGTGACGATGACCGACATGGGGGCGAGCACGTACGAGCACACGTTCACGCCCGCAGCGCTAGGCGCGTACACGTTCACGGTCACCGCCACGGACGTGGCGGGTAACACGGGCTCGCGGAGCGGAGCACTCGACGTAATCGAGAGGAACCCGCCCGTCGTGACGGGCGCGATCGCCACGCCGGACCCGCAGGGCTCCGGCCTGCCGGTCCTCTTCGCGGCGACCGTCACGGACGACACGTCCGTGTCTTCCGTGAACGTCGAGGTGCGCGACGCGGGCGGCGCGCTCATCGGGAACTACACGATGGCGTACAACGCGACGAGCGGCGACTGGGAGGTCACGCGGACGTTCCTCGACGTCGGCACCCTCTCCTTCACGGTGTGGGCCACGGACCCGTTCGGCAACGTGGGCTCCGCCGCCGGCACGGTCGTCATCGTGGACCAGACGCCGCCGACGGCGGTCGCGGGTCCCGACGAGACCGTCATGGCGGGGACGCAGGTGGCGTTCGATGGCACGGGTTCGACGGACAACGATCGGATCACGACCTACACGTGGACCTTCAACGACGGCGGTGCGCAGACGCTCACGGGCGTGAGCCCGACGTACACGTTCGACACGCCCGGCACGTACGTCGTGACGCTCACGGTCGCGGACCCGGCGGGGAACACGGACACGGACACGGTCACGATCACGGTGACCCCGGCCGTGGGCGGCGTGCAGGGGACCGTGACGAACCCCTCCGGCGGCGCCGTGGCGGGCGCGACCGTGCGGCTCATGAACGGCACGACGGAGGTCGACACCACGACGACGGATGCGGACGGGGACTACGACTTCCAGGACGTGCCGCCCGGTTCGTACACGGTGCGCATCACGGCGGCGGGGTACGAATCCGGATCCGAGTCCGTCACCGTGGTCGCGGGCCAGACCGCCACTGCGGACGTGCAGCTCGCTTTGACCCCGGCCGGCGTCCTCGGCCTGCCCGCGTGGGCATGGGCCGCGATCGCCCTCGTCATCGTCGGAGTCCTCGCGGCGCTCTTCCTGATGCGCAGGAGAAAGCCCGCGCCCGAGGCCCCGCCGGCGGCCCCCATCGCGCAGACCCCGCCGTCCGGACCTGCCGAGCCGACCGCCCCGCCTCCCCCGGAGGAACCGCCGAAGCCCCCCGCGGGCTAGGGCGCGAGGTTCTTAACCGCCTCGGGCATGGGCCGGGCGATGCGGACCGCCCTCACGGTCGCGGGCAGCGACAGCGGCGGAGGCGCCGGCATCCAGGCGGACCTGAAGTCGTTCGCCGCCGTCGGCGTCCACGGCTGCTCGGTCGTCACGTGCGTGACCGCGCAGAACACGGTCGGCGTCGCGTCGATCTTCCCGCTCCCCGCGCGCGAGGTGCGGGCGCAGCTCGACGCCGTGCGCACGGACATCCCCGTCCACGCCGCCAAGACGGGGATGCTGTACTCCTCGGACATCGTGAAAGCCGTCGCGGAGGGGCTTCCACGGCGGATCCCGCTCGTCGTCGACCCCGTGATGGTCGCGACCGTGGGCGCGAACCTGCGGCGGGGGGACCTCCGGAGCGCCCTCGTCGACCGCCTCCTCCCGCGCGCGACCCTCGTCACGCCGAACCTGTACGAGGCGTCCCAGATCGCGGGGTTCCCCGTGACGACGGAGGACGACATGCGCCGCGCCGCCAAGGCGATCCGCGCGACCGGCGCGAAGGCGGTACTCGTGAAGGGCGGCCACCTGAAGGGGGACCTCGTCGACCTCCTGTACGACGGCCGGTTCCACGCGTTCCGCGGCCCGCGGTTCGACAAGGACCTCCACGGGAGCGGGTGCACCCTCGCCTCGTCGGCCGCGGCGTACCTCGCGCTCGGGAAACCCTTGCGGGCGGCGGTCGCGTCCGCGCGCCAGCGGGTCCAGGCGGGCTTCCTCGCCTCGTACGCCGTGGGCCGCGGGGTCGAGGTCATCCACTCCCACTGGACGCCGGACCGGTACGCGGTGTGGCGGTCCGTCACTGGGGCGGCAGAGGCGATCGCGCGGACCCTCGACCTGCGATGGGTCCCGGAGGTCGGGATCAACATCGCGTGCGCGCTGCCGGGCGCGGCGTCCGCGGAGGAGGTGTGCGCCCTGCGCGGGCGGATCCACCGGGTCGGCACCGGCCTGGCGGTGACGGGCCCCGCGGAGTTCGGCGCGAGCAAGCACGTCGCCCGGATCGTCCTGGCGGCGATGCGGTTCGACCCCTCCATGCGAAGCGCCGCCAACCTGAAGTACACGGAGCCGAACCTGCGGCGCCTGGAGCGGGCGCGGTTCCGCCTCGGGGCGTTCGACCGCCGGGAGCAGCCCGCGGGGACGTCGACGATGGACTGGGGCACGACGACGGCGATCCGGGCGCGGGGCCGCGTGCCGGACGCGATCCACGACCCGGGCGGCCCGGGAAAGGAGGGGATGATCCGCGTGCTCGGCCGGACGCCGGAAGAGGTCGTCCGCAAGGTGCGCCGGATCGTCCGCGGATGACATGCGGATCGCGGTGTTCACGGACACGTACCTCCCGACGATGGACGGGGTCGTCACGTCCCTCCTCTCCACGAAGCGGGAGCTCGAACGCCTCGGCCACGAGGTCGTCGTGTTCGCGCCGCAGGTCCCGGGGGACGGGTACGGCCGCCGGGACGATGTCATCTGGGTCCGCGCCCGGGAGTTCCGCTCGTATCCCGGGTATCGCCTCGCGATGTACCCCGGCCGCGAGGTCGAGCAGATCAAGGAGATCGATGCGGACCTCGTCCACTCCCACGGGATCGGGTTCATGGGCGTGAAGGGGATGTGGTCCGCCTGGCAGTGCAAGCGCCCCCTCGTCCTCACGTTCCACACGATGGTCATGGACGCGATGGCGTACTATTCGCCCTTCCACCTGGACCTCAAGCTCCTGGAGCGCGGCCTCCGCCTGTACCTGCGCGTCTTCCTCCGGAAGTGCCACGCGGTCGTCGTTCCCACGCGGGCGATCCTCCAAGAGATCCAGGAGATCGCGCCGAAGATCCGGCACGCGGAGGTCATCCCCACGGGCGTCGACGGGCGGCGGTTCCGGCCCGACGTGGACGGCCGGTGGGTCCGCGAGCGGTGGGGGCTCGACGGGGCGGAGGTCGTCCTCCACGTCGGCCGCATCGCGCGGGAGAAGGACCTGCCGACCCTCGTCACGGCGTTCGACCGCGTCCTCGCGGACCGGCCCGGCGCGAAGCTCGTGTTCGTCGGATCGGGCCCGTACGCCGGGGGGCTCCGGGCGCTCGTGCGGCGCCGCGGCCTCCAGGACCACGTCGTCTTCACCGGGTTCGTCCCGGACGCGGACCTGCCCGCGTACTACGCAGCGTGCGATGCGTTCGCGATCCCGTCCCGGTTCGAGACCCAGGGCCTCGTCGTGCTCGAGGCGATGGCGACCGGGAAGCCCGTGGCGGGGGCGAACTTCCGCGCGATCCCTGAATTCGTGCGCGACGGGGAGAACGGGTTCCTGTTCGCCCCCGGGGACGCACGGTCCGCAGCCGTGGCGATCGGGAAGTGCCTCGAGTGGCGGACGGCGCTCGCCGTCGGCGCGCGCTCGACGGCGGAGGGGTACACGGTGGAGGCGTCGACCCGGCGGCTCGTGGAGGTCTACCGCTCCGTCACGGGCGGCTAGCGCGCGGGCTCGGGACGGAACGCGTCGGCCGGGGTGCGCCCCGTCAGGTAGTACAGGAGCGTGGACGCGACGTACTCCCTGAGGATTGTGCGAGCGTAGCCGTGCGTCCGGAACCGGCGCATCGACGTGCGCACGACGACGGGGAGGAACACGAAGCGGCCGAGCGCGCGGGAGCGGAGGGCGACGTCGTGCGTCTCGTTGAGGAACATGTCCTCTCGGATCCCCCCCAGCCTCTCGAAGGACGCCCGCCGGAAGAAGAAACAGTAGCCCGCGTTGTGCGGGAAGCCGACCTCCGTCATCGCCCGCTGGTACGCGTTCGCGAATCCGAACAGAAGGCGGTCGAAGGCGTTGCCGTCCTGCGGCAGGAACATCGTCGCGCCGCCGATCACGCGCGGATCGCCGAGCGCCGCGAGGACGGCCTCGACCAGATTCGGCGGGGCGATGCAGTCCGCGTCCGCGAACAGGAGCACGTCCCCCGCGGCCGCCTTCGCACCCCGGTTCCTCCCCTCGCCGGGCCCCTTCCTCTCCCCCGGCAGGACCCGTGCGCCGCGGGCCGCGGCGACCTCGACGGTTCCGTCCGTGCTCCCCGAGTCCGCGACGAGGACTTCGAGCGGGGGGACCGTCTGGCGGCGGAGGGAGTCCAGGAGGCCGGGCAGGTACCTCGCCTCGTTCCACGTCGGGACGACGACGGACACGGTCACGCAACCGCCTCCATTCGTCGGCGGCGGTACCAGCCCGCCGCGAAGCTCGCGACGACGAGCACGACGACGGCCGTGATCGAGATGAGCCGCGCCGCGTCCGGGCTGAAGGCGACCCCGAGCCCCACGATGAGGACGAGGAGGACGGCGTACTTGGCGGCGCCGCCGATGAGCACGTACGCGAGGGACTTCCGGAGGCTCCAGCCGCACACCGCGATGAACGCGCCCGTGAGGGGGACCGCAGGCGCGATCCGGTTCACGAGGATCGCCCGCTCGTCGCCCACCGCCAGGAACGAGGTCCACTTCGTCATCGCGCGCTGGACGAAGCGGGGCAGGCGTCCTGCGTCCTTCAGCCTCCGCACGATCGCGTACAGGCCGGCGTTGCCGCACACGTCCCCGGCGAGGGCGAGCGCGAGGAGGGTCGCCGCCGCGACCGCGGGCGTCCACGCCCAAGCATCCGTGAGCACGAAGTAGAACGCGACGATGAACAGCTCGGGCAGGGCGGGGAACAGGGCGGCGTCGAGGAGGAAGATGAGGAAGATCGCGACGAGGAGCCCCGGCGCCCCCAAGACCGACAGCGCGGCCCCGATCCAGTCGCCGAGGCCCATGGCCCACCCTACGGATTGCCCTTCCGCATCGAGGTCAGGGTGATCTCAAAGGCGAGCGTCTTGCCGACGACCTCCTGGTTGTAGTCTGCCGCATAGGTACCCGCGGCCTCGTCGAACGCGGTAACGATGAAGTTCCCGCCCCGGTCCGCCGCCACGAACGCGTTCACGTCCGCCTGCGCGAGGAGGTGCCGCACCCGGATCGTGCCCTCGCCGCCGTTCGCGGCGTCGTCGATCGAGAGGATCTCCGCGGACCACTTGCCCGCGACGGTCACGATCTCGCGGAGGACGGGGCTGTGGCGGATCGTGATGAGGTCCCCGGACACGCGGACGGTCACGTTCCATCCCCACACCCAGTCCCGCACGACGGTCCCGTCCGCCGCGCGCCCGCCGAACCGCTGCTGGAACTCCGTGTCGTTCAGCGTTTCCGTCGCGGGGACGTCCTCGAGGAGGGGTCGGACAAGGACCTTGTCCGGATCCGCGAGGCCGTACGCCTTCTCAGGCGGGAGGAGGAACACGCGGGACTCGCCGACCCGCATCCCCCGCACCGCGTCCTGGAACGCGGGCAGCGGGCAGCCGGCCGTGGCCTCGCACCCCATCACGAACCCGAGGGGCGTGTACGCCCCCGTGCCCGTCCGGTACTGGAACGAGGCGGCCTTCCGGAACGACGCGTTGTCCTTCGCGACGGACTCGATCGAGGTATCGAACGTGCGCTGCGTGTCCGGGAACCACCCCCGGTAGTCGACCTCCGCGAAGTCCCCGTTCTCCGCGATCGGCGGCACGTACGGGGCGGCGGGGAGCCTCGGCGCGAAGAACGCGTAGTAGGTGCCCCAGAAGGCGGCGGTGACGATCACGAGGACCATCAGCCACCCGAGCCAGCCCATGCCCCGGCGGTCGCGAACCATGTGGGCGCTGACCATGAGGCGTGCCCTAATAACGGTTGCGGTCCCCGGGCCTCCATGTGGAAAAGGTTTAACCGGGACGCGCGAATCCCTTGGGCTACATGCGCCCCCGGAACGCTCTGGCGACCGCAGGGTACGTCATCGCGGCCCTCCTCCTCGCCGCCCTCGCCGCGCCCGCCGCATGGGCGACGCACGAGCCGGACCATCGGTACTACATCGTGGGGACCGTGACGGGCTCCTCCGGGGAGCCGCTGTGCGGCGTCCGCGTGCGCGTGACGGACGTCGACATGCCGAGCACGACGGACACGGACAAGGTCGTGACGACGGACGGGTCCGGGCGGTATGACGTCTTCCTCCACCTCCACAGCCCGGAGGTCGAGCCGGAGAACCACAACGTCGGGGACACGATCCAGGTGCGCGTCGAGGGCACGCAGGCCTCGGGGACGGCGATCGTGGAACAGAACACCGCCAACGCGGAGGGGTGGGGCGAGAAGACCGTGGACCTCAACGTCGCCGACGGGGCGTCGAACTGCTTCGGTGCGAAGGACCTCGTCGTCTACGGAGCAATCGGGGCGGGCGCGGTCCTGTCCATCTTGGTCGTCGCGCGGGTCTTGCGCCGTCCGCGGCGCGGAGGGCGGGCGCACCGGGATCTTCGGGCGGTGCCGGGCGTCACCCGGGTGCGGGCCCGCGAGCTCGAGGCCGCGGGGATTCGCGGGGCGAAGGACCTCGCAGGGGCGGACCCAGCGGCGATTTCGAAGGGAACGAACCTGACGCCGAAGCAGGCGCGTCTCCTCGTGAAGCGCGCGCAGGAATCGCTGGACCCGAAGGCGGACTAGGCGTACATCCCTTCCGCGCTCGCCGCCTTGCCGACCGCCTGGCCTCGGACCTTCTCGATCGCACGCTCGAAGTCCTCGACGGTGACGACATC
>Ga0214473_10009207_pt1 | contig 11676 bp, 7 predicted proteins | sample RVTome_7_FD_203509 | JGI IMG/M metagenome (GOLD analysis project Ga0214473, IMG submission 203509) | Soil microbial communities from uranium-contaminated site in the Upper Colorado River Basin, Wyoming, United States - RVT98D197 | ecosystem: Environmental > Terrestrial > Soil > Contaminated >...
CCATGAAAACATATTGGCCAAAATTTAAGGGCAAGTTGAAATCGATCCCAACCATTTTTTCTCACAACCTATTATATTTGTTTAGCTTACAACAATTTACTCAAAAGTTAACGGGACAGTAGTGATTTCCTTTATATTTTTTCTTTCTTTATAAGCGGGAATCAAGAAACACCAGCAACAAAATGGCATCAAAAATTCGAAAAGACTTTCTCTAAGATTTTTTGGCAGAAAAGGAGAAGTGAAACAAGGCATTAACTCACTAGCGATTTCGTCTATTACCTCACGATTAAATTCACCTGGAGAACAATATATCCAAAAGAACTTCGAGTTTGACAAAGCTTTATGCAAATTCTGAACAACAAGGAATTGTTCTGTTTCAAAATGCTTCATGTGAGGTCTGAATAAAGTTTTCCAGTGTATCCCTATGGTTAGAATGGCTAAAGGCACACCAAATAATATAGCGCATTCCTTAAAAACACTCAGAACCTCAGTATAAGAGAACAGAACTATGGCAACCATGATTCTTTCTTTCCTAATATATTTTTTATGCTAATTTTTCTGCTCGTGGATTTATTTTTACGCCAGCTTGTAGGCGATTTGTTCTTCGAGAATGTCTTTGACGGTTTGTATTTTCTCCGTTTCCTTTTTTAGCCTTCCTTGCCATAAGCTATTAGTTTAAATCCCTTTAAACAATTTGCAAGAGGCAACGGCAGAAAAACCGTCGTCGTGATTTAAATATCGCTGGCGTACGGTTCGGCTTCTTACTTGTTGTAGAGGGATTGTCTAATTTCGTCGGGGGTTGGAATGCCCTGGTTTTCGGCGATGCGGAAATAGAGTTTGGCGTTTTCGTATTGGCCGAGACCAAAATAAACAAGACCGAGGTCGTAATTGGCCTGCGCGAATTCCGGCTCCTGTTCGAGGGCCGAATGCAAGAGTTTCGCAGCGTCGGGGAGTTTTCCCTGCTGGCGATATACAAGAGCGAGACGGTATTTGGCCTCGATATAATTCGGTCTAAGTTCCAATGCTTTTTTAAAACTTGCAGCGGCTTCGTCGAGTTTACCCAGCATCTGGTATGATACGGCGAGATTATAATTCGCTTCCGGATATTTTGGGTCCAGTTCGACGGCCTTGCGATACGCCTCGGCGGCCTCGGATACACGATTGGTCTTGCTCAAACAAATCGCAAGATTGTACCAGGTGCTCATATTTTCCGGTTGAAACTGTAAAGCTTTTTTGAAGTATTCGACGGCTTCATTGTTTTTTTCGAGTTTGCTGTACGCGACGGCGAAATTATAAAGCGCTTCACCGTAATCGCTCTGCAATTCTATTGCCGTTTTGTAATAGTCAATAGCTTTTGCGGGTTGATTGAGCAAAACGAGAGCGACGCCCGCGTTGTTGTACGCGGTCGCGTAATCGGGATTAATTTCAATCGTGGTCTTGTAATGTTCGAGCGCTTTGGCGTACTGGCCCTGCGCAGCGTAAATTACACCGAGGTTGTTATGCGCCAGCCACGCCTTCGGATTTACAGCGATAGTATGTTCCCACAGCGTCTGCACATTCTTGAACTTTCGCACTTCATCAGCCGTCACCACGGCAAAGCAAATTAAAACCAGTATGGTTGCGAAAGCGCCGATGACCAATTTTGGATTTTGCGGCAGGCGATTGAAAAACCATGCTGCCGCGGATACCACCAGCAGCATAATTGACCAGCTTGCCAGATATATGAAATGATCCGCTACGAACGTATAACGCATCATATAAAAGCTGACGAACCCAAGCGCCGGCGCGGCAACGATGACGAAGTACGCGAGTGAAAAGGCCGGCAGCCTGCCGAGTTTTTTTCTGAAAATGACAAGAGCGGCGATGACGGCAATCAGCGGCAAATACGAGACAACCGAGTGCGTATTTATTTCCCATTGGCCGTATATGAATGAGATGGGATGAGGCCAGAGAATTTTTCCGATATAAAACCATATCGAGTGCGAAACTATCAAAATCCTTTCGAATAGCGGGAAACTCCATTCAGCGCCTTTTGCGCCGACCATAGTGTGTTCGAGAGTCAGCGTGACAAGCCCCGCAGCCGCGCTGAGTGCGAAAAACGGGATGGCGTAAAATATCGTTTTGCGAATCGGCCGCTCTTTTAAATACGCGGCAAGGAGCAGCACTACCGGCAGCATCACGCTCGCGGTCTTGCTCAATAGCGCACAAACAAAAAACACCAGACTCGCCAGGTAGTACCGGATTTTGGCGCCGTCCTGGTAATGGAGAAAGCTTAAGAGTGCACCGAAATAAAAAAGGCCCGCCAGCACGTTTTTCCGTTCCGTGGCCCAGGCCACAGATTCTACCTGTGTCGGATGGATGCCGAAAAGCACAGCGGTAATTAAAGAAACATACCAGCTTATACCCAATTTTTGAAGCACCATCAGCAGCAGTATCGTATCGGCAATATGCAGAAGGACATTTGTAATATGATAGGGCGCGGGATTGAATCCCCAGAGCTTGTGTTCGAGGTAAAAAGTTGTGAACACAAGCGGGTAATACTGCGGGGTGTTCTGCTGCGGGTCAAAGCTCGGCGCATAATAACTTTTCCATATCTTCGCCAATCCACCGGGTTCGGTCAGCAGCGGGTTTCTGTAGATATAGTAATCATCGTCCCACACAAACCCGTTGCGAATCGTCCCCGAAAACACTATGAAAATAACGATTGCCAGCATGGCAACCTGAAAGACCCTGCTTTTGAGGATATTTCCGCCGGCTTGTTTGTTTTTGTCCGGTTTATGTAATTTTGGGTTCATTCCGTTAGGCATCAGCAAAGGTTTTTTATAAGTATAAGAGATTGCCGCATTTGGAGCAACGTTTTTTGCCGCTTAGAGGACTTTTCGTAGAATCAATAACACCACAATAAAAAACCTACTAACAAACAGGGTATTATAAAATCCACTTATTTTCGGCAATACGCGGGAGAATGAATTGACAGTCGGGCTTAAATAAGGTATAATATTATGTCGATGCAGGTGTTATTCTGCACTAAGTAACAAATTTCGTACGAGGAGGTTGTAATGAAAGTCCTCATCAAAAGCACGTCTTATTTTTTATCATTAATTTCAGTAATAGCGGTCATTTTTAGTTTGTCAACTCCGGTTTCGGCTGCACCGTCGGTGACCTTTGAGGCTGGCACATCAGCAGGCTGGGATTTTTACGACCTCGACGGTGATATCGCAAAAAACAATACCGTCGATTGGAATGACCTCGCTGTCATCGCGCAGCACTGGCTCGACACCGGTTGCGGCGACCCGAACCAGTGGTGCGCCGGAGCGGATATTGACGTCAGCAGCGATGTTGACCTGAGCGATTACGCGATATTCGCAAAAGACTGGACCCTGACCGGCGCCGAAAATGTACTGCTGCAGACCATCTATGGTACAGCGCAGGACGCTAACGGCACAATAACAGCTAATGCTTACGATGCGATTGAAGCAGGCAAAGGCAATGCAATGGTTTTTGCCGTTCCAGAAAATACAGCCTTGGATAAGGCCATCTTCAAGTGCTTTAAAGGCACCGCTTGGATTGCAGGCGATGTAATGCAAATTCGGTTCTATGATGTTTCTGGCCTAAACTATCTATCCTACAGCGGTCATCCAACAGTAACCAGAGCAAATCCTGGTGGCGGCGGCCCCTTGCTTTTTGAAAAACTTGTAACCATACCATCTTCTATGCCTTACCATTCGGAATTAGGTGATGGAAGATATTACACCGATATGATTATCAATTTTGGACCGATGGAAGTTGAAGCAGGAGAATACTTGATTGCTATTGACAGATACAGCGGCAGCAACACCACTGGTTCAATGGTTAGGGGCGATGCTACCGTAATAGACGCAATGGGCAAGTATGGCGATGCTATTACGCCCCTTCCGAAACGCGCAACGGTCAGCACCAGTGCCGGTACAGGAAATACTTTTCATTACGAATTGTCTTCCAATACAGCCGATAACTATAGTCCCCGCAGCTTTCTGTGGGCATTTCAGATTACAACGACCGTAGTTAACCATGCGCCAATTGTCAATGCGGGCGTGAGCCAGGTTTTGGCATATCCTGACAATGAAGCTGCCCTCGATGGTACGGTAAGCGACGATGGCAATCCCGACCCACCGGGAATGTTGACAACAACATGGAGCAAAGAAAGCGGCCCGGGTACGGTAACATTTGGCGACGCAAATGCTGTGGACACAACTGCTATATTCTCCGCTTTTGGAACATACACTTTGCGTTTGACGGCATTTGACGGTGAGCTGACAGAATTTGATGAGGTAGAAATAACATATAAGGAAAACTCGGCACCGGTAGTTAATGCCGGTACCGACGCGACGGTTGGCATTCTCGATACAACAAATCTCGACGGGACGGTTACGGACGATGGTCTGCCGAATCCGCCCGCCGCCGTAACAACCCTGTGGACCAAGCAAAGCGGTCCGGGTACGGCGACCTTCGGTAACGCAAATGCTATTGATACGAGTGTGACTTTCTCCGTGACGGGAACTTATGTTCTTAGGCTGACCGCGGATGACGATGAGTTCTCGAACTATGATGAAGTGACCATCGAGGTTGTGGCGGGTTCGCTCAATAGCCCACCTGTTGTTAACGCAGGTCTTGACAAAATTGTGACCGAACCTTCCAACAGCGTGTCACTCGATGCAACGGTAACCGACGACGGCAAACCAAATCCACCGGGCGTGGTTACCACTACGTGGACCAAGCAAAGCGGTCCCGGAACGGTTACATTCGGAAATATACACAATGTGGATACGACCGCGACTTTCTCCGCTTTTGGTACATACGTACTGCGATTAACGGCCGATGATAGTGTTCTTCAGACGTATGATGAAGCAACGGTAACCTACAGAGCATACACTTATGAAGGTTATGATTGCAATAGTTGTACAGCACAAGACCCCAACACATGCAATGTCATCGGGTTAACGACCGGCGGCGAAGGCGGAACGGTTATTACGGTTACATCTCTGGCGGATTCCGGTGCGGGCACCTTCCGCGCAGCGTTAGCTGCTGCGAGCGGCACCGGGACAATCATCAAGTTCGGTGTCGGCGGCACAATTCCTCTGGCAACCGGTTTACCTCTGTATGCGGCTAATGTTACGATAGCGGGCGAAACAGCTCCGTCACCGGGCATTACGCTGGATGGAAGCAGTATAACCAGTGCTGCGAATTTTACAATTAACGCCCATGATGTAATCGTGCGTCATATACGAGCCCGCAACAACGCGGTAGGCAGGGAAATCTTCCAGGTTAATGGAGACTGGAACATAATAATCGACCACTGCTCGCTAAGCGACGGCGGCGATGGTGCGCTTGATATCAATAACGGGACATATAACATCATAGTAAGCAGGTGTCTTATAGCGAACACCGTTGAAGGTCATCGCTCTTATGGTGGGTTTGCGTCGCTGCATCACAATTACTACTATCAGAATAACCGCAGACAACCCAAGATTGTCAATTATGTAGGTCCTTATGATTTCCGCAACAATGTGCTGCAGTACTGGACGGGCACCGGCACCAACGTCGAAGCGGGACATCAGGTAAATATCATCAACAACTACTATGGCCCGACCGACAAGACCTGCGGAAGCGGGTTCAATTACGACCCGAATAATACCACCGATGTTTATATCACCGGCAATTATTTCACCTGCGGAACCGACATCAACGGCATTGGCGACAGGTCAACTCCGAACGCGGAGCCTAACGTAATGACATTGCCGGCTGATGGAACCCTTCTCGATAATGTCAAGAAGGACTGTGGAGCTTTACCGCGTGATTCGTATGACTATGCTATCGTCGGTCCCGCCGGTCCATAATTCGGTGATTTTTTAACGGCAAAGAAAAAGGCCTGCTTTACGCAGGCCTTTTTCTTATTTTCCGCAGCAATACTGTCTCGTAAGCAACGACATGAAAAATTCTGTTTTTCTAATTTCGGGATTCAAAGCCGAACTACCGCTGCCACAGGATGTTCGTGATTTCGAGCGGAACCGCAACATTACAACAGTATGGCATTATCCGCGGTGTATAATCCGAAACCGGCCGATTTGCCGCAACTGACGCAGAGTATATATAGCTATTGCCCCCAGACAGTTTCCTGCCTTGCGTCATTTCCTGGCGGACGGGGCCATCGCCATTTAGAGCGTCGGCGTAAAGCTCCACGCGCAGCGCATCAAGGTCGAGACCGTTGAAATAAACCTCGACCTCAAAGGTGTGCTTTTGCCCATCGGTATTAATTTTCATTTGTCCAAACCGTATCGAAGCCCATTTTTGTTCGAGACCGCGGCGCCAATCGACTATTTGCTTACCCACAGCACCTTTGTTTGCGGCACGGGCGCTGTATGCTGCCGCTGCGGGCAGGTAATGCCTCTCGGTGTATTCGCGCACGGTGCGGTTTGCGGAAAAACGCGGCGTCAGCCTTGCCATGCTTTCGCGAATGCGCGCAACCCACGTTTTGGGAATTCCATCTTTATCGCGGTTATAGAATTCCGGTATCAATTTATTTTCGAGCAAATTGTAAAGCTCTTCAGCTTCGGCAGCGTCCCACGCGGGGTCGCTATTATGCTCCCTTCCGTCGCCTAATGCCCAGCCAACTTCGGGTGTGTAAGCCTCGGCCCACCAGCCGTCAAGCTCCGACAGGTTTAATCCGCCATTGACGAGTACCTTCATTCCGCTGGTCCCGCAGGCCTCCCACGGTCGCCTCGGTGTATTAATCCAAACGTCCACCCCCTGCACGAGGTGTTCGGTAACGTGCATGTCATAGTCGCTCAGGAATATCGCGTGCGAACGCACCTGCGGAATTCTGATAAAACGAATCCATTGCTGAATCAGGTCCTGTCCGACCTCATCAGCCGGGTGCGCCTTACCTGCGATTATCAGTTGCACCGGACGCTGAGAGTTGGTCAGGATGCGAAGCAGCCTCTGCGGGTCATGCAGGAGCAGGTTCGGTCTTTTATAAGTCGCGAAGCGGCGGGCAAATCCCAGTGTCAACGTATTGGGGTCGAACAGATTTTTCGCAGCCTCGACCGCTTCGTGCGGTGCAGAAGATTCCTCCAGTTGCTGCGATAATTTCTCGCGTGCGTATTCAACGAGAGATTTACAGGCGGCGGTACGAAATTGCCAGAGTTTCGAGTCCGGAATACTTTGAATGTCCTTCTCCATTGTTTCCATTGTTCCGAGCCATCGCTCCTTGCCGGTGGCCTTGGTCCAAAGCTCATCGGCCTCCGCGGAGTCCCAAGTCGGCATGTGAACGCCATTGGTAACAGACCCAACCGGAACTTCATCTTCGGGCCAGCGGGGAAAAAGAGATTGAAATAATCGGCGGCTTACTTTTCCGTGCAAAAGGCTGACACCATTGACCGCCCCGCTGCCCCGTATCGCCAGATAAGCCATATTGAATGGTTCCGATGAATCGTTCGGATTGGCTCTGCCGAAAGCAAGCAAATCCTGCAGCGAAATGCCCAATTTTTTCTGAGCATACCAACCGAGGTATTGTCCGACCAGTGTCGGTGGAAAGCGGTCGAAACCGGCCTCCACAGGTGTGTGAGTGGTAAATAGATTGCCCGCCCGCGTAACGGCAAGTGCAACATCGAAGCTTTGGCCGGTATCTTCCATAAAACTGCGGGCGCGTTCGAGAACGGCAAAGGCGGCGTGTCCCTCGTTAAGGTGGCAGACTTCCGGCTTGATACCAAGCTCACGGAGCAGCCGCCATCCACCAATGCCCAGCACCAGCTCCTGCTTTAGGCGCAGTTCCGGCCCCCCGCCGTAAAGCTCGCTCGTAATACCGCGATGTGCCGGGAAATTCGCTGCGTCGTTGGTGTCGAGCAGATAGAGCCTCGTTTTGCCAATCTGCACCTGCCATGCACGCAGCCACACCGAATAACCGGGTAGTGCCACTTCAAGCCTTAACCATTCTCCGTTTTCTTTTCGCAAAGGCGTAATCGGCAATTGTCCGGGGTCGTTATACGGATACAGCTCCTGCTGCCTTCCATCCTTATCAATCATTTGGCGAAAATAGCCCTGCTGATAAAGCAGACCGACACCGACTACCGGCACACCGAGGTCGCTGGCGGATTTGAGCTGGTCGCCGGCCACATTACCAAGCCCTCCGGAATAAATCGGCAGCGCCTCGCTCAACATAAATTCCATACTGAAATAAGCGATGCACGATAAAGGCTTGTCGGGATATGCCTGCTGGAACCACGCCGGCGCCGCGGACTCGCGTTTCTTTGTTTTCAAAAGTTCGTCCAACTGTTTGCGGAAAGCGGAATTCGATAACGATTTTTCAAGTTTGTCGCGTGAAACGGTCTGCAGCACGACCCATGGATTTTGCGTAAGTTCCCACAGTTCCAGGTCAAGCTGTCTCCAGATTTTGTCGGCGTAGTGACTCCAAGACCAGCGCATATCCATCGCAAGTTCAGCGAGGGTATCGAACCCTTCGATTTCCGCCGGCAAAAACGAATATACCGGGCTGCTGATACGCCTTTTACCGTCCATTGTCACTACCTCAGATTATCCCCAATGAAAACCTGCCCCTGTCGCTTTTTCGAAAATAAGAATACCACCACAACACTCACAACGCAATAAAAAAACACCATCGCAGCCAACCCGCACGCTTTTCTGTCATTCCTGCGAGCGATTGTCACCCTCGAATGTTTTAATCGGGTGCAGGAACCCATTTTTCGTTTTGTTTCCCTGCTTTCGCCGTTTTATTGCGGCATGGACGAGTCTGGTTAGAAGGAAGTTGTGCAGGGCGATAAACGCGTCGGTCACAGCTATCATTAGCTGCGTTAAGGCCATCAGAAGGCAGGTCGGCAATTTGGCCAGTTTTTCAAGTATAAACCATAACACCACTTTAAACATAAAGCGCACCGCCGCAATCACGCTCCATCGAGGCCCGCGAGAGCCTTGAAGAACATGAAAGCAAACGGTGCTCTCTGGAAACAAAATGTGACCGTAAACAAAGAGCACCGAGCCTCCCACACGCTTCTTGACTTCGTAAACTCGCGGTTTACGGTGAAACGCCTGAAATCTCAGTGTTATTAAATTTTTATTTTTATGTCTTGGCGAAATGTTGCCCCGCCGGTTGTATTCTACCTTTACCCCTCCGCTTTGCAAACAAAAATTCCTTGTTTTCGCGGAATATTGTAATCACAAAGCACTGCTCAGTTTGCCGCACAAACCACAATTCGCCAATCACAAGACACTTATTTGCAACTGGAGGATTTTCGAGGTTTGGGGGGTTACTTTGGCCAGTTCGCTGATTCTGACGGGGCACAGCCAGATGATTTTTGCGCTATCGGCGATAACGAGGAGTTCCCGCCGAGCCTGCGACGGCATTTTCGCGAGCGTAAGGAATTTGCCAAGTTTTTTTTGCGACTTTAACCCGAGGGGCACAAATTTATCACCGATACGGCGAGAGCGCACTACCAAAGGCAGTTGCAGTTTATCAAAATCAAACCATTCCACAAAAGGCGTCTTGGACGCTTTAAATTCCTCGAAGCTGTTTTGTGTTATGGAAAATACCTTAGCTTCGATTGAATAATTACCGAATTTTGTCAGGTTGGGAATTTCTAAAATAACCTCACCAGACACAGCAGGCACGGTCTGTTTTCGAGGCAGCGCGAAAATCAGATTTTCATATTCCCGCCAAGTGCGGAATCCACCGGGCAGTGTAATTTTCCTGCCGCCGACATTTTGTTTGGCCAGTTCGAAAATTTTTTCGAAATGCCGCTGCGTCAGGTTTCCCTGGCCGCAACCGAGAAAGGCGAGGCTGAGGCAAATAAGCTCGACCTGCACCGGCTGGGGCTGATTCAAAAAGACTTGCAAATCGAGGGCGACTGTGTTTTGGCAGGCTTCGGCTATTCGGGGCCACAATTCACCGGCTAAGTTTTCGACCTTACCTTGGAATCGCTGCGCAACCGCAGACAGTTCGTATAAGGTTTCGACGATGGAACCGGCGCAGTTTTTTTGCAACTGCGGGATGAGTTTGTGGCGGAGAAAATTGCGTTTGTACCGGCAGTCGTAATTAGTGCGGTCGGTTCGCCACCGCAGGTCGCGGCTTTTGAGATAATCGATAATCCGGTCGCGCGTAACGCAAAGCAGCGGCCTTATGAAACTGATATTGCCGGCAAAATTGCGCACCGGCCAAATTCCTGCCAGTCCGCGAAAGCCCGTTCCCCGCAATAAGCGATGTATGATGGTCTCGGCATTATCATTTTTTTGATGAGCAATGGCAATCCAGTCGCAATCGTTGGCTTTGGCGATTTCCTGAAGATGCCGGATTCGCAGCATACGCGCCGCTGTCTCGATAGAAAGTTTATTCTGCTGCGCGAACCACCGGACGTCAATTTTCCGGGTAATAACTGGCAGCGATAATTTTTCAGCCTGCGAAACGACAAATTTCTCGTCGGTAGCGGCATCTGGAATCCGCAACTGGTGATTAATATGGGCGCAGATTAAATCCGGCCGCAGGAAGCCATGGTTTTTCAAAGCGTGCATCGCATGGAGCAAAGATGTGGAATCCGCCCCACCCGAAACAGCCAGCAGCACCCTTTGGGCCTCATTAAAAGAGCCAAAGGCAGCAATAAAATCGGCAACAGTTTTTTCAAATTCGTTCAGCATCTCAAACCCATGGTGGAAAGAATAATGTGTTCCCCGCGCAAATGCAATTGCCGGGCTTTTCACGGGGTAAATAAAAACGGGCCTGTTCTCAACCCAGGCCCGTAACAAAAACATATTAACCCGCAATCAAATTTTCAGCATTATTCAATTTTTTCGTTGCTGCCGCTAAGTTCGGCAATCCTTTTTTCGGCATACTTTCTCCATACCGGAAACTCATATTCGTTTCTCAATGCCTTCATCGCCTGCTGATACGCGTCGAGAGCTTCCGCGCGGCGGTGCAGGTATTCGTCAAAAATATACGCGACTTCAAATCTCGCCGGGTACGGAGTCTCCGGGTCCCACTCGTACGTTCTTTGCAGATACAGCATCGCGATGGTGTAGTCCTTGAAATGTACGTAAATTCCGGCGGCCCTGTAGGCGGCGTCGCCAATTTTATCGCTTGACGGGTACTTCCTGATAAGCAGATTGTATTTTTCAAGCGCCTTTCGCAGCAGGTTCTCATCTTTAACAACGACAATCGCACCGGCTTTTTCCTCCAGCGCCACAGCCTGCGAATAAAGTTCGTCCGCTGCGGGAATGGATTCGCTGGCTTTAAGCTCCGGCCCCGCCACACCCGCTTCGATTATGTAGTTATACTGCGGAATCGCGTCGAGGGCGCCGAGTTCCTTCCTCGCCCAGTCTAATTTCATATTGTTGCCGGTCTTCCTGTAGTATTCCGCCAGTTCCTCGATACCTTTATGATACGCCTGCCGGTTGACAGCGACCTGCTCGACAATATCCGTTTCGGTCGTGGCGGCAACATTAACAATCGTTTTGCCTTTGCCCCTGCTTGAGACGAGCTGTCCCCTGCCTGAATCGACTCCACCGCAGCCAGCTAATACACCGAGAAAAACTATTGTGGAAATGATTAAAACCTTCCTTGCCATATCGGCCTCCTTTCGCAACTTTTTCTCCCTGGTTCAATCCTTTAACCCGCACAAAACCACATCACAGGCT
>Ga0214473_10009208_pt1 | contig 11676 bp, 9 predicted proteins | sample RVTome_7_FD_203509 | JGI IMG/M metagenome (GOLD analysis project Ga0214473, IMG submission 203509) | Soil microbial communities from uranium-contaminated site in the Upper Colorado River Basin, Wyoming, United States - RVT98D197 | ecosystem: Environmental > Terrestrial > Soil > Contaminated >...
CAGCCAGATCCCCGCACCCAGCATCAGCCAGACCCACGGGTCCAGGATGAACAGCGTGTCCCCGTAGTGCCACCGGTCGCTGAACGGCATCAGCCAGCGCACGCCGTAGGTATTGAGGAAGTCGAGCAGCGGGTGGGTCCACACCGCCAGCGCTGCGAGCACGAGCTGCCACCACGGCAGTGCCGGCCGGGCGGCCGGGTTGCGCCGCCGCCGCACCAGCCGGTCCCAGGCCAGCACCGCCCCGGCCAGCACTATCGGCCCGACGGCCATGGCCAGCACCCCGTGCGTCCACCCGCGGCGGAAGCTGAGGGCCGTTACGGGGCCCCAGGCGTAGGACGCGGCGTCCAGGTCCGGGAGGTTGGCCCCGATCAACAGCGTGGCCATGGCGAGCGGCGTTTTTCGCTTGAGGCCGGCCTCGCCCAGGGCGGCGCCGACGAGCGTATGGCAGAGATTGTCCATCGGCTGATAGGTTGAAGGTAGCTTGTGACCCCGGAGAGGCCCGTATGCTCGAAGCATTCGATCTGGACAAGAGAATCAGCAAGGACTCCTACGACAAGTCGTTCAAGCCCCTCAGGGACAAGCTGGACGACCTGCAGCGCGCCATCTACGAGGCGAAGGTCCCCGTGATCGTCGTCCTCGAGGGATGGGACGCGGCGGGCAAGGGCGACACGATCGAGAAGCTGGTCGGCCGCCTCGACCCCCGCGGCTACAAGGTCCACCCCATCTACGCGCCCAGCGTGGAAGAGGAGCTGCGTCCCTTCCTCTGGCGCTTCTGGACCAAGATCCCCGGACGCGGGGAGATCGCGATCTTCGACCGGTCGTGGTACCACCGCGTGCTGGTCGAGCGGGTGGACGAGGAGGTCTCGCGCCGCGAGTGGCAGTCGGCGTTCAACGAGATCAACCAGTTCGAGCGGATGCTGGCCGACGACGGCACCGCCATCGTGAAGCTCTGGCTGCACATCAGCGAGAAGGAGCAGCGCAAGCGCTTCAAGGAGATCGAGAAGAGCAAGTTCGACGCGTGGCGGATCACGAAGCAGGACTGGAAGGCGCACAAGCAGTATCAGGAGTACTACGAGGCCGCCGAGGAGATGCTCGAGCGCACGAGCACGGCGTACGCGCCGTGGACGATCGTCGAGGCGAGCGACAAGTACTACCGCCGCGTGAAGGTGTTCAAGACGATCGCCGAGACGCTGCAGACGGCGCTCGACGCCAAGGTCGAGGCGGCGAAGCCGAAGCGCGCCCGCGCCAGCGTGGCGGTGCCGGCGCTCAAGGAGACGAAGACCGTCCTCGACGAGGTGGACCTCACCAAGAAGCTCACCGAGAAGAAGTACGACGAGGAGGTCAAGGAGCTTCAGGTTCGGCTGCGCGAGCTCGAGTTCCGCTGCTTCGACGAGCGGCGGCCGGTGGTGATTGCGTACGAGGGATCGGACGCGGCGGGCAAGGGCGGCAACATCAAGCGCATCATCGGCTCGCTCGATCCGCGCGGCTACACGGTGATCGGCATTGCCGCGCCCAAGGGCGACGACGCGACGCACCATTACCTGTGGCGGTTCTGGAACCGGATCCCCAAGGCGGGCCACTTCGCGATCTTCGACCGCACCTGGTATGGCCGGGTGCTGGTGGAGCGGGTCGAGGGGTTCTGCTTGGAGGCCGAGTGGCGGCGTGCCTATCAGGAGATCAACGAGTTCGAGCTGTCGCTCCACAACTACGGCACGGTGCTCGTGAAGTTCTGGCTGCAAGTCTCGAAGGAGGAGCAGCTGCGGCGCTTCGAGGAGCGGCAGAAGCTCGATTACAAGCGTTACAAGATCACCGACGAGGACTGGCGCAACCGCGAGAAGTGGGACCTCTACCGCGCAGCGGTGGTGGACATGATCACCAACACCAGCACGACGTACTCGCCGTGGACGATCGTGGAGGCGAACGACAAGCTCTGGGCGCGCGTCAAGACGATGCGGACGATCGCCGACGCGGTCGAGAACGCGCTCGACGGCAACGGACGTAAGAAGAAGAGTAAGAAGAACAAGGGCTGATGGAGCGCGTCGGGCACACCCTCGCGGGGCGGTACCGGCTCCTCAAGGAGCTGGGTTCCGGCGGGATGGGCACCGTGTACCTGGCCGAGCACGTGCACCTCGGCCGGCGGACGGCCGTGAAGCTGATGCACAAGGAGCTGTGCTGCCAGCCGGACGCTGAGCAGCGGTTCCGGCGCGAGGCCAACCTCGCCGCCCGCATCAGCCACCCGAGCATCGCGCAGGTCTACGACTTCGACTGCACCCCCGAGGGCGAGTTCCTCCTCGCGATGGAGTTCGTCGAGGGGGAGACGGTGGCCGAGCGGCTGAAGCGCGAGGGGCCGTTCCCGCTCCCGCTCGCGCTCCAGGTTCTCGAGACGGTGGCCGAAGGGCTCGACAACGCCCACCAGATCGGCATCCTCCACCGCGACCTCAAGCCCGAGAACATCATGCTGGCGCCGGGCGGCGCGAAGCTGCTCGACTTCGGCGTGGCGCGCTCGTTCCAGACGACGAGCAGCATCACCTCGGCCGGGTTCGCGGTGGGGACGCCGGCGTACATGAGCCCGGAGCAGCTGCTCGGCGAGTCGCTCGACCACGCGAGCGATATCTACTCCCTCGGCCTCGTGTTCTACGAGATGCTCACGGGCCAGCAGCCGCACGTGGCGAAGACCTTCGCCGAGTTCCGGGCCAGGCGGCTGGCGCGGGCGCCCACGCCGATCCACTTGGTCCGGCGCGAGCTGCCGGCCGTCCTGTCCGAGGTCATCGCCCGGGCGCTCGATCCCGAGCCGAAGGCGCGCTGGCCCTCGGCGACGGCGTTCGCGCGCGCGGCGCACGAGGCGTCCGAGACCGCGTCGGGCGGCCGCGCGGCGGGCTCCGAGCCGGTGAAGGTGGGGCGCAGCCGCACGTCGCTCCAGCTCGACCGCTGGGCCGCGCACTTCGAGTCGCTGCGCTTCGCGGGGCGCGAGCGCGACATGCGGCTGGTGCGCGACGCATGGGCCGCGGCGCGTGCGGGGAACAGCGTGTTGCTGTGGATCGAGGGCGACGAGGGGGCGGGGAAGTCGTCGTTCTACGAGTTGGCCGAGCGCGAGGCGCTGGCCGACGACGCGGTGCAGATGTCGGGGCGCGGCTACGAGGCGGACGTGGTCCGCCCGTACGGGCCGTGCCTGCCGATGCTGCGCCGCGCCCTCCAGCTGCGCGGCGCGCAGGGGCGCACCTGGCCCGCCGTCGAGGCGCTGACCGACGCCAACGCGCAGACCCGCGCCCCCGAGCGCGCGGTGCTCTACGACGAGGTCACCACGCTGATCCGGCTCGCCGCCGAGCGCGGGCCAGTGTTCATCGGGATGGAGGACCTCGACTGGTGCGACCCGGCCTCGGTGTCGCTGTTCGAGTTCCTGGCGCACGACGTCGCGGACGTCCCGCTGCTGCTGTGCGCCACGGCCGTGACCGGAAGCGGGGTCGCCAGCGTGCGCGAGCGGATGCGCCGGCTCGACGGCGTCGTGTGGGTGATGCTGCGACCACTCTCGTACGAGGCGGTCAACGCCTGGCTCTCCCGCGCGCTCCTGCACGAGGCGCCCGAGGAGCTGACCAGGTTCGTCTACGGACACACCGAGGGGAACGCGTTCTTCATCGAGCAGGTGGTGCGGTCGCTGATCGAGAAGGGCGACATGGACCGCATCCAGGACGCCAGCGTGCGGCTCGCGCTGGCGGACGCCCCGCCCCCCGAGGCGGTAGCCGACATTGTGCAGCGGCGGCTCAAGGGGATGTCCGCGGCCGCCCGTGAGGTGCTCCAGATCGCCGCGGTCATGGGCCGCGAGTTCGACGTGGACCTGCTCATCGCGCTCTCGAAGCATGGTGAGGATTCGGTGCTCAACGCCCTCGACGAGGCGGTCGCGGCTGGGGCGCTCACGGCGATGCAGCGCGCCCAGGGCGACTGGTACCGGTTCACCCACAACAAGATCGGCCAGGTGCTGGCGCAGGCGCTCAACGCACGGCGCCGCCGCAGGCTGCACGGCCAGATCGCCGACGCGCTGGCCGCGCGAGCGGGCGTTCCACCGGGCACGCTGGCGTGGCACCGGTACCACGCGGGTGACTTCCCGCGCGCCGCGCCGGCGGCGCGCGACGCCTCACGCGCGGCGCTGCGGGTCCACGACTACGACGATGCGCTCACGTTCGCGGTCATGGCGGCCGAAACCGCGCAGAGCCCGGACGAGAAACGCGAGGCGCACGAGCTGCGCGGCGACGCGCTGCGGCGCCTCGACCGGCACGGCGAGGCGGCCGCGGCGTACGCGCATGCGCGGCTGGGGTGCGAGCCCGCCTCGGAAGCGGCGCTCGACCTGCGGCGCAAGGAGCTGCGCTCGGCGCTCGTGGCGGGCACGGTGAGCGTCGCGGCCGCAGCCGCCGAGATGCGCAAGCTCGCCGAGAACGCGGCAAGCCTGCCGGCGCAGAAACGCGCCAACGTGGACGTGGTGCTTGCCGAGGCGCTCGTGGCGACGGGCGAGGCAGCCGAGGCGGCGGACGCAGCGCGGCGGGCCTACGTCGCCGGGCTCGAGGTGGGGGACCGCGCGCTTGCCGCCGAGGCGCTGCTCGCCCTTGGCGCGGCGCGGCTCAAGGTGGGCGACTGCGACGCGGCGCGCGCGGCGGCGGAAGAGTCGGGCGCGATCTTCGGCGAGCTGGCCGATCACTATGGCTCGGCGCGGGCCGCCTCGCTGCGCGGCCAGGTCGCCGCCGCAGCCCACGATCCTGAGAAGGCGCGCTTGGCGTTCGACGACGCGCTGGCGCAGGCGGAGCGCGCACGGGTCACGCGGCTCATCCGCAACATCCGGGAGAAGCAGGCCGAGCTGGGGAGCGGTTAACGAGCGTTGCCGACGGCCCGCCGCGAGCCCATACCTTGCGGGCAGGGGCTGCCTGATGGCACTTGTGCTGGGTAAGCGCGCGTGGCACCGTGGGATAGGGGCGCGGGTTGGGTTGCCGGCCGGAGCGGTCGCGCAGGTCCCGGCCCCGCCCACAGTCCAATTGTGAGTTAGACAGCCGCGACGGCACTGGAGCCCAATGCTTGAAGGTCGGCCCCTAGAGGTAGCTCGACAGCAGGTATCCCTCTTCCTGGGCGATCGCGTCCTATCAACGCGCGATGACGTTCTCCGGATTGAAAGTCAGTACGCCAAGAACGGCACATTCAATTCAAGCATGAATCAGTACGCAGTGGCGAAGCTGCTGCGAGCAGAACTCATCGCCCGTGCGCTCTTCAGTTGGGAGATCTACAGGCGGCTCTTACCGAAGTCTCTACCTGCATCTGATGAGCTGATCGCGCAACTGAAGAGCGAGGTGTCGACAGCCGTTGACAACTCGCTTCCTGACATTATCAAGCATTATGACAGAGCGGTTCAGTATCTCGGTACAACGAATACAATGCCCCCTCTGTCGGAGCTGGTCGAGACAGGCAACCAGAAAGTGGGCGCAGCAATCGACGAATTCTTCGTTCTTCGTAGCGAGAGCTCAGAGCAGCCTGCTGCAATCACTTCATTCATGGTCGACCCTGCTCGCCTAGAGGAGCTTCGAGCCGTCAAGTCGCCGAAGTTCGACCTCACCAGGCTTCTCGCCCTCTGCGAAGAGCTGAACCTCTGCTACGCCAACCGCGCCTATATGGCGGTTGCGGCTCTTACGCGTGCACTGCTTGACCACGTGCCGCCGATATTTGGCCATGCTTCATTCAAGGAAGTGGCGAACAACTATGCTGGCGCGCGATCCTTCCGCGAGTCCATGCAGCATCTTGAAGGCAGTGCGCGCAAAGTTGGCGACGCGCACCTTCACGTCCAGATTCGACCCAAGGAAGTCCTGCCAAATGCCACGCAGGTCAACTTTGCCAGCGATCTGGACGTCCTACTAGCCGAAATCGTGCGCCTGCTTTCGTGAGCGCGGCTGTCTAACCCCATTAAGAAGTGCGCTGTCAAGAGGGCGTAGTTGATCTTGGCGGCGAGCGCAGCTCGCCGCTTCCTATTGAATCTTCCTTTCTGCGTCCTGCCGCTCGCTCGAGCGGCGCCTGCCGGTCGTATCAGGTGAGCGTCCACACGCGGTGGCGGCCAAACACCATTATGGGCTCGCCCGCTCGGCACCGTTGAGGCCGAGCGGTCGCCTCGCACCGAGGCGGTCCCAGATACATCGTCGGCACAACGCCGGGCTTCCCAATCAACGCGGATGACCCCCTGCGGGAATCAGTTAGACAGGTGGGCTTGCCCGGCGTGGCCACTTGGCGTGCTTCCGATGACTCAGGGCTCGGCCTTTGAACTGCCCGTTGAAGTCCTCCTGCCTGGAGAGGACGTGGTAGACGATGCGTGCCAGCTCCAGCGCGACTAGGGTGCGGGCGATCCGGATCGGCTTCTTGCGGGCCTTGGCCTTGAAGTAGGCCCGGATCTCGGGGTTGTACTGCACGGCGCGGATGGCGGCGTGACTGAAGGCGAGCTTGAGGTAGCGGTTGCCTGCCTTGGAGCCCGAGCGATGGCGCGTGCGGCCGCCGGAGTTGTCGGCTCCGGGGACCAGGCGACAGTAGGAAAAGAACTGCCGGGCCGAGGGGAAGCGGCTGATGCCGTCGATCTCGGTGTAGATGGAAAAGGCGTTCACCTTGCCGAGGCCCGGGATCCACAGCAGCCGCTGGACGTCGGCGTTGGGGATCAGGTGCGGGTGCAGGGCGCGCTCCAGCGTGGCGATCTGCGTCTCGAGCAGCGCCAGCTGGGCGCTGTGGCAGCTGGCCTGGAGCTGGTATCACGCCTCCAGCTCGGTCACGCTGGTGAGGTTGAACTTCTCCAGCAACCGATCGATGCTGTTCTGGGCGCTGACGTTCTTCTCGACCAGCCGTAGCCGGGTGCGCATCAGGTCGCGCGGACCGCGCTGGGCGGGGGCGATCATGTGGGCCATCGGGATCAGGTCAGCACGGAGCAGCAGCGCCAGGGTGTCGGAGTCGACTTTGTCGGTCTTGACCTTGGCGGCGGCGATCGCCTTCACCCGGGTCGCGTGGGCAAAGACCAGCTCCACCCCCAGGCCGGCGAGCGTGTCGGCCAGCCAGTACCAGCCGCCGGTGGACTCGACGACGGCCTTGTGAGGCCCGGGGAACTCCGCGAAGTACTGTGCGAGCGCGAGTGGCGTGCTCGCCACGCGGGCCTGTTTGACGCGCGGGCCTTCGGGCCCATAGGTTGTGATCACGCAGAACTGCTTGTGCTGGTCGATGCCGGAGTGCCACATGGGAGTGCCCTCCTGGGATGACGGGTCGTGATCTTGGCGGATCATCGAAACGGTACCCCTCGAGGGCACTTCTTGGAAACATCATCGGGTTGTAGCTGGCGACGCGGCCGCCGGAGGGGCTTGAGTGCCAGCCGCCGTCCCGTGCGCCGGCGAGATCGGGCGGCCCAGCTTGACAGCACCACGCGGCAAGCCGTTACATCTGGCACAGGCGCGCGGGCTGTTCGGTGTTCCCCGCGGTTGCTGTGGCCAGCGGCCGCGTCGCAGCGAAACCCGGATACGTTAGCCGGCAACCGCAACAAGCCTGAGAGGCGCCCGTGGAGCTGCTGTTTGCCGCATCCGCTGTTGTCGGGCTCGTCGCTGGCTCCATCGAGCTGTACCGCTGGCTTCGCAGACGGGCAGCGTACCGAACCCCGAACGTCGACGCGCGTCTGCTCCCGCCGGAACTGGCTACCGCCGCGGGACACGTACCTGTTGTTGGCTTCTTCCCCGCTGTATCTCATCATTGCCACAATGCTGGCAGCCCTGTCGCAGACGGCGATGCGTATCAACGCCGGGCGTGGCAAAGCGCCATCGACGATCCCGGAGGGCACGTCGTATACGGCCCCTACGTGTTGCTTAGCAGGGACGGTGACTATGGCGCCTGGTTTCGACTTAGGTTCACCTGTCCAGCGCCGCGCGACGACCTCGGTATTATCCGCCTTGAAGCGAAGTGCGACGATGCTATCAAACCACGGATCTTAAGGCAGCCAGACAACCCCGGTTCATACCGGCTCTACTACACCTCGTTCAGCTACAACAGGGGCCAGAAGGTCGAGCTCCGTGTCGAGAAACTCACTCGGGCCGATGTATCCGTCGACTATACGGCCATCACCGGTCCCCCCTAGCGCCGGTTGCCGCTAACACCGCGTTGGAGCTGCGGGCGCGGCAGACCGTGCTGGCGCGTGCCGCACCTCGGACACTACCTTCTCAGCCATGATCGCCATCCAGAGAGCGCGCGTCCCTAAGGGCGCCAGCACGGTCAAGACGCCGCGCCGCAGCTCAACGCTGATTCGTTCTATGAGAGCGATTGTCCAGGGCGCGCCTCGGCGTCGCTGATTGCTGAGCGACGTCGCCCTCAGCAATCAGCCCCGGCGGGTGCGAGGACGAGACTGGCCGGTGCCGGCGGGTAGGTGGGCCCGTCTTCTTCTTCCGCATCAGTCACCTCACTTCGACTCGCGATCCGACCTGGACGAATGCAAGCGCGTGGGTCGCGCGACGACGCGAACCATGGTTCTATCTGAGACTCGGCAGCAGCCGGCCTGACGCTTCTTCGGGTTCTGCGAGGGGGCCTAGAGTTAGACGAGTGCCTCGGCGTGACCGCTGCCGGGCGAACGAATCGCTCGAGACTGCCCCTCGCACCGTCGTCCCGGATCTTGAGAGCCGCCGTGAGGGAACCACACCCGCACTGCCGCCCCGGGATCCGGCCCTAGCGCGCTTGGATCGTCAGCTTCGTCGGATCGTAGCGTTCTCCTGTTTTCCAGAGCCGGAGCGTGAGCGCCGCGAGCTTGCGGGTGAGGGTCACCCGGGCCAGCTCCGCCCGCATGCCGCGGGCGATCATGCCGTGATAAACGTCCTGGAGCGGGCCGGGGCGCGCCGTGGCGGCCGTGGCCGCGCCCTTGAACACGTCCTTGAGCACTCGGTTGTGATTGCGATTCAGCCCGCGGGTCAGCGGCGCACGGCGCCGCCGCACCAGTTGGCCGGTGACGAACGTGTAGTCGGCGCTCGAGTGGGTCACCACCGCCAGCCCCGCGTAGGCCCACAGCTGCCGCTTGGTCCGGAACCGCCAGGGTGTCTGCATCGTGGCCAGCAGCAGCGCCACGCGCACCGGCCCCAAGAACGGGATCGCGCGCAACACCGGCCAGGCTGGATCCCGCCGCGCCTCCGCCAGCATGGCGGCCTTGGCCGTGGGGCGCAGCGCCCGGAGCACCTCGAGTTCGGCGTAGAGCACCTCCGCCCGGAACCGGGCCCCGCGCTCCGGCAGCTGCGCCAGCCACCGCGCCCGCTCCCGGGGCTGATACACCTGGGTGCCCCGGGTCGGGATCGCCCGAGCGCGGAACAGCGCCTTGAGGCGCAGCATCACGCGCGTCGCGTCCTCGACGAGAGCCTGGTACGCGCGGGTGAGCTCCTTCAGCGCGGCGCGGGGGGCGCTCCCGTGATAGACGGCGCGCAGGCTGCCGCGCCGGAGCAGCTGCGAGAGTTGGTCGGCATCGACCTGGTCGCCCTTGTTCCCCTGCCGCGGCTGTCCCCGGCGATCACACACCACCACGCGATCGACCAGCGGGACCAGCAGGTCGTGCAGCCACTGCGCCTGGGTCCCTTCCTCCAGGGCGACGTGCACCGCGCCGCGCATCCCCCTGAAGAACTCCACGATCGCCGGCGCCTCGGTCGGCAAGATGGTCCGCGCGATCACGCGCCCGCGCTCCTCCCGGACCGAAGCGACCGTGGTTGCCTGATGCACATCGAGCGCGACATACTTGGTGGTGCAGGTCATGAGAGCCGCTCCTTGCTGTGGTCCATGGGCCTTCGTCGACTCCATGATACCAGCAAGGGGCGTGCTCTCAACATGCGTTAGGCAGCACCACAAAGCGGAGACTACGCCGGTGATCTCAGAAGAGATCTGCATTGCCGTGCTCAAGGAGATCCACGGGTACGTTACCGTCTATTCGGAGAGGACTGACCTCGGACGCCCAACGGGCCCTACGGAGACAAGTCACGAGGTTCGCGACGCCCGTTCGGAACGGGACCTCATAAGACCCTTGTTGGCTTGGTACACCTTGCCGGATATCGAAGCCGCTATTCGTTGGTTGGAGCTAGGCGGCTATGTGGGGAGGACTCAATGGGGCATCAACGGTCCCTGGCTTTACGTCCTGACGGCACAGGGGCTCTCGGTTGCGCGCGCCGGCACGTTTAGCGAGGATGAGCGAGCACTGTTCTATAGGGACGACCCTCACCAAGTCTTCCTTGCTCATCAGTTCCGCCCAGAGGATGAACCTTTAAGGACCCATCTCGTGAATGTCGTACTGGGGCCAGCAGGATACCGCGTTGTCGATGGTCGCGCTGACGGGTTGGAACAGTTCCGTACGGCCATCATCGCGAAGATCAACGCCTCGCGGTTTTTTCTATGCCTGCTCACGCACCGCGCGCGACTCGAATCTAGGCTCTATGCCTCGAGTGTCTGGCTCTACCAGGAGATTGGAGCTGCGGTAGCCTTGGGTCGGCCTCCTCTGGTGTTGATCGAGGACGGTATTGACCCTCACTACGCCGGTGAACTTCAGAAGACCTACGAGTACATCCCCTTCAATCGCGAGACGTTCGCCGGCGCGGTTGAGCAGGTTCCTGGTCGGTTCGATGCAGATCTCGAACGACACCATATCCCTCGCCCCACTCGGCCGATCGGTGCTGCCTAACAAGCGCGTGAAGTTGACGAGCCGCGGCGCTGCGTGCATGGTAGTGAACGGCTGTGGCGCTCGTGGGCGCCGCGGCTCGCAACTTACGCGCAGGCGTTACGCAGCATGACACTACCTGCTCCCGGCTCCGGCTCAGACGAAGCTCAGTTCACGATCACCGTTCTCCGAAACGCGTTCGACGTCTGGTTCGAGCCAGAGATCAAGCGTCGCCAGGAGGCGGGGACTCTGCCCAAGCCGTTTTCCCTATGGGCAGCACAGGTCTTAATGGAACTCGGCAAGTCACCCGTGATCCGCTTCAATGACCAGATCAGGGGCGTACTGAAAGCACGGGCTGACTCGGACACGAAGCTCCCGATTCAGCAGGGATCTGAACTGCGGCTGGCTGACCTCGGAGAAATCGTGGGCCTTCAGCTCACCGGCGAAGAAGCCAACGCTGGACACCTGACCGCAATCTTCCACAAGGGCACTTGGTATCTGCTGTTCGATTTTCGGTACAACGCCGCTCGAATAGCTCGCCATCTTGAGGTCGCCGAACAGTTCCTGTCTGCCGCCGAAACGGCTCTTGCAAAGCGCCACCGGAACGCCAGCCTTGAGAACCTCTACGCTGCCGTGGAGCTTACAGCAAAGTGCTACCTGCTAATGCTGCCCGACGAGCGCCTGCTTGCGAAGACCCGCCACAGGTTCGTGGCGACGGAGTTCAACAGGCATGGAGGCCAACACGGCAATGTTGACGCGTCATTTGTGGACCTGCTCAACAGACTCGCCGCCATTCGGACGAAGGCACGCTTTCCCGACGAGCCCTTTGAAGCCACGGAATCCGATATTGGAGCCTGGTTGACCACCGCTCGTTCGATGTTGGCAGATCTCGACTCGCGGCGACCACGGCGCTACGGCGATGATGCCACCACGACCTAGGGTCATGCTGCCTAACGGTTTGAAGCAGGCGGCGCGGCCCGCCGTCGGTAGATTGCTCAAGCACTCGGTGGCCGCGC
>Ga0214473_10009209_pt1 | contig 11675 bp, 15 predicted proteins | sample RVTome_7_FD_203509 | JGI IMG/M metagenome (GOLD analysis project Ga0214473, IMG submission 203509) | Soil microbial communities from uranium-contaminated site in the Upper Colorado River Basin, Wyoming, United States - RVT98D197 | ecosystem: Environmental > Terrestrial > Soil > Contaminated >...
CGCGTTTCGTCGGTGTTGGCGAGGGCCGGCCACTCCCGGCTCCCCCCGCCCGGGCGGCCGGCGTCACTGTGGGCGGGGCCGGAACCGCGAATCCAAGAGGCCCGCGCCCGACATGCACGCGGCCATCCGAGGTGACGTCGCTGGCACAATCGTTGCTGCCGGACCACGCCGGAGGGCATCGCGATGCGACGTCTCCTTGCCACGGCGCTCGCAGCGGCGGCTCTGGTCGCCATCGTGTCCGGCGGGGTTCGTCCGCCCTCGGCGTCGGAGGGCAGCCCTGAGAACTTGAGTCACGAGATGCGCGACTTGCGGGAGCGGGTCGCCGGCCTCGAGGCGAGCCTGGCCGCCGCCCTTCAGGTCCTTCACGTCTACGAGGCGCCGGCCGGGGTGGAGTTCGCGGGGCAGCCCGTCCCGCTCGATCGCTGGGACGTGGCCGAGCGCCTCGAGCGCGAGTTCCTCCTGTCGCTTGGGAACCGCGGCCAGGTCGCCCTGTGGCTCAAGCGGAGCGCCCGGTACTTCCCCTACATCGAGAGCGAGCTGAGGCGCGCCGGGCTCCCCGACGACCTCAAGTACGTGGCCGTGATCGAGTCGAGTCTCCTCCCGACGGCCTACTCCCACGCGGAGGCGCTCGGGATCTGGCAGTTCATCGCCACCACCGGGCGGCGTTACGGCCTGGCCGTGACGCCGGCGTGGGACGAGCGCCGCGACCCGGGTCGTTCCACGGCCGCCGCGCTCGCGTACCTCAAGGACCTCCACGCGCAGTTCCGGGACTGGCCGCTGGCGCTGGCCGCGTACAACGCGGGCGAGACGCGGGTCGACCAGGCGCTCCGGCGGCAAGGGGTCACGCGTTACTACCAGCTCGCGCTGCCGGCGGAGACCGAGCGCTACGTCTTCCGCGCGTTCGCGGCCAAGCTGATCCTCGCCAATCCCCTGCGCTACGGCTTCGAGATCCCGGCCGAGCAGCTCTACCGTCCGCGCGAGACCGACGTCGTGGAGATCACCGTGCGGGGCCAGCTCCCGGTCACGGAGCTGGCCCGGAGCGTCGGCTCCTTCTACCGGGAGCTCCGGCAGCTCAACCCCGAGATCGGCCAGGACACGCTGCCGAGGGGCCGATACCTGATTCGCGTCCCGAAGGGGAGCGTCCTCCAGGTCGCGGCCGGTACCGGCCGGACCCGCTGACCCGTCGACCTCAGGAGGCGCTCAGAGCGGCGAGGTCGCGGTCGTGCGCGCCTCACGGGCGGAAGCCGCAGGACTGCTCGTCCTCGAGCGCGCCCGTCAGCGCCACCGTGCGGCGTGTCACGGTGCGCGTGTCACGCGTGTCACGGCGTGCGCTGTCACGGCGTGCGCTTGACGGTTCGCGGGCGTGGGCGTAGTGTCGGGACATTCCCTTCCAGGTCGGCCCCACGGGCGGGGTGTTGTCGACGGCGACGGCCTCCCGGAAAGAAGGTGCGGCATGGCAACGGAAGCGAAGGTCGGGACCGTGACGGAGTACTTCGCCCGGATCGGTGTGGCGGGTGTGCGCCTGACCGACGGGGACCTCAGCGTCGGCGATCGGATCCGGATTCACGGCCACACCACCGACGTCACCCAGACGGTGGAGTCGCTCCAGGTCGAGCACCAGGCGGTGACGCGCGCCGAGCGCGGGAGCGAGGTCGCGCTGAAGGTCCAGGAGCGCGTCCGCCGCCACGACCAGGTCGTTCGCGTCACGGAGGAGTGATTGCCGCCCCGCGGGCCTTGACGTCGTCGCCGGCGTCCGCGGGGCTCTCGCTGATCGGCGGTGATTCCGCCGGTCACCGATACGCGGGCCGCAGCGGGAGCCCGGTCCACGCCGACGCGTTCAGGTTCCACACCTTCGAGATGCCGCAGGTCCGGCAGGTGCCCTTGAAGCACGGCATCCCCTGCTCGTACCCCAGGTACTCGTTCCGGGTCTCGGTGCCGCAGGTCGCGCAGATCACGGTGAAGTAGTCGCCGTCCGAGAGCACCTTGAGCTCAAACGTCACGGTCACGCGTCGCCTCCCGGCCCCTGGGCCTCACTCGACACCGCTACGGGAGCCCCCAGCTCCGGACCCGTCGCGGCACGATCCGGAACAACACGCGGTCAGGCGGCATGGCGCGACCGCCCCACCGGCGTTCCAGGTGCGGGTGGTACCGGTCAAGGAAGCGGGCCAGGAGCGCCCGCCGCTCCGCGGACTCTGCGAGGAACTCGGCATCGCCCTCGACGGTGACGTTCCGGATGTCGCCGCGCGTCCCGGCCTCCGCGACGACGGCGGCGCGCGGGTCCCGCTCGAGGTTCCGGACCTTCCGGTGGTGCGCGAGACTGACCATGGTGAGCGCCTCGGGATCGTGCAAGAACCACATCGGCGTCAGGAGCGGCGCCCCGTCCGCCTCTACCGTGGCCAGCACCACGACGTCCTTCGTCGCGAAGAACGTCTGGATGCGCGGGTCCGACAACCGCTCCGGCATCACGCCAGGAAGTAGCGCTGCGTGAGCGGCAGCGTCTCGGCCGGCGGGAGCACGACCGGCCGGCCGTCGATGGTGACGTCGAGCGTGGCGGGATCCACGCGGACCGCCGGCGAGGCGGTGTTCCCGCGGAAGGCGGCCTTGGTCAGCCGGCGCGCGTTCCGGACCGCGACGAGCCGCCGCCTGAGCGCGACGCGGCGCCCGAGCCCGTTGTCGATCGCGGCCTGCGAGACGAAGGCCACCCCGAGGGACGCCGGCGCGACCCCGAGCGACCCGAACATCGGCCGGTAGACCTGGGGCTGGCCGAGGCGCGTCGAGTCGTTGCCCGAACCCACCGGACCCCACACGACGAAACCGCCCTTGACCACGAGCTGGGGCTTGACCCCGAAGAACTCGGGACGCCACAGGACGACGTCGGCGAGCTTCCCGGGCTCGAGCGAGCCCACCTCGTGGGCGAGCCCCTGCGCAACCGCCGGGTTGATCGTGATCTTGGCGAGGTAGCGGAGGACGCGGGCGTTGTCGTGCGGCCCCTCGGCCCCGGCGACCTCCTTCATCCGGTGGGCCGTCTGCCAGGTGCGGGTGGCGACCTCGCCGATCCGTCCCATCCCCTGGGAGTCCGACGAGACGATGCCGATGGCCCCGAGATCGTGGAGGACGGTCTCGGCCGCCACCGTGCCGGCCCGGGCCCGCCAGCGGATCGTCTCGGCGTCCTCCGGCAGGAAGCCGTGCATCCGGTGGACGACCATCTTCATGTCCGGGTATTCGGCCAGGGTGTTCACCGTGTACGGGAGCGTCGGCGTCGTGGACGAGCCGAGGACGTGGGGCTCTGCCACGAGCTCGAGGACGTTCGGGTGGCCGCCCCCGGTGCCCTCGATGTGGTAGGCGTGAATCGTCCGTCCCGCGATGGCGTCGAGGGTCTCCTCGAGCTCCCCGGCCTCCTGGTAGGAGTCGGTGTGGATGCAGACCGGGACGTCGTACTGCTCCGCCACCGTGAGCGCGGTGTCGACCACCGTCGGGTAGCCCGCCGTGTCCTCGTGGATCTTCAGCCCCGCCGAGCCCATCTCCAGGTTCCGGACCAGGGCCTCGCGCGCGGCCGAGCTCCCCCGGCCGAGCAGCGCGACGTTGAGCGGGAACCCCTCCCAGGCCTCGAGCATGCGGTGGAAGTTGTACGCGGGGTTCACGCCGAGGTCGGCGACGTGGCCATAGCCCATGCCGACGATCGTCGTGGTCCCGGCCGACAGGGCCGCGGGGATCAGGCTGGTCGTCGCGAGGTGCACGTGGGAGTCGACGATCCCCGGTGTCGCGATCAGCCCCTCCGCCATGATCCAGCCGGTGTTCGCGCCCGAGACCAGGTCGATGGCGTCGGCGATGTCGGGGTTGCCCGCGCGCCCGATGCCGACGATCCGCCCGTCCTTGATCCCGATGTTGCCCTTGAAGACGCCGAGGACGGGGTCCAGGACCAGGGCCCCGCCGATGATGAGGTCGAGGGTCGAGTCCCGGCCGGAGTGGCCGGTCATCTGCATCGCGTCGCGGATGGTCTTCCCGAAGCCCCAGAGGGTCTCGTCGCCCGGACTCGCCCCCACGCTGAGGTCACGCTCGACCTCGACCCAGAGGTTCGTGTCCCCGAGGCGCACGCGGTCCCCGGTCGTCGGGCCGTAGAGCCGCGCGTAGAGCCCGCGGTCGATCTCGAACGGCATCAGCCTCCGCCTCCGTGAGACAGGGGCGTCATCGGGCCGGTTCACCGCCAGCTCGAGCCGGGCGGGCGGCTCGACGACCGTCGTCACGGGTCGCCTCATGCGCTCCCGCGTCGAGGAAGCCGCGCGCGCGGAGCCGCGCCAGCGCGGCGGCCTTGGTCTCCGAGGTCAGCGGGCCGTCCACCAGGCCGTTGAACCCGTGGACGTGGCGCCGACCGGCGAACTCGACGAGGCGCACGTCCTTCTCCTCGCCCGGCTCCCACCGGACCGTCGCGCCGGCCAGGATGTCCAGGCGCATCCCGAAGGCGGCCGCGCGATCGAACCGGAGGCGGCGATTGGCCTCGAAGAAATGGTAGTGCGAGCTGACGTGGACCGGCCAGACCGAGGTGTTCAGGACGCGGAGCGTGACCGTTGGCCGACCCGGGTTGGCGACGATCGGCGTCGCCCCCGGGACGACCTCACCCGGCACGAGGCGCTCAGGCTCGGCGGGGACGGTCGCCACGGGTTGGTCCTCTGGGGCGCCGCGGATCAGCAGGAATGGTCCCCAGCATCGCGTGAGCCGGCCCCCGACGACCGGTCATCGAACCGGCCGGTGGATCGTGAGGAGCTTCGACCCATCGGGGAAGAGCGCCTCGATCTGGATGAACGGCAGCATCTCGGGGACGCCCTCCATCACCTCGGCGCGACCCAGGATCCGGCTCCCCAGCTCGAGCACCTCGGCGTACGGGCGGCCGGCGCGGGCCTCCTCGAGGACCTCGTCGCAGATCAGCGCGACGGACTCCGGGTGGTTCAGCAGGAGGCCCCGGGCCCGGCGCCGGCGGGCCAGCTCGGCCATCGTGAAGATCGTCAGGCGGTCCTGCTCCCGCGGGGTGAGCTTCATGGGTCATCCGCGACCTGTCTCCGGCGTGCCGGCCGGCCACACCACCAGGTCGATCTCGACGAGCGCCCCGAGCGCCAGCCCCGTCACCCCCACGCAGGTCCGCCCCGGGAGCCGGCCGGGCGCGAAGTAGCCCGCGTACACCGCGTTCATGCCGGCGTAATCGGCGAAGTTGACCAGGTAGACGCGCGCGAACACCGTCCGGTCGAGCGAGGTGCCGACGCCGCGGAGCACGGTCCCGAGGTTCCGCATGACCTGGTGGGTCTGCTCGACGATGCCGCCCGGGACCAGCCGGTCCCCGGACTGCGGGTCCGTCGGCAGCTGGCCGGTCACGAACAGGAACTCGCCCGCCCGCACCGCGTGGCTGTAGGGCGCGGTGGGCGGCGGGGGTGGGGCGCCCGCGACCGTCAGGAACTCGATGTCCATGCGCCGGCAGTGTACCGCCAGCGCTCGGGCCGGTTCAACCCGGCGCCCGGGGTGTCCGCGAGGCGTCGCCCCGCGATCCACCGAGGCCTTGTTCGGAGGTCGCGAGCCCGGTAGAATCCCGCCGAGGTCGCTGGCACACGTCGAGCCGGCCGCGGCAGGCGCCAGGGCTGAGGGGCGCGGCGCCGTGCTCCTCGAGGTGCCTGCCTCGACATGAAACGAGGCCCGGCGCCCGACGTCATCATCTGCGCCGACTGGAGCAAGCACCCCGCGAGGCGCGCCGCCTACGCGGCCTCGACCGCGGCCCGAGCCGTGGAGCGGTGCACACCCACGCCCTGCACGGTCTCGACGCTCTTCGAGGTGGCGGACCGGCGGCGGGCTGGCGGGACGGCGCTGGTCGGGTTCGACGCGCCGCTCGGCGTGCCGCGGAGCTACCTCGCCACGCTCCGCGATCGAGGTCTGACGGATGCGTCGAGCTTCATCGAGTGGCTCGCGTCGACTCCTCGTCTGCGCGACTGGTTCCCTCCCGTCGCCCGGCCGCGTGACTGGAGCGTATCCCGCCCCTTCTTCCGGGTGCAGCCGGGGCCGGGAGGACGGACGAGGTTCGAGCGCGCCGCGGCGCGAGAGGGCATCGGGCTGAGGCGCCTCGTCGATCAGCGGACCGGCGCGAAGCCGGTCTTCGTCCTGGGCGTCCCGGGCCAGGTCGGGCCCGCCGCTCAGGCGCTCTGGCAGGAACTCGTCGAGGCGAGGGCAAGCGGCCACACCTTCAGCGTCTGGCCCTTCGAGGGGAGCCTCGAACGGCTTCTCAGCCGCCCGGGGGTCGTCCTCGCGGAGATCTACCCGCGCGTGGCCTACGCGATCGCGTGCGACGTCAGCCGTCCCGTCGCCAAGACGCAGCTCGCGGCACGGAGGACCGCGCTGGACCGCCTGCGACACGCCGGCTGGCTGGCGCGCCACGGAGTGAGACTCCGCCACCTCGAGGCGGCGGACGCGAGCGAGGACGACTTCGACGCCTGCGTGACCGCGGCCGCCCTGCTCCGCCTGGTCCTCGAGAAGCGTCCACTCGCCACGCCCGCCCTCGTGGACGCCGTGGCGGAAGGCGGCATTCTCGGCGTCTGAGGCGTCGCGACGCTACACGGGCGGGCCGACGACGAGGCGCTCGTGGAGCGCGGAGAGCATCTCGTCGACTCCGGCGCAGGCCCACACGCGGAACAAGGGCGACTGCTGGAGCTCCATGAACTCCCGGTCGCCGCGCTTCTGGGTCTCCTCCGGCACCTCGCCGGGCCGCGCGGCGCGGATGTGCGCCAGGATCCGGTCCTTGTGGTAGATCGCCGCGTACTCGGTGTAGTGGCAGAGGTACTCGAGGCGCGTCGTGTAGAAGACGGCGACCGGGATCGACTGCCAGGTCTGGCCGTTCTTCAGGTTGAGGAACGCGGCCATGAGGTCGGCATTGCTGTCCGGCGCCTCGGCGAGGCTCGGGCGCTGGCTCCGGCTGAAGCGCCGGCCGTCGCGCGTGAAGATCCGGAGCTCCAGGCCGGCCGCCTCGGCGATCCGGGCCAGCATCGGCACGTCGCGCCGGCAGTCGGACGACCACTCCTCCGAGATGGCGAGGATTTTCGCCGGTCCGCCCGGCCGACCGGCGAGCCACCGCCAGGCCGCCGCCTGCGCCTCGCTGAGTCGCATCGACTCGAACCAGGCCCGCATGTGGGCGCTCCAGTCGCGGCGAGGCGCGCCGCCCGAGCCCTCGCGCTCGAGATTCCCGGGGCTCGCGATGTAGGTGAGGTACTGCTCGAACGTCATGCCGGAGGCGAAGCGCTCCGGGGTCACCACGCTTTGCGTACGGTCCATGCTCATCCTCCTGAGGTCTTCGCTCCGGATAGTGTGGCAACCAGCTTAGTCGGGCGACCCGGAAAACTCAACGCGCGTCCGGGATCGGCGGATCGGGCCGCGGGGCGTCCCGAAGCGCGCGTGGCCTCGCGGAGCCAGGCGGCGGCACGGACCCGCGGCAAGCGCCGGACCGAGGTTCCCTGGCGACGCGGACGGGCGGCGGGTATAGTGAACGCCGCGATGCCCGCCCTTCGCTGGTCCACGATGCTGATCCTGTGCGGCGCGCTCGCGCTCCACAACGCGCTCCGCATCGGCCCGGTCCCGCTCGTGGAGGAGCTGCGGGGGCGCTACGGCGTGGACTACGCGGGGGTGGGAAACGTCATCGGCGCTTACACCCTCTCCTATGCGTTCGCCCAGCTCCTGGCCGGCTTCCTGACAGACCGGGTCGGACCGAAGCGCCTCATGCTGCTGGGCCTCGGGCTCGCGGCGGTGGGCTCGGCGCTCTTCGCGGTGACGCACGGCTACGCGGTCGCCGTGGTCGCCCGGCTCCTCGCCGGCACGGCCGGCGGGTTCCTCTACACGCCGACCATCGCCTACATCTTCGCGGCGTTCGACCCGAGCCTCCGCGGTCGCGCGATGGGCTTCGCGGAAACGGGCGTCGGCGCGGGGCAGATCCTCGCCATCTCGCTCCTCCCCCTCCTGTTCTCCGCGGTCGGCCTGACGCTGGCGTTCCTCACGCTGCCGGTCGCGGCCGGCGCGCTCGCCCTCGCGGTCGCCCTCGCCCTTCCCGCGGTCGGCGAGACCCGCCGCGCGGGGCGCGGCCACTTCCACGCGCTCGCGCGAGATCGCGATTTCTGGCTCCTCCTGGTCGGGTTCTCCTTCATCGGGATGCTCGCCCAGGTGGCGGTGCTCTCCTGGATGCCCACGTTCCTCCGCCAGGTCCACGGCTTCGGCGTGGTCCAGGCCGGCATGTCGAGCGCCGTGGTCGTCGCGGGCCTCATGATCTTCTCGCCCATCTTCGGGGCGCTCTCGGACCGACTCACGGCCCGGCGCCCGGTGATGCTCGTCGGCGCCTGCCTCGCGCTCGTCGGCCTCCTCGTCCTCCTGTGGACCACGAGCCCGTGGGTCGCGATCGCGGCGGCGCTCCTCGTGAGCGCGAGCATGGCGGCGACAATCCCGATGCAGGTGGTGTTCGCGAGCGAGCGGTTCGGGGCCGTGGGCGCCGGCACGGCGATCGGCCTCGTCAACACGGGCGGCCAGATCGCCAGCTCGCTCGGCGGCCCGCTCTACGGCCTGATGCTCGACCGCGGCTGGGGCTTCCGCGCGGTGTGGAGCGCGGCGACGGCCCTCGGTCTCGCGCGCGTCGGCGTCGTCCTCGCGCTCCGCGAGGCCCGCCAGCCAGGCCACCCGGATCACCGATGACGCCGCTCGTCACGGTCGAGGACTCCCGACAGGCGGCGCGGCGGCTTACCTTCCGGCCCCGGGTCCTAGTCGACAAGGCCCTCGGCTTCCTGGGCGTCCCTCGCGCCGCCGACCTCGACCACTCGGTGGTCCGTGTTTCGCCGTGACACACCACCCGTCGCGGTCTCTGGACGACGGCACACAACCGCCAGGCTAAACACTTGACAATATCCTAGGCGCCGGGTAGGCTTGCCGCGACGTCGGACCTGAGCGCCACCTGCGGAGTTGAAGTCGGATGAGGGCACCGATGAAGGCACCCTCGGCCTGGCGCGAGCCAGACCTCGATGGTCTCGTCGCCCAGTACCTTCCGCGAGTTCAGCTGCATCCCCTCGGCCAGAAGGAGATCCCGCGGCTGGCGAAGCACCCTGCAGCGCTGAAGGCGATCTCGAGAGCCGTCAGGAAGATCTCCACCCAGCATCGGCTCCTGGGCGGCGACTCCCGGGACATGTCCCGGATTCCGGGCGAGTCGCTTCACCTCGTGGTCACGTCGCCGCCGTACTTCGACCTCAAGCAGTACCCCGACCACGAGTCTCAGCTCGGCGGCGTCCACGATTACGAGGTCTTCCTAAAGGAACTCGACCGGGTCTGGGCGGAGTGCTTTCGCCTGCTTGTCAAGGGCGGTCGGCTGATTATCGTCGTCGGGGACGTCTGCCGCTCTCGGCGTGCTTTCGGCGAGCACCAGGTCATTCCCCTCCACGCCTCGATCACCGAGCACTGCCGGTACGTCGGGTTCTACAACCTCGCCACCATGGTGTGGCACAAGATCTCGAACGCCCGATTCGAGGTCGAGAACGGCACGTCCTTTCTCGGCAAGCCTTACGAGCCCAACGCGGTGATCAAGAACGACTTGGAGTTCGTCCTCATGCAGAGGAAACCGGGAGGATACCGGCGGCCCAGCGAGGCGATGCGCGTACTCAGCCTCATCGGCGAGCGAGACCACCGGCGCTGGTTCAACCAGATCGTCCGGCTGCACGGCGCGTCGACCCGGTCGCACCCGGCCCCCTACCCGGAGGAGCTCGTCGAGCCACTAATCCGGATGTTCAGCTTCGTAGGCGACACTGTCCTCGATCCGTTCTCCGGGACCGGCACGACCAGCGTGGCGGCCGCCCGATCGGGACGGAACAGCATCGGGGTCGAGGTCGAACGGGGCTACCGCGAGCTCGCGGTTCAGCGGCTTCGAGACGTCGTCCGGAAGGAGCGGCTCGCGGCCACGGTCGATCCCGGGTAGCCGCGAGCGGCTCGGCTGCAGGTCACGCGAGGGAGCAAAGGCGCGGCACGGCCCGATGCGCAAGTACCGAAGCCGGGCTCACGATGTGGGCGGGCTACCCCATCGCTCCGGCGCCCTGTCCCCGGTCGGCCTTCCGGATGTCGACCGGCTCGGGGGTTGCGACCCTTGTTCCCTCGGCGACTATCTCCGCGCGGCCGGCGAGTACGTCAGGCACAGCCATGGCATCACCAAGGAGTCCAAGAAGGCCGCCCAGCTGCGCCTCTCCTCAGGACTCGCTCGAGCGCTGCTCCACGACCTTCAAGCACGACTGCCGCGAACCCGGGCGATCGCGGGCGAGGTCGAGGTGTCCGGGGGTCTCCGTACGGCCCGCGCGGATGTCGCCGAGTTCCACCCGCTCGACGGTCTCCGCCTCGCGATCGAGATCAAACCCATCAACCTCGCCGTCGGACGCGCCATCTGGAACCGCTTCGGGGACATTCGAGCGTTTGCGGTCAACATCCATCTCAAGTTCCCGTTCGCGGTCGTCGGTGGGATCCTTACCGTGCCGACTTACGAAGAGGGAAAATCTCAGGGGAGACAGAAGCCCACGCGCCACCTGGTAGAACGGGCTGTCAGCCGCTTCATCCGTGCTGGCGGTCGTCGAACCGAGGCGGACGCACCCCACCTCCTAGAGGCGATCGCGGTGCTCCTATACGACCCCGACTCGGCCAGTCTCGATCAGGAGGTCCCTCCACACGGTCAAGGTCTCCGGTGGGAGGAATTCGTGCCAACGGTCGCCACGGCCTACGAATCGCGCTTCGAGTAGCCGGCTCGGCGCGTGGGGACCGTTCACCGAGTCCGGTCCCTGATGGGTGGCGTGAGGTGCTCAGCTGACCGGGGTGCGGGGGCGGAGTCGAGGCACGCTGCCGCCGCGGGTGGCGCCAGGCGGACCCCGGCGGCAGGACCCGGGGTAGTCGAGGGCGAGGTTCAGCGGCCGGCGGGCACGGGCAGGGCCTGGAGCGCCTTCGCGAAGCGGAGGGTGAGCCCGACGACATCACGATCGATCCGCCCCTCGCCACGGCCCTTCTCGACCTTGACCGGGACGACGAAGGGGCCGTCCTCGCGCAGGATGCGGTCGTAGGCCTGCCCGAGCTCGACCTCGTCCCGGGGCTCGAGCACCTTGTCGATCCCCGCGCCCCGCGCGAGACCGGCGAGACTCGACCGGTGCGCGGTGGCGGTCGGCTGGCCCCCGGTCGTCATGTGGACCTCGTTGTCCCAGATCAGGAGCGCGTAGTTCCTGGGCGCCACCGTGGCGATGGTGCAGAGGGAGCCGAGGTTCATGAGGAGGGAGCCGTCGCCGTCGAGGCAGATCACCCGGACGTCGGGGCGCGCCAGTGCCAGGCCGAGCGCGACCGACGAGCACTGACCCATGGCGCCGAAGGTGTAGCAGTTGAGCGGCCGGTCGCCGAGCCGCTGGAGGTCGAGCGTCGCCTGGCCGAGGTTCGAGACCACGACCTCGTTCCGGAGGCGCTCGACGAGGAGGCGTGTCGCCGTCGCGCGCGTCATCCGAGCTTCCCTCCCGTCAGCTCCGGGGGCAGGAGGAACGCCACCGGCAGGGACCGCGTGTACCCGAGCTTGATCAGGCCGTCGGCCTGCGCCTCCAGGTCGGGGATCGAGCGCGGCATGACGTGGCGGATCGAGAGCGCGTCGAGGATCCGCTCGGTCG
>Ga0214473_10009210_pt1 | contig 11674 bp, 7 predicted proteins | sample RVTome_7_FD_203509 | JGI IMG/M metagenome (GOLD analysis project Ga0214473, IMG submission 203509) | Soil microbial communities from uranium-contaminated site in the Upper Colorado River Basin, Wyoming, United States - RVT98D197 | ecosystem: Environmental > Terrestrial > Soil > Contaminated >...
AGAACACCGTCCACACCAAGGAAGTGCTCTGCCTCGCGCTTTATGCCATCGTGCATCATCGCTCGCCGGCCGGCGAGACCTGCAGCTATTCGGGCGATCTGCCGATCGTTCCATTGCCGGCGCGAGCGGCGGCGATGCTGACGCTCGACCTCTCCGGCAGCATGCTGGCGCCGGTCTGCCCGGGCTGCGGATCGCGGTTGGACACGCTCAAGGATTCCGTCGAGCTCTTCATCCAGCTCTGGTCGCTGCTCGGCGGATCGGAGGACCGGCTCGGGATCACCTATTTCCGCACCGATATCGACCAGTACCTGAACGGCACGTTGCCGCTGCTCATCGGCAACGAGACGGCGCTGATCGGCGAGGTCGCCGCGCAGACCACACAGCCGGCGAACATGACCGCCATGGGCGGCGCGCTGCAGACCGCCATCCATTCGCTCGACCCCGCAGCGGTCGAGGCGGAGCGCCGGCACGTCATCCTGTTCACCGACGGCATGCAGAACGTCAATCCGATGGTGCGGACGGTCTCCTCGGTGCCGCCACAGCATGACATTGGGAACGAGGCCGGGCGGCCCGCCTCGAATGTCAATCCGACGGTGCCGCCGATGCGCCTCGACCAGCTCTCCGGCGTCACCGTCGACACGATCGGGATCGGCGCCGGCGAAGCCTTCGTCGGCCTGCTCGAGGACATCGCGACGGAAACCGGCGGCGTCACCAAGGCGACGGTCGCGCCCGACGATGAGCTGCGTCGGTTCTTCGTCGAGGAGCTGATCAGTTCTCTCCGCGGCTTCAGCCCGCAGCTCGTCGGCTACCGGCAGGGCGCGCTCGCCGCGGACGGCGTCGGCAGCGAGGCCTTCGTCGTGAACGACCGGGCGCCGAAGCTGGTGCTTAAGCTCAGCTGGCGGCGCGGGCAGACGCTCGGCATGCGGGTGTTCAAGGACGGCACTGACGTGACCGGCGCTGGTCGCGTCGTGGTCGGCGATTTCTACCGGCTCTTCTCGATCGATCTGCCGGCGGCCGGCGGCGCGATCGCGAGCGGCGGCGAATGGCGCCTCGCGATCGAGGGTAAGCCGGGCGTCGCCTACGAGGCAGCGGCGATCGTCGACGAGCATCGCCTGCACTATGACATCGCGCTTGGCCATCCGCCGGCGCGGGTCGGCGAGCCGCTCGAGCTCAGCGTCCGATTGTCGGTCGACGGCATGCCGGTTGCGGGCGACGTCATGGTCGATGCGGTGCTGCAGCGCCCGCGCATCGCGGTCGGCAGCCTGCTCGCCGCGACGAAGCCGCGGGCCGATCCGCCGCCTGCCGGAAGCGAGCCGCACCAGCGCGCCGCAGAGCGGCAGCTGCTGGCGCTCGCCGCAGACAAGTCGGCGGCGAAGCGGCTCGCGCCCGTGACCGAGACGGTCAAGCTCAAACCCGCCGGGCCGGGTGTTTTCTCGCTGAGCTTCCGCCCGACCGTCCCCGGCATCTATGCCGCGACCGTGACGATCCGCGGCAGCGATCCGGCGCTCGGCAGCATCGAGCGGACCGAGACGGCGACGACGGTGGTCCGGTTCGGCAAGGCGGTGCTGTCCGCGTCGGAGCTCCGGCTGCGCGAGCATCCGGGCAAGGACGCCGATCGGGTGCTCGAGCTGGTCCTGCGGCCGCGCGACCGATACGGCAATCTTCTTGGGCCAGGGCTGGCGTCGAGCCTCGATGCCGAGCTTTCTGCGGGGCGTGTCGTCGGCGGCGCTCAGGATCTCGGCGGCGGCCGGTATCTGCTCCTGTTCAGGCTACCGAAGCAGCCGGGGACCAAGCTGACCCTGAGCGTCGGCGGCACCGAGTTCTACGCCGGGACGATCGAAAACCTGCGCCGCCTGGTGGGCGGCTGAATCGAGCGCCAGGTCGGCCGTCGAGGGATCAGCTTTCGCTTCAAGACCCGGCCTAGCCTTGCTCGGTCCAGCTTTCCGAGAATGCCAACGCGCTGGTGCTGAACGGTCTGCCTTCGCGATCCCGGGGCCATGGCCGACCGGCCGCCTGGAGTCCGTTTCGCGACAGGCGCGCGCCGAGGGCGGGGACCAGAACCGTGCACACCCCGTATCGACGACCGGGCACGGCATTGGGCTGCGTGTGGAGCAGCAGCGGCTCGCCGATGTCGTGCCAGGTGAGCGCGATCTCCTGGTCCCGCGACCGCACGCGTTCCGTCCAGAAATAGCGCGGATCCCCCGATTTCGTGAACTCGGCGTCGAGCACCGGAATGGTCGTGTCCGCGGTCTCGGCGTTGAGCATGCCCTGGATGGTCGTTTGCAGCCATCGCGCCATCGCGATGTTGTCGGCGTAGATGCGCCAGCGATTCTCCGTCAGCTCGCTCTTGAGATAGAGCACATGTCCCGGACCGGCCGGGCAGAAGATGACGCGCCAGAAGCTGGCATCCGTCTTGTTCGGATCGCCGTCTTTCTCGCTGAGCCTGATGAACGGGTTCTCGCCCGTCATGATCACGCGATTGCTGTCCATGGTGGTCATTGCAGATACCCCGATTGATTTTCGATCGGCTCCCGAACGCTCAAGCCGGATTTCATGTCGCAAGGGATCAAGCGTTTGATCCAGCACCGGCGCCGATCATGGCAGGCCTCGCTCCCGCGCGCCGCAAGTTTCGCCGCCGCGGCTTACGGTGCGTCGGCTGCCTGCAGCACGTCGTGGAACAGCCGCGTCGGCAGTTGCACGCGCTCGAGCGGCAGCGAGATGACATAGATGTCGGAGGTGAAGCTCTGCGCTTTCGGCAGCAGCGGCCAGAGCAAGCCGTCGGCGGTTTCGGCGCGCACGAAGGGTTCCGGCAGGAAGCAGATGCCGACGCCCTGGATCGTCAGGCGTTTCGCCTCGTCGAGATGCTCGGACTGCCCGGCGACGACCCGCCCCAGCCCGTGCTGCAGGCGGTAGCGGCTGATCACGTCCGGCTCGTCGCCGCCGGTCAGAATGAGGCCCGCCTCCGCGAGCTCCTCGGGCCGCGAGAATTTCCGCCCGTGCAGGGGATGCGGCTTACCGCAATAGAGCCGCACGGGTTCCGAATAGAGCAGGCTGTAACGGAACGCGGCGTCGAGGAAACGGGCCGGCGCGACGCCGACATCGGCAACCTGACGCGTCAGGCGGCGCGTCACTTCCTCCCACGGCACGATATCGATCTCGATTTGCACCTTCGGACATTGCCGGTGGAACGCGGCGATCGCACGGTCGAGACGCGGGCTGGTGATGCTGCTGACGGCCACGATCCGCAGATGCCCGATGACTTCGCCCGGCAGGTTCGCCAACCGGTCCGGCAGGCCGCGCACCTGTTGGAAAAGCTCCTCGCAGACCTTCGCGACGAGCATGCCCTCGGGCGTCAGCTCGAAGCGGTTCGAGGCGCGGGTGCAAAGCGGCGCCCCGAGATGGCCTTCGAGCCGCCGGAGCGCGAGGCTGATGGCCGGCTGCTTGCGCCCGAGCCTCTCCGCGGCGCGCGTGAGGTTCCCCAGCTGCGCGATCACATGGAACGTGTGCAGCAGGTTCCAATCGAGATTGCGCGCGAAGCGCTCCTCGATGGACGCGACGGCGGCAGGGTGGGCCATAGGCACGGGACCATGGATTAGTACAAACGCGGGGTAATGCGGGATTCTGCGCGTATCTCATTAATGTGGTCAATGGCGGCTATTGACCGTTCCTCGATTGGCAGCATCGGTGCCGTCCGCAGAATTGCGCGCATGACGACCGCTCCGAAGCCGGCGCCGCTGCCGCCCGCTGCGCCCGATTGGCTTGCCGGGCTCTGGCGGCGCGAGGCGCTGGTCTTCCCCGATGGCAGGGCGGATCGCACGACCCAGGTGCTCTGGGGACAGACCCGGAGCCTCTATGTCGACCTGCGCATCCCCGCCGACCGCCCCATGGTGCGCGGACGCCGATCCTTCGCGGATTTCACTCACGCCGAGCTGCTCCAGCTCACCGACCAGAAGGGTTTCGCCGGCCACCTCGTCATGGCGGGCGATCTCTGCACCTGGATCCGCTACATCGACTACCGGCCGAGTACCGGTCGCCCCGACAGCGGTCGGCTGCGGCTCGAGGGCGATACGCTCTACGAAGAGGGCAATCCCAGTTCCGTGCTGGCAAGCGCCTACCAGGAAACCTACCACCGTGAACGCCGGGCCGACCGCCGTTCGGTCGCGCTGCGCTCGATCGCCGTAGATTCGGGCCCCGCGGCTCCGGACGCCGCGACCGGCGCCACGGATGCGGTGCTGGTGCTGATCGACGACCGTTTCCTGTTCGCGCGCGGGCGACCCGTCAAGCTGCCGGCGGCCGAAAGCCTGCGCGACCTGGTCCTCGCGGCCGGTGACGACCGGACGGCGATCCACGCCTATCTCGATTGCGAGATCTCGCTTGGCGGGACGGAGGGCAACGCCGGCTGGCGGATCCTCGCCTCGACGATCCCGTTCCGCGAAGGACGGGCCTTGCTGCCGCGCGCTTCCATCGAGCTCGCCGAGGAGCCCGGCATGCTGATCGTGAGAGGCGACCAGGGCACGGCGCATTGGCAGATCGTCGAATCGACGATGGAGCCGCGTGAGCTCGCGCGACTGTTGGCCGGCGGAGCCGGCCGCGACAAATGACGCTGCGCTTCGCGGCCGACACCGGCGGCACCTTCACCGACCTCGTCGTCGAGGATGGCGACCGGTTACGGCTGTTCAAGGCGCCGACCACGCCCGCCGATCCCGTCGCGGGCGTGCTCGAGGTGCTGGCGATCGCGGCCGAGGCGCTCGGTTGTTCACGTCGCGCGCTTCTCGGGAATGGCGACCTGTTCGTGCACGGCACCACGACCGCCACGAACGCGGTGATCACCGGCCGCACGGCCAAGACCGCCTTCCTCACGACCGCCGGCCATCCGGACATTCTCGTGCTGCGCGAGGGCGGCAGGATCGGGCTGCCCCTGTTCGATTATTCAATCCCTTATCCGAAGCCGTATGTGCCGCGGGCGCTGACCTTCGAAATCCCCGAGCGGGTCGGTCCGTCCGGGGAGATCCTCCAGCCGCTCGACGAGGATGCGGCTCGCGCCGCGATCGATCGGGTCGCCGCGGCGGGCGTCGAGGCGGTGGCCGTTTGTCTGCTCTGGTCGATCGTCAATCCGCAACACGAGCTCCGGCTGGAGGCGCTCCTGCTGGAGCGGCTGCCGCAATTGCCCGTCAGCCTCTCCCATCGCGTCAATCCGTCGCTGCGCGAATATCGCCGCGCCTCGGCAACGGTCATCGACGCATCGTTGAAACCGATCATGACGCGGTATATGGGCCTGCTCGAAGCCCGGTTGCGCGCCGAAGGCTATGCGGGCCGCCTGCTTGCGGTGACCTCCCAGGGCATGATGAAGGATGCCGGCGAGGTCGCCGCGGCGCCGATCCATGCGGTGAAATCCGGTCCGGCCATGGCGCCGGTCGCCGGGCAGCATTATGCCGCGCTCGCAAGGCTCGGCGACATGGCGATCGTCGCGGATACCGGCGGCACCACCTATGACGTGGCGCTGGTTCGCCATGGCCAGATCCCGGAAACGCGCGAGACTTGGATCGGTCGTCCCTATCTCGGCCATATGACCGGCTTCCCGTCGATCGACATCCGCAGCGTCGGCGCCGGCGGCGGCAGCATCGCGCGGGTGGACGAAGGTGGGCTCTTGCGGGTCGGCCCGGACAGTGCTGGCGCCGAACCCGGCCCGGCCTGCTACGCGCGGGGCGGTATCGCGCCGACCGTAACCGACGCCGCGCTGCTATTGGGTTATCTCGATCCGGGCTATTTCCTCGGTGGCCGGATGCCGCTCGATGCGGCCCTGGCGCGCGCTGCCATCATGCGCGAAATCGCCGAACCGCTGGCGATCGAGCCCGAGACGGCCGCTGCCGCGGTGCTCGCACTCGCGACCGAGACGATGGCGGGTGCGATCGACGACATCACCGTGAACCAGGGTATCGATCCGCGTGCTGCCGTCCTGATCGGCGGCGGCGGCGCGGCGGGCCTCAACAGCGTCGCGATCGCGCGTCGCCTCGGGTGCCGGCGGGTGCTGTTCCCGGATGCGGGTGCGGCGCTGAGCGCAGTCGGCGGTCTGCTCTGCCCCTTGAGCGACGATCTCGCCGAGTTCCTGGTGACGAGTACGACGGCGTTCGACCGCGCCGCAGTGAACGCCGTGCTCGCCCGTCTCGAACATCGCGCCCGCGCCTTCCTCGTCCGCGTCGGCGCCGGCGCCGACGCCCGGATCGACTACAGCGTCGAGGCGCGCTACGCCCAGCAGATCTGGGAAATCAAGCTGCCGTTGCGGGCCGGCCGGTTCGTCGACGCGGCCGCCGTGGCCGGCGCGATCGAGGATTTCCACCGGCTGCATGACGAGATCTTCGCCTTCGAGGATCGTCGGGCCGAGATCGAGTTCGTCAATTGGCGTGCGCGCGTTGTCTGCGACCTGCGGCGGGGCCCGCTTGGGCGGATCGCGGCCGCCGAGCAGGCGTCGCCGCCCTCCGAGGCGCGCTGGGCCTGGTTCGGCGGCGCGCGTCTCAGGGTGCCGGTTTTCGGCTTCCGGACGCTCGATGCCGATCGCATTCAGCGCGGCCCGGCGATCGTGGAGACGGCGTTCACGACCATCGTCATCGATCCGGGCGCCATATTTCGCCTCGATCCGGCAGGCAGTCTCATCGTCGAGCTCGAGTCCGCCGAGCGGCAGGCGGCGGCATGAGCCCGCATCCCGTATCGATGGCCATCGGCGGTCTCGATCTCGCAATCTTCAGCAAGCGCATCGAAGGCATCGCGCGCAAGATGCAGAACACGCTGCTGCGCACCGCGCGCTCCGGCGTGATCAATACCGGGCGCGATTTCTCCTGCTGCATCCTGACCGCCGCGTCGGACCTGGTGGCGGTCGCGGAGAGCCTGCCGATCCACGTCATGTCGGGTCCCGATCTCATGGCGGAATCGATGAAGCGGTTCCATCCGACGCTCGCGGCGGGCGACGCCTTCCTCCACAATTCGCCCTACCACGGCTGCTCGCATGCGGCCGACCTATCGGTGCTGGTCCCGGTGCTCGACGAGACGGGACGCCACCGCTTCACGGTGCTGGCCAAGGCGCATCAGGCCGATATCGGCAATTCGATCCCGACTACCTATCACGCGGCGGCGCGCGACCTCTACGAAGAGGGCGCGCTCATCTTTCCCGCGACCAAGGTGCAAACCGGCTATCAGGACATCCCGGATATCATCCGCCTCTGCGAGATGCGCATCCGGGTCCCCGAGCAGTGGCGTGGCGACTATCTCGCGAGTCTCGGCGCGGCGCGGGTCGGCGAGCGGGAGTTGGTGGCGCTCGCTGGCGAGATCGGCTGGGACCGCCTCGAAACGCTGGTCGCGGCCTGGTTCGATTACGGCGAGCGCATGATGCGGCTTGCGATCGGCAAGCTTCCCGGCGGGGTCACGACCGGCCGGACGATGCACGATCCCTTCCCGGGCACGCCGCCCGAAGGCATCCCGATCGCGGCGACGGTGACGGTCGAACCCGAGGCAGAGCGGATCACGATCGATCTTCGCGACAACATCGACTGCCTGCCGAACGGACTCAACCTGAGCGAGGCCTGCGCCCGCACCGCCGCGATGGTCGGCACCTTCAACAGCCTCGGGCTCACCGTGCCGACCAATGCCGGGAGCTTCCGCCGCTTGACCGTCGAGCTTCGCGAGAACTGCGTGGTCGGCATACCGCGCCACCCGACGAGCTGCTCGGTCGCGACGCAGAACGTAGCGGACCGGCTCACCAACGCGGTGCAGCTCGCGTTCGCCAAGCTCGCCGACGGCTATGGCCTGGCAGAGATCGGATCGGTGCAGAGCGCGGCGCAGGCCGTGATCTCCGGCCGCGATCCCGCGCGCGGCAATCGCGCCTTCGTCGACCAGCTGATCCTCGGCGACACGCTTGGTGCCGGCGGTCCCCGCGCCGATGGTTGGCTCGCGATGATCACCACCGGCACTGCCGGCATGTCCTTCTTCGACAGCGTCGAGGTCGATGAGATCCGCCATCCGATCCTGGTGCAGCAGCGCCGCCTCCTGCCCGACAGCGAGGGGCCCGGCCGGTTCCGAGGGGCGCCGGCCTCGCTGGTGGAATTCGGTCCGCGCGGCGCCGAGCTCGAGGTGCTCTACCAGAGCGACGGCACGGTCTACGCGCCGCAGGGCGCGCGCGGCGGCGGTCCGGGCGGGCGGGCGCGTAACTACGTCACGCGGCGCGACGGCCGCATGGAGCCGGCGGATGGCTGGGCCACGATCCGGCTCGCGCCGGGAGACCGGGTCACGGGCATTTCGCCGGGCGGCGGCGGCTACGGGCCGCCCTTCGCGCGGGACGCGGCATCCGTGCAGGCCGATGTCGCCGAGGGCTATGTATCGCGCAATCGGGCTCGCGCCCTTTATGGCGTGGTGATCGACGCGGCCGGGAAGCTTGATCTGCCGGCGACGGCGGAAGCCCGTGCCGCCTATCGACGGGAGTGACGCGAGCGAGCGCCGGCAGGAGGCGAGATCCGCCTCGGCATGCCGGCGCCCCTCGACGCAGCCTCAGGCGTTCTTGAAGCGCGACATCTCGCGCTCATAGGCCTCGATATCGTCCGGCCAGCCCGAGTTCCAGAAGAACTCGTGCGCGAACTTCTTGTCGAGCTTGTCGATCGTCTCGTCGATCTGAGCGATATCCTCGGCCTTCCAGCCGGTCGATTCGGCGTAGGCCTTACCGAGATCGGAGCGCGGCGTGACGTAGCCGCGCAGGATGGCGATCTGCGCGGCATAGGCGCCGCCGAGGAACCAGTCGAGCGCCTTGTAGATCTGCTCGAGATTGCCCCGCGCCTCAGCCTGCTTCGGGATGAAGGCGTTGATCATCCATTTGTCGTAGCCCTCGATCGTCCAGGCATATTCGACCTGGACGCCCTGGGTGCGCGCCTCCTTCGCCGCCGGCTCCCATGCCGTCTCGGCGGCGACCTCCTGGTTGACCAGGAGCGAGACCTGCTCGTCGTAGGTCACCCAGAAGGTGCGGAACTGGCCGGCCTTCTTCCGCTCGATGAGGTAGTTCGCGACCGATTCGCACTCGCTCGAGCTGAGGTTTCCCGGATTGCCGATTTCGGCCAGCTTGTGGAACTTGAGATAGGCGGCGCAGTGCTGCAGCGTGAAGAAGCTGTCGTCGAGCGCCACCATGCCTTTGGTCTTCTCGTTGTCAAAGAGCAGGTTCCAGGACACCGGCTCCGGCGCCTTGGGGGCACCGGTCAGCTCCGGAAAATAGGCGAAGGAGTCGGCGTTCATCACCAGCGGCACGCTCCAGAGCGCGCCTTCGCCGCCCATGATGAGCGGGCTCGTGCGCACGCTTTCCGAAACGCCGCTCCAGTTCGACATCTTGGAATCCTCGACCTGCAGCAGGTAACCCTTCTCGGCCAGCCCTTTCCACGGGCCGCTGAAGGCGGCGAAGAGGTCGTAGCGCTCGCCGGCGTCGTTCGCCTCGACCTCGTGCAGAAAGGTCCCGATCGCGTCGTCGATCGGCGTGAACTCGACCTTGAGGCCGGTGGACTTTTCGAACTCGGACCAGTCCGGCAGCGCGACGGTGGTCACGCCCATGATGCGGATGACGTTGTCGGCGGCGAGGGCGCGGCGCAGCCGGCCGCCGACGATGTAGGGCGCGGCCAGCGCCGCGGCGGCGGCGGCCGAGCGTTTCAGAGCTTGTCGGCGAGTGAGCGATGGTAGGCGTGGGGCGGATGTCATTCTTCTCTCCCTTGCAGAACGCCGGAGTCCCCCGGCGGGTTCAATTCAGCGGGCCAATAACGCAATGTTGCGGATGCCAGAACGCCCGGTCGCCGATCGGTCCGTCGTCGGCCTGGCGGCAGACGAGCGTCCCGATCGGCGTGTCGAGCTCGGTATCGTAGAAATTCCCCTTGTAGATCTTGAGCCGTGCCCGGCAGCGCACTGCATTCGCGTCGCCCGCGGCCGTTCCCGACGACGTGACCCGCTCGGTGCAGAGGCGCTCCGCGCGCACCGCGACGAACACCGGGTCGCCGATCGCGAGCTTGTCGGAGGCGATGGGGCGACCGCGCAAGGCGACGCCCTGGACCATGGCGGTCGCGGTTTCCCGATCGATCGCGGCGAGCCGGCCTTCGAGCACGTTCTCGATGCCCATGAAATCCGCGACAAAGCGCGAGCGCGGCCGGTCGAACAGCGCCTGCGGCGATCCGTCCTGGACAATGCGGCCATGGTTCAACAGGACCACGCGGGCGCTCATGGTGAGCGCCTCTTCCTGGCTGTGGGTCACCAGGATGAAGGTGGTGCCGAGCGCTTTTTGCAGGCGGAGCAGCTCGACCTGCATGTCGCGGCGCAGCCGCTCGTCGAGCGCGCCGAGCGGCTCGTCGAGCAGCAGGATATCCGGCTCGGTCACGAGGGCGCGCGCGAGCGCGACGCGCTGGCGTTCGCCGCCGCTGAGCTGGTGGACGCGCCGGGCGTATTTGTCGGGCAGGCGGACGAGCTCGAGCGCCTGCATGGCGCGGCGCCGCCGCTCCTCGACCGGGCGCTTGCGGACCAGCAGGCCGTATTCGATGTTCTCGCCGACCGACATGTGCGGGAAGAGGCCGTAATGCTGGAAGACCGTCGCGACGTTCCGGTGGTTCGCCGGCACGCCGCGCACGTCGAGCCCGGCGATACGCAGCTCGGCGATTTCCGTCGGCTCCTCGAGGCCGGCGACGATCCGCAGCAGCGTCGTCTTGCCCGAGCCGCTGGGCCCGAGCAGCGTCACGAACTCGCCGCGCGCCACGCTGAGCGAGACGCGCTCGAGGGCGACGACGCTGCCGAACCGGCGCGTGGCGTCGCGCACCACGAGGATGGGCGATGCGCCGCTCACGCGGCCTCCCGGCGGAACAGCAGCCGCAGGGCGAAGACCGTGAGCGCGAGGCTGGCGAGCGTGATGAGAGTGCTGAGCGCGTAGATGAGCGGCACCATGGTGCTGTGCGAGGACGCCTCCGCCCATTGGAAGAGCGGCAGCGTGGTGATGCCGCCGCGCAGGTAGATGCTGCGCGGCAGCTCGTTCAAGGACAGCAGAAACCCGAAGAATCCGGCCGACAAGATGCCCGGCAGCAGCAGCGGGGCCTCGATGTCGCGGAAGCGCCGCCAGCCGCCGGCGCCGAGGTCGGCGGCGATCTCGAGCAGCCGGACGTCGAAGCGCGCCGCCACCACGAGCACGCTCAAGAGCGCGAAGGGGAAGGCCCAGACGAAATGCGCGAGCACGAGCGACCAGAGACCGGTGCGGATGCCGAGGAATAGGCGGTAGAACATGATGAAATCGACCCCGAGCATGACCCCGGGGACGAACAGAACGACGAGGAATCCGAGCAGCAGCCAAGCGCCGCTGCGCCCGATATGGGGGAGCATGCGCCCCACGGCGGTGGCGGCGATCATGCACAATACCGAGACGATCGCCGCGATGCCGAGGCTGGTGAGGAGCGGATCGAGCCAGCGCAGGTCGGCGAAGAGCTTCTGGTACCAGTCGAGCGTGAAGGGTCCGGGCTTGCCGCTGAGCGGGCGCGCGCTGATCGACATGAGCCCGAGCCAGGCGACCGGCCCGTAGATCAGGAGGATTCCGGAGAAGCCGAGCGCGACCGCGGCGGCGGTCGCGGTGCGCAGGAGCGCGCGCTCGCGCCGGACGCTGCGGAGGATCGCCTGCTCGTAAAGC
>Ga0214473_10009211_pt1 | contig 11673 bp, 9 predicted proteins | sample RVTome_7_FD_203509 | JGI IMG/M metagenome (GOLD analysis project Ga0214473, IMG submission 203509) | Soil microbial communities from uranium-contaminated site in the Upper Colorado River Basin, Wyoming, United States - RVT98D197 | ecosystem: Environmental > Terrestrial > Soil > Contaminated >...
TAATACTCGGTTCCGCAACCACTACTTGCACAACGTCAACCCCCATGGAGGAAAATCATGAACCATCCCTTGGCCACTTTCATGAAACGGTTCTTCGGTCACTATCTGCCAGTCCAGAAAGGCCTATCGGTCAATACCGTCCGGGCCTACCGCGATGCGGTCAAACTGCTGCTCGGTTACGCCGCCGACACCCTTGGAAAAACAGCGGATGAACTCGCCGTCGAAGACATCACCGAGGCGCTCGTGCTGGACTTTCTGGATCAGGTGGAGCAGGGGCGAAGTTGCTCTCCAAGAACACGCAACGCCCGCCTGGCGGCCATCCGCACCTGGTTCGCTTTCATCGCCCGCGAGGAGCCCATCTTGATGCTTCCGTGCCCGCAAGTCCGTACGATCCCGCTCAAGCGCACCCCGCACAAGACTATCGACTACCTCGAAGAGAAAGAAATGCAGGCCGTTTTTGCGGCCGTTGAGGTCAACTCTCGCACCGGAATCCGAGACCGGGCTCTGCTCCTGTTGCTGTACAATACCGGCGCCCGAGTCAGCGAAATCGTTGCCCTCAAGCTCACCGATCTGCGTCTCGACGACTCCGCCCAAGTCAAACTCCTGGGCAAGGGCAAAAAAGAACGTCGCTGCCCCCTGTGGCCCGAAACGGTCGCCGCTCTTGGGGCGTACCTCAAGCAGCGCGATCCCATAGAACCGGGCACCGAACGGCTTTTCCTTAACGCCAATGGCTTACCCATTACGCACTTCGGTATCCGCCACATTACCCGCAAGTACGGCGCCCAGGTACAAGCCCAACAACCATCTGTTACCACCAAACCCCTCAACCCGCACACCATCCGCCACACTACGGCCATGCATCTGCTGCGAGCGGGAAACGACATCAACATGGTCAGCTACTGGTTGGGACACGCAGACATCAACACCACTCACATCTATGTGGAAATCGACATGGAAACCAAGCGCAAGATGATCGATAGGGCGGGGGCTCCAAGGATCAGCAAAAAAGCCCCATGGCAACAGCCGCACGTTCTTCAGTGGCTCAATAAGCTTGCCAGGGGCCGTGAATTATGTGCAGTGAATTGCTAAGCTGGGGGACAGAAATGAGCGGATAGGCGGAAGTCCAGACTCTTAACTTCACATAATCTGGAGCTTCACATAACATGACTTATGTTGAGCTCAACATAAGACGTGATTCGGTAGAAATGCCCAGGCATAGCATCCCGTCTTTGTTTCCAGCAGAAGCTTACCCAACCGTTCAAGAAGATTCTCTCGATCGCGATTATCCCGAAAGATCTTTCGGCGTTCAATGCCCCTGATGATGATATGGTGAAAAACTCCCGGAGCGTCAAGGCGAGCTAATCTCGGCATAGTCCCTTCTTTATCAGCCGATCCCCTCTGTGTCAATTGAATTATTTAAGGGCCTCCCCATTTACGCCACGGTCCCCCCACCAGTAACAATGGCTACTTTGTCAGTTAAATCAAATGCAGACAATTTAAGCCCTCCTTTCTTGGTTTATTATTATTAGAGTTTTTAAAGGCAACTCTTGCCTGTCTATAACAACTAGCCTCCTTAAAAATGAAAAAAGAAGGTCATCAAATTCCCCCTTCCTCTTAAAGCCTGGCCAGGTCTTTACGGCTATAGCCTAAGAGCTTGGAACCTATCTCGGAGCTTGCTCCGTGGAGCTTCCCCCTTTTAAAAGCCAGTCGGCCAGTTTTGCAGCAGTTTGTCACTTATAAACCCGTTCTTCCTACTGTGCATGATCTCCAAGCAGTCAATGATATACTTTCGGGTATCGTGCGGATCGAGGACATCGTCGAGCCAGGCAGTGGCCGCAGCCTCCCAGGGCGCACTGCCATATTCCATCTCTTTGATCAGCCTTTCCCTTTCTGCCTCCGGGTCATCCGCCTCAGCAATGCGGGGGCCCCAGACCACATTTGCGGCCGCTTCGGGCGACATAAAGCTTATCTCAGAAGTCGTCAGCGCTGCAATAAAGTCCGCTCCGCAATTGGGGCCACACATATTGGAGATCCCCATCCCGTAGGCCTTACGGATGATGACCGTGATCTTGGGAACGGATGCCAGCGATAGGGCCTCCATCCAGGTCATAATCTTGAGAGGAATCTTACGCCGTTCAGCATTTTTACCAACTAAAAACCCGGGGGTATCTGCAAGGTGGACGAGCGGAATATTGAAGGAGTCACAAAGGACGATGAAACTGGCCGCCTTCTCACATTCCTCCGCCCCAGCGGCACCGCCCTTATATAATGCCTGATTCGCAATGATTCCTACGACCCGACCGTTCATCCTGGCCAGGCAGGTTATGAGTGCCTTTCCAAAAAGGGGTTTTAGGGTGAAGCTTTTCCCGTCATCCACGATTTCCTTGATAACCCGATTCACATCGTATATCTGATTTGATTTTTGTGGGATAATTTTTAATATCCTCCCGGTCTTTCTATCTGCGGGATCAGAAGGAGGCACGTAGGGCGGTTCTTCATCGCAATGGGACGGCATATAACTCAGGAACTCTCTGATTATCTGCATGCAGTGCTCATCATCTTCAGCGAAAGCGTCTACCTGGCCGGTCACTTCAGCATGAAGTTCCCAGCCGCCGAGCTCCTCCGGGGTGGTTTTTTCTTGCACGGCCACTTCCAGCACCCTGGGACCGGAGACGGCCATACAGGTTCCTTTGACCTGTACCACGAAATCGGAGATTGCAGCCTGCCACGTGGGATCCCCAAAGCAGTAGCCCAGAATTGCGGTTATCCTTGGGGCTTTGCGAGGATTGAGTAAGCCTCTTCCCCGGTACGTAACGGAAAGCACTCCGGCTGACCCCATTACGCTCTGCATGTGCACACCTCCGCTTTCCCCAAGTCTAATGAAGGGGAAATTCAATTCCGGAGTTTTCGCGCTATGCAGCCCCTTCATTCTGGGGACGCCGGAAACTTCTTTCCCTCCTGTTCCGGCCAGAATCGTACTGTCATCTGACTGGACCATGACGGTCCGGCCATCGATTTTCCCAAACCCCCGAATCTTGTTGACATGGAATTCCTCTCCCTCGAGTGTCGTAAATTGCTCAAGCGCGCCGATCTCCATCCAGGTTCCAGGGTCCAGCAATTTGTCAAGTCTCTCTCTCGCGGTCAGGCGACCCCGTTTTCGGTGTCTGGCTACTCCATCAGGACCTCCCATCGCCATGGCGATCTCGCGTCTGCGTTTTAGTTCGTCTAGTGCGGCTTGTTCGTCCATCTTATGCCTCCTGTGCAATATTTCTATGAATAACAAACCCATAGAGTTTAGACAGAATTTAAAAAATGAATGCGTGAATATTTAGTAGACATTCTATGAGGAACGGTGCAGATAGCAGGCCACTTCATGGCCCTTTTCCACTTCCATCAATAAGGGTTGTTTCAGCTTGCATTGATCCATGCCATGTGGGCATCGAGGTTCAAACTTGCAGCCGGGCGGCGGATTGAGTGGACTTGGCACCTCACCAGAAAGGATGGCCTTTGGCTTCGGGTAATCAGGGTCGGGGCGGGGTACGGCAGCCAGAAGGGCTTGGGTATAGGGGTGGAGAGGGTTTTCGAAGACTCTTGAGGTGGCCCCTTTTTCCACAATATTCCCAAGATACATAACCCCCACTTCGGTGCTTACATGTTCCACGAGTGCCAGATCATGGGCGATGATCATATAAGTCAACCCAAATTTCTCCTGGATATCTGCCAGCAGATTCAGAATCTGAGAACGAATAGAGACATCAAGCGCCGAGACCGGTTCATCCAAAGCTAATAATTTTGGGTTAAGGGCCAAGGCCCTGGCCACAGCGATTCTCTGCCTTTGCCCACCGCTGAATTCATGCGGGTAGTATTGATCACTACCCATTGGCAGCTTTACAATGTCTAAGAGTTCTGCCACCCTTGATTTGATCTCTCTTCGAGGGAGAGCATGATGAGCCCTTATGGGTTCGCTTAAGATGCCGCCGACCTTCATCCGGGGGTCGAGGGAACTGTAGGGATCTTGAAAAACAGCCTGGGCCCCAAGTCTGTAAGTCTTCACTTCCCGCGAAGACAAACTGGTCAAATCCTTCCCTTCAAAAAAGATAGTCCCGCTTGTAGGCCTCTCCAAAAGGAGAACCAATTTCGCCACCGTAGTCTTCCCGCAGCCTGATTCTCCGACCAGTCCAAAGGTTCCTCCTTCAGGGATCGAAAAATTGATCCCATCCACGGCCTTAACCAGGGCCGGACGTCTGGAAAGTCCTAAACCCCTTCTTACGGGGAAATGTTTGACTAGATCTTGAATCTCTAAGAGCATACAGACACCCTACGTTAATAGCCAACAACTCGCGTAACCTTCCCGATCGATCGGTATGGTAGGAGGATATTCCTGCTGGCATATATCACGTCTACGATCACATCGAGGCCAGAATGCGCATCCGATCGGTGGATTCAATAGATCAGGGGGTTGCCCTTCAATATTGAAAAGTCTTTTCTTCTTTTCCCCCAGGCGCGGCACAGAGTTGAGAAGCGCCTGGGTATATGGATGGGAAGGCTTCTTATAGATCGTCCTTACATCTCCGAACTCAACGATTCGGCCGGCATACATTACGGCTATCCGTTGACAGATGTAGGCGGCAACACCCAAGTCATGGGTGATGAGGATCAAACCGACGTTCGTCTCTTGCTGAATCTCTTCCAGCAACTGAAGCATCTGAATCTGGATGGTCACATCCAGGGCACTCGTCGGCTCATCCGCAATCAGCAGACGAGGTCCGCAAGCAATAGCCATAGCAGCCACCACCCTCTGCCGCATACCGCCGCTGAACTGATAGGGATAATCCTTGAGGCGTTGGGCTGGGGAAGGAATCCTAACCCTTCTTAATACATCCACAACGGCTTCCCTGATGCCTTTGCGGTCCTTTTTTAAACCATGATAACGAAAAGGACCGCCCACCTGATCCCCAATAGAGAAAACAGGATTTAAGGATGTAAGCGGGTCCTGGGAAATCATCGATATCTTGCGGCCCCGAACCTGGGAGGCCATTTCCTGCTCGTCCACTTGGAGAATATCCGTTCCATCCAGGATAATTTTGCCCTCCACGATACGCCCCGCCGGCTCAGGAATCAGTCTCAGGATGGAAAGACAGGTCATACTTTTGCCAGATCCTGACTCACCCACAATGCCTAATGTTTCTCTCTCTTGAACCTGAAAACTGACCCCGTCCACCGCCTTGACAACCCCTCTTCTTAAAAAGAGATAGGTCTTTAGATTTTCTACTGAAAGCAAGGGAATTTTTTCACGAACAGCCATGAAAATGTCTCTTCTAAAGTTGTCTTCGTTTGGGATCCAAGGTGTCTCGCAGCCAATCCCCAAAAAGATTTGAACCCAGACAGGTTATCACAATCGCCAGGCCTGGTAAGGCAATGACCCACCAGGCCACAGTGATATAGGGTCTGGCATCAGCCAACATCAAACCCCAAGAGACATCCGGGGGTTGAATGCCGAGTCCCAAAAAACTGAGGGAGGCCTCATAGGTAATGACGCTTCCCAGTTGGAGCGTGGCTAAAACGAGAAGGGTATTAAAAATGTTGGGTAAGAAATGTTTGAGGAGTATGCTCCAGGCGCTGCATCCAGCTACTCTGGCGAGAGCAATAAAGTCGCGCTCTTTTAAACTCAATACTTCACCCCTCACGATCCTGGCGTACCAAGTCCAGTAGGTCACAACGATGACAATGATGACCGTAGCCACGCCCGGTTTCAACGACGCAGCCAGAATAAGAGCCAGGGCCAAAGAGGGCACGGACATCTGAATATCCACCAGTCGCATAATAAGCATATCGATCTTCCCGCCAAAGTAACCTGCGATCATGCCCATAAGGGCCCCTATGGCACCTGAAAACGGGATAGCCCAAAGGGCGACAATGGCGGTGATTCTAGCTCCCATGATAATACGGCTCAAGATATCCCGACCCATATTGTCGGTTCCCAATGGATAGGACATACTCCCATTTTCTTGCCAGAAGGGAGGTTTCATGGCCAAGCCGAGGTTCAGGGCGCCGTGTTTATGAGGTGTAATGATGGGACCCAATAGAGCGCTGGAAAAAACCATAAACAGAATGATCATGGGTATCCACGGAAACCTGAGCATCCATCTTATGGAACTTTTGTTCCTCGCCGGTGCAGACTGGCTTGTCATGGCCTGCCCCCGGGCAGTATTTTCACTGGGTGATAACCGCTTCACGCTCTTACCTCACATATCGAATCCTGGGATCGATAAGCCCATAAGTGAGATCGACGAGCAGATTACTGAATACATAGAAGATGGACGTGAAAAGAACACCCGCCTGGACTACCGGATAGTCACGGGCAAAGATCGCATCAACGACGGTTCGTCCGACTCCAGGCCAGGCGAAGATCGTCTCAATGATAAAAGAGCCGCCCAGCATGGCCGCGAAGTATACGCCCAACATGGTGACCAGGGGGACAGCGGCATTCCTGAGGGCATATTTCCAGATGAGTATCTTTTTCGGAACACCCACTGCCCTGGCCGTTTGGATATAGTCGCTATCCAGCACATCCAGCATCGCTGAACGAACCATTCTTGTCTGGGCGGCTACCGAGTACCAGCCCAGAGTGATGGCTGGCAAGATGAAATGCTCATATCCCTCGCGTCCGAAGGCGGGTAAGATTCCGAGTTTGACCGCGAAAAAGAGGATAAACATCAGCCCGACCCAGAAACCGGGCATGGCCTGGCCCAGGAGGGCGAAGATCTTACCAAAGTTATCGAACCAGGAGCCCTGGTAAACCGCAGAAAGCACACCAAAGAAAAGAGCGGTCATTACACTGAATATCAGGGCGCACACGGCCAACTGAATCGTGGCCGGTAGCCTTTCCAGCACGAGCTGCAGGGCCGGCATCTGCCAGCGATAGGAATTGCCAAAATCCCCCCTCACGGCCTTGCTGGCAAAAATCAGATACTGAACCACATAGGGTTTGTCCAGTCCCAGTTCGCGGCGCATGATTTCATGTTGCTCTGGTTGGGCATCAGGGGGTAGGAGAAGGAGAGTGACATCACCGGAGACACGGGAGGCAATAAAAATAATAACGCTTGCCCCAATGACGCATACAATCCCTTGCAGCACTCGCATCAACAAGTATCTCGTCACAGTCTGGGTCCCCCCGATCGATCCGATTGCCCGCAGGTCTCAGGCGGTGAACAGAAAGATCAAATGATGGCCTTTCCCGGTACAACTATTTCTTTAAACCGATCTCCCTCAGTTCCCGATAATAGCCCCCCGGCCAGGGCGTATAAGTGACCTTGTCTCTCCAGGCAAAGGTGACCAGCGGTCGGTATGTGGTTAGACCCCCGGCCACCTGCTCGTATTTCATCCTGCCAATCTTCCTGATTAGTTCTTCCCGCTTGACCGGATCCATCGTCCTCTTCTGTTCCACGATCAGCTTGTCGAATTCAGGATCAGACCAATAGGAATAACTGCCCCAACCAGTACCTGGTTTGTAAGAGTGAAGATGACCGCTCCAGGCAGTCCCTGGATCTCCAACCGCCCCGTGGCCCCACATCCAGCTAGCGATGCCGTCCAATTCCGGGGGGTCTTCCCTAAGGCCCAATTTTATCCATACGGCGTACTCCAATCCCTGAATCTTGCACCGGATACCCACCGCCGTCAGATAGGCAGCAACCGCCTCGCCATATTCCTTTATATTGGGCTCCCGCGGGGTGATCAAGTTGTAAAATTTAACATCAAAACCGTTGGGATAGCCCGCTTCCTTCAGGAGCTGCTTCGCTTTTTCCGGATTATATTCATAGGGCTTGAGCGTGGGGTCATAGCCTAAGGTTCCCTTGCCTACCGAGGCATACCTCTCCCCCTGTCCGAAAAGGATGGCTTTAATGATCCCATCCATATCAATGGCATGGGCTGCGGCCAATCGCACACGGACGTCCTTGAAGGGGCTGTCGGGCTGGTGAGTATTAAACTGGAGAAATAAGTTATTCCCACTCGAAACACTGACCGTCCGGACACCTGGCATCTTCTTGATGTCGGCGATCATGGCTGGAGGAACCGCATCGATCCAATCCACAGCTCCGGTCTTGAAGGCGGCTACGCGGGTCATATCCTCGGGGATGATCTTGATGATCAGCTCTTTGACGCTGGGGCGGTATCTCTCGTTCCAGTAATCATCAAATGCCTCCAGCCTGAGCTCCTCTCCGATCTTTCGGGAAACAAATTTCCACGGCCCGGTGCCCACAGGATGTTTTTGAACTCCGTCATCCCCAACCTTTTCATAGTAGGCTTTGGGTATGCCAAAAAGCCGCAGGAAGGGTGTACCCGTAATGTAATCGGCATCCGGTTGCTTAAAGTGGATTTTGATTTGGTAATCGTTAACCACTTCGATGTGGTCAACAGAGGCCTGGTAGTGCGACCACTTGCTTATCTTAGGGTTCTTCAGCCTTTCATAGGCATAAACAAGATCCTTGGCAGTTAGAGTATCACCGGTATGAAACTTGACCCCTTTTCTTATATTGACGTCGATGACTTGCTGGCCGCCTTCCTCGGTAAGCTTCCAGGACTCCGCCAGCCAGTTCTCTCTCTCCAGTTGAGGATTTGGCTGTACAAGATTCTCATAAATCTGGTAATTAAAGTACCCATCTACGCCTGCCGCCATTTTAGTAACATCCAGCACATTTGACTCGGCGCCAAAGGCAATGGTCAATTTTCCGGTGGCCTTTGGCGCGGCCACGGCTTCCTCATTCAAAAAAGAGGTTAAAAGAAAGATACCCAGAACGATTCCCAATAACCAAAAACTGGTGATTCTTAACCCGCTCATTTTCCCCCTCCTTTACAGGTTGAATTGAAAACAAGATCAACCAACGTATCCAAATCAAAAAACTTTCGTCGAAGCCGGGACTTCAATCCAACTTTTTCTTGAGTTCCTCTTTTTTCACCTTCCCTGTAGTCGTTAAGGGGAGTTTATTCACAATTTTGATGATCGGCACTTTATACGTGGCCATGTTCTTCCGGCACCAATCAGCCAGTTCCTTTTCGGAAATTTTCCCTTCGTAATCCGGGTTCAATTTGATAAAGGCAATCGGCACTTGTCCCTTTTCCGGATCCGGTTTTCCTATCACCCCACTGCCCGCAATGGCCGGGTGACGGCCCAGAAGGATCTCTATTTCAGAGGGGAAGATGCTCATGCCTCTCATCTTAAGCATCTCCTTGCGGCGGCCCAGGAAATGAAGATACCCTTCTTCATCCAACACCCCTATGTCACCTGTGTACAGCCACCCGTCTTTCATCGAATTTTTTGTCTCTTCCGGCTTCTTCCAATATGCTTTCATCAGGGAGGGCGTTTTGATGACGATCTCCCCTTCATGGCCCAGGGGGACAAGTTCTCCCGTATCGAAATCAACGATCTTAAATTGCGTGCCCGGCATGGGTATCCCGCAGAATACCGGTTGGGATTTGAGATCCATGTTCTCTGTCTGCATGCCGTTTGTAAAGGCATCCATGGTATGGGTTTCCGTCATTCCGTAGGAAGATTCTCTTAGGATACTTCCGGTTAATTCCTTCCATCGCTGACGATATTCAGGGATTAATTTTTTTACAAAGGAAGAGCAGGTCGAGGATTGAAGGGAATGAAGATTGTATTTTTCTACGTCCGGGTGTTCCATCAGTTCCAGATAATTATCAACAATCCCCCCCATGGATGTGACCTTGTATCGATCGATGGCCGTTAAAACTGCCTCCACGTCCCAGCGGGCGAGCAGAACCAATGTCGTGCCGAAAAAAACAGGGTTAATAACCGCTCCGTTCTCCCCGGCAATCCAGAAAACGGGATAGAAACCCAGGATCACAGGATTTAGATTTGGTCCTCTCACCCCGGCCCCTGTTGCCAAGACAGTGGCAGCGGTATAAATCATATCCCGCTGGGTATGTTCGCAACCTTTGGGAAGGCCTGTGGTCCCTCCGGTATAATTCAGGGCGGCCAGATCATCCAGATCTACGTCTGTCTCTGGATAGGTCGGCTCCTGTTGGGTCAGGATGGATATCATATCCATCGTTCCCGGATAATCCGGCCCCGGCAGCAGAAGGGTCGGATGAATGGGGATGGTGGGGTCCTGCGGCAGGAAGTCGGTGAGACGGGTGACCACAACTTCTTTCAGACTCGTCTGATCCTTAATGGCCTGAACGATTGGAAACAGATGATCTTGGGCCACGATGACTTTGGCCCCGGTATCATTTATCTCATAGAGAAGTTCATGTTCTTTGAACATAGGATTCACAGGTACGTGAACGCATCCAAGTTTGAGAATTCCATAAAAAGCGATATGAAACTGCGGACAATTAGGAAGAAAAACCGCCACCCGGTCGCCCTTTTGCAGTTCCTTTGCCGCCAGGAAAGCGGCAAACCGGTCACTGAGATCGTTTAGAACTTTAAAGGTCAATTCGGTTCCGTAGTAGATCAAGCAGGCTTTTTCCGGGGTTTGCTTGGCCCTTTCTTTCAGATAATCGGTCAACGGGATCTCACCCAGCGGATAAACAGGTTCCTTAGGAAGGTGAGCCGGCCAATTTTTCTGCCATAACTGATTCAGCCTTTCAAGATAGCTCTTTTCTTCCATGACCCCTCTTTTGGCGTCCCTCAAAAATATGACAATGCTTCGAATTTTCTATATGGATAACGGACGACCGGTATAACGTTATGACGAGAATGAGAATTGAAAAATAGCTCATGGTGTTATAGGAGGAGTATAGCAGAATTTCTATGTGTTCAAATGACGAACTGGATTTTCTATCAACATCTGCCCATCCGTAGGCCTTTACGAATGAGACCCGCCTCATCGCAGGTTATTTCGAAGGCGCGACCCTCCATGACCAAATTGCTTTATACAGGGTAATTCCCCATTTGTTACCAGGAAAGCAATCTAAAGGGTCGCGGTAGGGACGCTGGTTGCCCAGCGCCCCCCGCACAGATCCCGGCGTGCGGGACTACCGCACCGGGCTCTTGCCTAAGGTAGTGACGCCAAGGCGGACCAGCGGATAGGGATGGCAGATACGGGTAAAAGGAATCCATCGGGCAATCAAGCGCTTCATCCGCGGCCAGAGCAGGTTGTGCTTGTGGCTGCGCCGTCTGAGTACTTTCATCCACAGTTGGCACACCTCCTTGCGGAAGACGCTGACGGATGGGCCGTTCATGGGCACCCCATAATACCGCATATGGCCCGTCACCACCGACCGCAAATAGGCCCCCTGATCCGGGGTCGGATCGTGCATCCGCAGGCGTAACTCCCCGTAGACTTCTTTCAACTTCCTTTGAAGTCTTTGACGCATCGTCTTCCGAAGCACCGTGAACTTTCCCCTTCTCGTCTTAGCGCAAATGTGCGTAAAACCGAGAAAGTTGAAAGTCTCCGGTTTTCCTTCTCCATGCTTCGTTCGATTCTTGGCCGCAAAACGGCCGAATTCGATGCCCCGCGTCTTGTCGGAGTGCAATTCCAAGCCGAATTGCGCAAACCGCTCGCGCAATTCCGCAAGGAAACCCCCTGCTTCGCCGCGATCCTGAAACCCAACGACAAGGTGAGTAGCCCGGAGGAATCTCACCCCCAGGTCCTCACAGAACCGGACGTGCAGTTGTCGGGATAGAAATACGGCGCGCGCGACTTTAGA
>Ga0214473_10009212_pt1 | contig 11672 bp, 8 predicted proteins | sample RVTome_7_FD_203509 | JGI IMG/M metagenome (GOLD analysis project Ga0214473, IMG submission 203509) | Soil microbial communities from uranium-contaminated site in the Upper Colorado River Basin, Wyoming, United States - RVT98D197 | ecosystem: Environmental > Terrestrial > Soil > Contaminated >...
CTCATCCTTGGAATAGAACAACCGTACGGCGTTCGGATGCCCGTCGAGCCGTAGCTCGGCCGCATCTTCGAGCGTGATCAACCGCTCATCCGCTGGAATCTCAAGCAGCAACGCCTTGGTCAGCGTGGTCTTCCCGGAACCAGTGGCACCGCTCACGATGATGTTCTTGCGTGCCCGCACCGTTTGGCACCTGCCCCGGATCGAAACCGGCGCGGCATTTGCCGCGCCGGTTTAGCGCCCAGCCGAAGGTGCAAGGAGCTAGTCAACTCAAAGACTTGCGCCGTCGGTTGGTGCCAGATCCGTGAGGTGCTGCGCATGCAAAATTCGACGGGTCTTGCGCCATGCCCCATGCTAGATTCGTCGGGTGGCAGGTATGGCCGTCAAGACATCGAGGCTCATTGGTGCCGATCTCGAGCGCTGCATTTTCTGCAACGGCAAGTCGATCCGCCGCGAAGGAAAGCGCCGCAAGAAGCTGGAGGTGGTTCAGCTCTGGTACTGCCGGGCATGTGATCGCACGTTTTCGCCGCAGCTCGCGAAAGGGAAGACCTATCCACTGAAGGTCATTCTGGAGGCGCTTCAGCTCTACTACCGCGGTGAAACGCGGGCGCAAACATCAACGGAGATCCAGGAACGATTTGGCGTCCGGATTCCAGCGCGCACCTTGTCGACCTGGCTGGCGGAATTTCGGAACCTCACGACTTATGCGCGCTTGCGAGAAGGCGTTCTACCGGCGTTTCCGCCACGCCGGGTTATTCGTTGGGTGCGGCTGCATCACCAGCAGGTTTATCACTATGGTATCCATCGCGGGAAAATCGCTGCTTTGCTCGCGTCGCGCGAGCATGAAAGACTTCGGCCGCTGGGCGGGTTTCTCGATGCCATGGCGCAATCGTGTCCGCACGGTCTCTTCACTGCGGGAGGAAGAGCGTCTAAAGCTGCGATGAGCTTCGAGCTGGACGGCGTGGAGATCCGCATCAAGCGCAATCATGCCTGTCGCCTGGCCGGATTCGCGCTCCAGTCGGTCACGCAAAACAGACGCCGCCACGATGAACTGCAGCGCTTCATGCTGGCGACCGATTCCGTGACCGTCGCGGTGGAGGTTCCGATTTATCTGTCCGCGGCTGAGCTGGCTGGATTGCAGCGCCGGTATGGATTGAGTCAATCCGCTGTTGCTCCGTCGGCTGTGACCGGACACATCGACTTCGTGCAAGTTCGTAACGGCGCGATCCACATCCTCGACTACAAGCCGGGCGCGCGGCATGAGAAACCGATCGCGCAGTTGATGACTTACGCTTTGGCCCTCTCGCAGCGGACGGGGCTGGATCTCTTCGATTTTGTCTGCGCGTGGTTCGATGAAGATGGCTACTTCGAGTTCTATCCGCGGCACGTCGTACGGCGGGGCCAACCGGCGGTTTGATCGCACTCAAGTGCTTGCTTCTGCTAGGTTTTCTGGTAAGATGCTGTATAAATAACCAGCCTGCTGGAGCACCCCATGGAAGGGCCGAATTCAAGCGTTTCCACCCCCGATCTGATCGACCAGATCACCGAGCTGGCGGGGCATCTCAACGCCGCCCACGCCCGTTGGTTGGCGCTGATTGCCGAGTTCGATCGGCGAGAGGCCTGGGCCGAATGGGGCGTCAAATCCTGCGCCCACTGGCTCAACTGGAAATGCGGCCTGGATCTGGGCGCTGCGCGCGAGAAGCTGCGCGTGGCACACGCACTCGAGCAATTGCCGCGTATCGCCGCGGCGATGGCGGCGGGGTCGCTCAGCTACTCCAAGGTGCGCGCGATGACGCGGGTCGCCGATACAGCGACCGAGGAGTATTTCCTGAACGTCGCTCTGCACGGCACGGCGCACCAGGTCGAAAAGCTGGTCAGGGCGTTCCGTCGCGCGCAGGAGTCGCAGGGGCTCTCACGGGAAGCACAGCAGCAGGCGGGCCGGTCGCTCTCCTGGATCCATGACGAGGATGGCTCACTCGTGATCAAGGCGCGGCTGCCAGCCGAGGCGGGAGCGGTGTTCCTGAAAGCATTGGAAGCTGCCGAGGCTGCAATGCCGCCGCCGGACGTTTCCGCGGAAGCATCTTTGGAACCAGTCCAGTCCCGCAGCGCCCGTCGGGCCGATGCGCTGGCATTGATGGCGGAGGGCTTTCTGGCAAGTGACCAGCAACCACTCCCGGGCGGCGACCGCCAGCAGATCGTGGTGCATGTCGATGCCCAAACCCTGCGGCATGATCATGCCGGTCGCTGCGAGCTGGAAGAAGGCCCGGGTATTGCCGCCGAGACCGCACGTCGCCTCGCCTGTGATGCGAGCCTCGTCGTACTCATTGAGAACGAGCAGGGTGAACCGCTGAATGTCGGCCGCAAGACCCGGACCATTCCGCCGGCACTGCGCCGCGCACTCCGTTCCCGCGATCAGGGCTGTCGGTTCCCGGGTTGCACGCATACACGGTTCGTGGACGGCCATCACGTACAACACTGGGCGCAGGGCGGCGAGACCAAGCTATCCAATCTCGTCTCGCTGTGCCGCTTCCATCACCGGCTGCTGCACGAAGGGCGGGTCGTGGTGCAGGTGCTCGATGACGGCGCGTTCCGCTTCGTCCGGCCGGATGGCCAGTCCTTCGACAGCCCTGCTCCGGGCGGACCGCGGCAGCTCGACTGGATGCAGCTCGTCGTGGCGCACCAGGCCCGGCACATCAACGTCAGCCCGCGCACTGCTGTCAGCCGCTGGCAGGGCGAAAGCCTGGATTGCGGGCTCGCGATCGAAGGACTGCTGCAACGCGCCAAGCGCGCGGGAAACGTTTCCGCGGAAACGTCATGAGGCGCCTGATCCGGTTGGGCAACGAGGCGGCGCCTACGGCCGGTGCGGCCGCGCGAGATATTCACGGCCCTGCATCTCGTGCAGCCGGCTTGCAGTCCGGCGGAACTCGAAGCTGAGTCGCTCGCCGCGATACAGTCCCTCGGGTGTCGCCGCGGTCGCGGACAGGATCAGCTTGACGCCGCGATCGTAGAACTCGTCCACCATCGTGATGAAGCGCCGCGCGGCATCGTCGGACGCGGCATCCATGGCGGGAACCCTGCTGATGAGGACGGTGTGATAGCAGCGCGTGATCTCGATGTAGTCGGTCGCGGAGCGCGTCCCTTCGCAAAGCTCGTGAAAATCGAACCAGACGAGGTCCTCAGCCTCGCGTCGCGCGCGCAGGGGCCGGCCATCGATTTCGATCGGCCTGTCTGCGACGCCGGGCCCGTCCGCCATGCGTTCAAACTCGGCTGCCATTCGGGCCTCGACGTCGGGTACCGCCGGGCCCAGGAACAGCATCGCGCGCTCCAGTTGCCGCAACCGGTAGTCGACGCCGGCATCGAGTTCCATCACCCGGCAATGACGTTCAATCAGCGCAATCGCGGGCAGGAAGCGGGCCCGTTGCAGGCCGCCGCGATAGATCTCCACGGGCGCCAGGTTTGAGGTCGCAACAAGGGTCACTCCGTGCTCGAACAGTGCGCCCAGCAAGGCCCCGAGAATCATCGCATCGGCAATGTCGCTGACCGCGAATTCGTCAAAGCACAGCACGCGTGTCCGCGCCGCAATGTCATCGGCTACGCGGGCGAGCGGCGAAGGGGTATCGCGGTGCCGACGGAGCTCGGCATGCACCTCCTGCATGAACCGGCGGAAATGATCACGCCGCTTCTCCGCCAGCGGCAGCTCGGCATGGAACTGGTCGACCAGGAAGGTCTTGCCTCGGCCGACACCGCCCCAGAGATACAGGCCATGCAATGGCGCCCGCCGCTTGCGCGGCAGGAGTCGCAGGCTCCGGGTGATCCATGAACGGGGCAATTGCCGCGCCAGCAGGCGCCGGCGCAGGTCCTCAAGCCTGGCGACGGCCTGCCGTTGTGCATCGTCGAGCGCATGTCCGTGCGCGCCGAGCGCGGCCTCGCATCGCTCGGTCAGCGGCGAAGCGACCGACAAGCTGTCAACCGGCCAGCTCGGGACGATTGCGGAAATGCGCGAGTGCCTCGGGATTGGCCAAGGCGTCGGTGTTCTTCACCGGGCGGCCATGGATCGTCTCGCGCACCGCAAGCTCGACGATCTTGCCGCTGATTGTGCGAGGAATCTCCGGCACCTGGAGGATCAGCGCGGGCACGTGCCGCGGCGTCGTGTTGGCGCGGACCTGGCGCTTGATGCGTTCGCGCAGGCCGTCATCGAGCACGAGCCCGTCGCGCAGCCGCAGGAACAGCACCACACGCACGTCGTTCTGCCACTCCTGGCCGACCACGATGCTCTCGAGCACCTCGTCGAGTTGCTCGACTTGGCGGTAGATTTCGGCCGTGCCGATGCGTACCCCGCCGGGATTCAGCACGGCATCCGAGCGCCCGAGGATCACGAGGCCACCACGTTCAGTCAGCAGCGCGTAATCGCCGTGGTGCCAGATGCCCGGAAAGCGCTCGAAGTAGGCTGCGTGGTAGCGCCTGCCGTCAGAGTCGTTCCAGAAACCGATGGGCATCGCCGGAAATGGCGCCGTGCAGACGAGTTCGCCGCGTTCCCCGGTGACCGGATGGCCATCCTCGCTCCACACCTCGACCTTCATGCCGAGGCCGCGGCACTGCAGTTCTCCGCGATAGACGGGCAACAAGGGATTGCCGAGTGCGAAGCAGGAGACGATGTCGGTGCCGCCCGAGATCGAGGCGAGTTGGATGTCCGCGCCGATTGCATCGGCGACGAAGTCGAACTGCTCGGGCGCAAGCGGCGATCCGGTCGAAAGAATGGTACGGAGCCTCCGCAGGTCATGCGCATCGCGCGGCCGGTAACCAGCCTTCTCGAGCGCCGCAAGATATTTCGGGCTGGTGCCGAAGATCGTGACGCCTTCGTCGGCCGCCATCTCCCACAGCACGCCGGGGCCCGGGTGGAATGGCGAGCCCTCGTACAGCAGGATCGTCGCGCGGGCAGCCAGGCCGCTCGCGAGCCAGTTCCACATCATCCAGCCGCAGGTCGTGAAGTAAAATAACCGATCGCCGGGCTTGAGGTCCGTGTGCAGCAGATGTTCCTTCAGGTGCTGCAGCAAGGTGCCGCCAGCGCCGTGCACGATGCACTTCGGCATGCCCGTCGTGCCGGACGAATAAAGGACGTACAGCGGATGGTCGAAGGGAAGCCGCTGGAAGGCGAGCGGCGCGCCGGGCTTGCCGAAGTCGGAAAAGCGCACGGACTTGGCGAGACTGCCGATCGCCGGATCGCAGTCCACGTAGGGCACGACGATGACACGCACAACGGATGGGAGCCTGGCGAGTACACCGGCGATCGCTGCGAGCGAGTCGATGGTCTTGCCGGCATAGAAATAGCCGTCGGCCGTGAACAACACCTTCGGAGCGACCTGTCCGAAGCGATCGAGCACGCCGTTGATCCCGAAGTCGGGGGAGCAGGAGGTCCAGGTGGCGCCGATGCAGGCCGTCGCGAGCATCGCAATGACCGTCTCGGGGAGGTTTGGCAGGTAACCAGCCACGCAATCGCCGGGTCCGACGCCGGACGTGCGCAGCCCGTCGGCGATGCGCGCAACTTCGCTGCGCAGTTCCTGCCAGCTGAGTTCGCGTCGCAGGCCGCGTTCATTGCGGAAGATCAGCGCCGGCTCGCCGTCCGGGCCACGCAACAGGTTCTCGGCGAAGTTGAGTCGCGTGCCCGGGAACCAGCGTGCGCCCGGCATGCGCCCGCCATCGACGAGCACTGGATCACTGCCGCGCTCGGCGACCACGCCGGCAAACTCGAACAGCGCCGCCCAGAACGCCGCGGGTTGCTCGATCGACCACTGGTAGAGGGCCGGGTAATCGGTATCCGGCGCGCCGCGGGATCCTGCAAAGCTCATGAAGCGCGTCAGGTTCGCATCCGCGATGCGAAACAGGGAGGGCGTCCAGATCGGAAGCTCAGCGCTCATCAAAGGTTCTGGTAGTTCGGACCCGATCCACCCTCCGGCGTGGTCCAGGTGATGATGCCGTAGGGGTCCTTGATGTCGCAGGCCTTGCAGTGCACGCAGTTCGCGGCATTGATCTGCAGTCGCCGGCCGCCCGCGCCGTCTTCCACCATCTCGTAGACGCTGGCCGGGCAGAAATTCTCGCAGGGATTGCCGAACTCGGTGGCGCAGCGTGTCGCGCAGATCGAGGTATCCGCCACTTTCAGGTGGACCGGCTGGCTCTCGTCATGGGTGTTGCCGGCATGGAACACCGCGCTGACGCGGTCGCGCGGCGGCAAGTCGCGTTCGCGCCAGGCCCGGTCCTTTGCTGCGCTGTCGTCGAGGCGGCGAAGCGCGAGGTGATTTTCATGGTGCTTCAGCGTCCAGGGACTGCGACCGCCGGTCGCGGTCTCGAATGCGGCGTTCGCCATGCCGAACCACAGGCCGCGATGGAATCCCGGCTTGATGTTGCGGATGCGCTTGAGTTCCTGGCCACCTTCGGAGGCGCGCCAGTGGGCATCGAAGCCTTTCGTCGTTCCATGCCCGGCCAGGTGTTCCGCGGCGAGCGCGCCGCAGCGGATCGCCTGGTGCACGCCCTTGATCTTCGGCACGTTCAAGGTGCCGGCCGCGTCGCCGACCAGCATCAAGCCGGGCGCATCCATCTGCGGCAGGGATTGCCAGCCGCCAGCTGCGATCGTGCGCGCCCCATAGGCGAGGAGTTCGCCGCCCTCCAGCAATGGGTGAATGCGCGGATGGTGCTTGAATTGCTGGAAGGCCTCGAAGGGCTTGAAGCGCGGGTCGGCATAGTCGAGGCCGACCACATAGCCGACATACACGCGGTCCTGGTCCAGGTGGTACAGGAAACTGCCGCCATATGTCCGGCTGTCGACCGGCCATCCGACGGTGTGCTGGATGAGCCCGGGCTCGGCGCGGCCGGGCGGCAACTGCCAGAGTTCCTTGAAGCCGAGGCCGTAGGTCTGCGGATCGCGGCCGGCGTCGAGGCCGAGGCGAGCAATGATTTTTTTCGTGACGCTGCCGCGACAGCCCTCGGCGAGGATCGTCGTACCGGCGCGGATGTCGGCGCCCGGCGCGTAATTCGGGCCGGGGGTGCCGTCCTTCGCGAGGCCCATGTCGCCCAGGCGAATGCCCGTGACCCGTCCGTCCTCGATGAGCGCCTGCGCCGCCGCGAAGCCCGGGAACACATCGACGCCCAGCGCTTCCGCGCGCTGCGCGAGCCATGGCACGAGCAGGCCCAGCGACAGGATGAAGTTGCCCTGGTTGTGCATCTGCGGCGGATTCGGCAGCCGGATGCCTGATTTGCGCGTCAGGAACCAGAACTCGTCGCGCAACGCCTGCACGCAGATGGCAGGCTTCGATGCGCGCCATTCCGGCAGGAGCGTGTCGAGCGGCCCCGGCTCCATGACGCAACCGGACAGCATGTGCGCGCCGATCGCGGATGCCTTTTCCAGCACGCAAACCGAGAGATCCTGTTGCAGCTGCTTGAGCCGGATGGCGCTCGCAAGGCCCGCCGGGCCGGCACCGACGATCACGACGTCGTATTCCGTGACGTCGCGCTCGGTCATGGCATGCGCGCCCCCTCAAGCTCCGGCAGCGCGCGCACGCTGTCGCCGATCCGCTTGAGGTCGCCGACAACCACGACCGTCATCTGCTTCGGCACGATGTAGAGCCGCGCAATATCCGAAATCTGTTCCGGTGTCACCGCATACATGCTGGCGACCCAGTGGGTCAGGAATTCGTCGGGCAGGTCGTGCAGGTCCATGAAGGCCAGCTGGCCCAGCACGCCATTTGGCGACGAGTTGCCGATTACGAACAGGCCGGCGCGGTAGCGCTTGATCGCATCAAGCTCCTCCGCGGACGGCGCCTCCCGCTGTAATCGCTCAATCTCCCGGTAGATCTCGGAAATCGCCGCCGCGGTGTGCTCGACGGTGACTTCGGCCTGCATGATCCACAAGGCGCTGCCGCGGCGCGCGCTGATCGAGGAATCCGGCGAATAGCTGTAGCCCTTGTCCTCGCGGATATTGGTCGTGATGCGCGAGCCGAAGGCGCCGCCGAGCAGGCTGTTCGTCAGCGTGGTCGGGAAATACAGTCCGTGTGCCGGGTGCGGCACCGCGACCGCCATGCGTACCGACGACTGCGGCGAATCTGGACGGTCAATCAATTGCAGCTGCAGCGTCTCGCTTGCGCTCGGAGGCAGATCGGAAGGCAGGGCGCCTGCGCTCCAGTCCCCGAATGCGCGCGCGAGCGCGCGCTCGAGCGCTGCCCGGTCGTAACGGCCGGCGACATAGACCCGCGTGCGCCGCGCGCCGAAATTCCGCTGGTAAAAACCGCGCACGCCGGCGATGTCGTAGGTCGCAAGCTGGCCGGGCGCCGGCAAGACGCGGCCGAACGGGTGATCGCCGTAAACGAGCTTCGCCAGCGCCTCACCAGCCAGGGAATCGGGATCCGAGCGCGCAATGACGAGGCTCCGCTCCAGGTTCGCGAGCACGCGCGGCAGCTCGGCTTCCGGAAAGCGCGGATTCCGCAGCACGTCGGCGACGAGTTCCGCGGCCGCGCCCGCGTGCTCGGACAGCACGGAAATACCGACGGTCGTCTGTTCCGCTCCCGCGCCCACGAACAGCGTGCCGCCCATGTCCGCCGCGACCCGCGCGATGTCGGAAGCGGTGTGTGCGGCCGTGCCTTCCTTCAGCATCTCGACCGCGACGTCCGCGAGCCAGGTGGAGTCGCCCTCGTCGAGGTTGCCGGTACGCACGACGGCGAGCACCGTGACCTTTGGCACGCTGCCATAGTCGATGAAGGTCACCGACAGGCCGTTCGCAAGCTGCACCGTGTCCTTGGCGGGGATTGAGAAGCCGCGCGGCGCGCCGGGCGCCGGCGGCGCCTCGCTGGCCGCCGCTGCTCCAGCGACCGCAGCGAGCCCGAGCGCAAGCGCCATGAGCCGCCTCATGGCCGCGCCCCCGCCGGCACCTGCCCGGGCTCGACGATCAGGACGGTGTGGTTGTCACTTCGCAGGTAGCGTCGCGCGACATCGGAAATCATCGCGGGCGTGACGGCGCGAAACCCCGCCTCGATCCGGTTGATGCGCGCCGGGTCATCATCGAACAGCGCGAATGACGCCAGCAGGTCCACGAGCCCGAAGCGCGTGCTCGAACCGGCGAGGTCGTAGAGGTCGGCGCGGATCTTGGTCAGCGCCCGCTCGAGTTCCGCCGCGGTCGGGGGAGCGTCCCTGAGCCGCGCAATTTCGGCGTCCACGTCCGCGAGGATCGTGTCGGGAGCGATGTCGGGGTCGTGGACCAGGTACAGGGTCCACAGCATCGGGCCGTCGTAGTTGAACAGGTTGCCCAGCAGGTTGATGCCGCCGGCGACGCCGCCGCTGTAGCCACGCTGCTGCACCAGTTTCTGCCATAGCGCGCTGTCCTCGCCCTGCAGCAGAATCTGGTCCAGCAGCCCAAAGGCGAAGTGCTCGGGCGTGCCACGTTCCGGAACCTGCCACGCGACCGCGAGTCCCGGGCGCGGCGCAATGCGGTCCTCGTACGAGTGACGCTTGTTGCGCCGTTGCACAGGCTCGGCGAGATCCGGGCGCGCCGGCAATGCGCGGGCCGGAATGCCCGCGAAGTACCTCTCGATCCAGGGGCGTGCCTGTGCCGGGTCGAAATCACCGGCGACGACCAGCACGGCATTGTTCGGCGCGTAGTAAGTTTCGAAGAACGCGCGCGCATCCTCGAGCGTCGCCGCGTCGATGTCCGCGAGCTCGCCGTAGAAGTTGTGCGCGTTGTACCAGTTCTCGTTTGCGACCTGCGGCATCGACAGCCAGGGGAAGCCGCCATAGGGCTGGTTCAGCACGTTGTCGCGCACCTCGTTCTTGACGACGCCCTGCTGGTTGACGAGGTTCTCCTGCGTGATCGCGAGGCCCTTCATGCGGTCGGCCTCGGCCCACAGGACAGTCTCGAGCGTATGCGCCGGCACGATCTGGAAATAGTTCGTGAAATCGAGGCGCGTCGAGCCGTTGACGACGCCGCCGTTGCCCTCGACGAGTCGGATGAATTCCATCTTGCCGAGATTCGCCGAGCCCTGGAACATCAGGTGCTCGAACAGGTGCGCGAAACCGGTGCGCCCGCGCGGTTCGATGCGAAAGCCGATGTGGTAATAGATGCCGACCGTGACCGTCGGCGCCGATGTCTCGGGTGACAACACGACCTTCAGGCCGTTGCCAAGCTGGAAATACTCGACCGGAATGTTGATGCCGGCCGGTGCGGGCGACTGGTCCGTGATCGCCGCCGCTTGAGTTTTGGCAGCGCCGGTTGTGAGCGGCTGCGCCGCACAACCGCCGATTGCCGCCGCAACTATCAGCCCGCTCGACAACCGGCGACCGGCAAGGGTCACCGTGGGGCCATCCTGATGGCGCCATCAAGTCTAATCGTGGTGCCATTCAGCATGCGGTTGGTGCAGATTGTCGCGACCAGCTCCGCGTACTCCTCCGGACGGCCGAGTCGTGCCGGGAAGGGAACCTGGGTGCCCAGCGAATCCTGCGCTTCCTTTGGCAGGCCCGCGAGCATTGGTGTCGCGAAGAGTCCCGGTGCGACTGCGACGACGCGAATGCCGAAGCGTGCGAGTTCACGCGCAAGCGGCAGCACCATGCCGACGGTCGCCGCCTTGGATGCGGCGTAGGCCACCTGCCCGATCTGGCCCTCGTAGGCCGCGACGGAGGCCGTGTGCACCAGCACCCCGCGCTCGCCGTCGGAATCCGGCGCGTTGTTCTGCATCAACAGCGCTGCCGCACGGTCGACGTGGAAGGTGCCCACGGTGTTGATCGCGAGCACGCGCGTGAAGATGGCCGATGACAGCGGCCCGTCGCGGCCGAGGAGCTTGCCGGGGGTCGCCACACCAGCGCAGGACACGGCGAGGTTCAACCCGCCCATCCATTCCGCGGCCTCACGGATGCAGGATTCGACCGCAGATTCACTGGTCACGTCGCAGCTGCGGTAACTGGCCGCGGCGCCGAGCGTGGCCGCCGCTGCCTTGACGGCCTCGTCCTGCACGTCCAGCAGCATGACCTTGCCGCCAGAAGCGATCAGCCGCCTGGCGGTCGCGAGCCCGAGACCCGATGCGCCGCCGGTGACGACGGCCTTGACCTGGTCGAGATTCATTGCGCGTACCCCGGGCGCCAGTTTACAGCTTCAGCGCTGCTATGGCCTCCTACAGCCGGAGCCCACCGTCGACCTCGATGACGCGCCCCGTGAGGAAATCATTCTCGGCGATGAAGACTGCAGTCGAGGCGATTTCAGTCGGATCGCCGAGCCGCTGCACCGGCACTGGCGCCATGAGCCTCGCGAGCACCTCGGGCTTCATCGAGGCGAGAATGTCGGTCGCGCAGAAACCGGGCGCGATGGCAGCGCTCCTGATGCCATGGCGCGCGAGTTCCTTGGCCCAGACGACGGACATCGCGGCGACGCCGGCCTTGGTGGCTGAATAGTTCGTCTGGCCGGCATTTCCCTCGCGCGAGATCGAAGAGATGTTGATGATCACGCCGCCGTTGCCAAGCCGGATCATGCGCTCGGCGCCTTCGCGCCCGCACAGGAACACGCCGGTCAGGTTGACCCTGAGCACGGCGTCCCATTGCGCGAGCGACATCTTCGAGGCGATGGCGCCGTCCTTCGCCTTGACCAGCAGCGCATCGCGCGTGATGCCCGCGTTGTTGATCAGCACGTCGAGCCGGCCGAAATCGGA
>Ga0214473_10009213_pt1 | contig 11672 bp, 9 predicted proteins | sample RVTome_7_FD_203509 | JGI IMG/M metagenome (GOLD analysis project Ga0214473, IMG submission 203509) | Soil microbial communities from uranium-contaminated site in the Upper Colorado River Basin, Wyoming, United States - RVT98D197 | ecosystem: Environmental > Terrestrial > Soil > Contaminated >...
CAGGCTGATCAGGTATCACGATGCCGGCTCGATAGCGGCGTCGGCCGACCTGGCGCGCCTTCCCGCTCCGGTCCTCGCTCGACTGCCCCTTCGCCGAGGCCTGGCGGGCCTCCACATCCACCGCCGTCAGCACGGGCAGGCCCTCGAGCACCCGCGCCCAGCGCACGTCTCCTCCGGGCTCGTCCGACTGGCGGACCGCCACCGGCAGGTTCTCCATTGTGAAACCGCTGCGCTCGAACAGGTGCCGGGCGCGCGACAGGCCCGGGATCTGGTCGAACCGGTGCACCAGCACCTCGGTGCGGGCGGGGTCCGCCTCCGCCGCCGGGACCTCCCGCAGCAGGCGATCGACCTCGACGAGCAGGTCGGCGCCCGCCGTTCCAGGCTGACGCCGTGAGGACTCCTCCAGCAGCAACCGGCGCACTCTCTCCAGGACCCGGCGCCGCAAATCGGAGTTGGCGCGATCGCTCCACAGCCGCGCCCGCCCCAGGGGCGGATAGTAGCGGATGGCGCGGGCGTGGGCATCGATCGCCTCCTGCTCACGCCCGCTCAGGCGGTACGCCTCCCCAAGGTAGAACTGGGCGAGCGGATCGTAATAGTCGAGCGCCAGGCCCCGCTGCAGGTACGGAACCGCCTCGTGCGGCCGGTCGCGGTCGAGCAGGAAGTTGCCCGCCTGGGTAGCGAAGCCGGGCACATCGGGGAAGCGCTCCGCCGCTCCGCGGTAGAGGCTCTCGGCCTCCTCGAAAAGCGAGCGCGCGCCTTCGCCGTCCCCCGCCTGCTTGCGATCGAGCGCCAGCTCCTCGGCCGCGTACGCCGCCTGCTGCCGGTACAGGCCGACGCTGCCGTCGAGGCGCGCGGCGGCGCGCAGATTGTCGAGAACCGCGCCGTCGAAGTCGTTCCGGTCCAGAACCTCCTGCACGGCATCCTGCGCCCGCCGGTGGGCCGCGTCTGCCCGCGCCAGATCCACCCCGGCCGCGAGCGCGAACAGGAGCACCGCAGCACCCGCCGCCGCCAGGGCCGCGCGGGGCACCCGCTCCGTGGCGCGCGCCTCGGGCCGCGCCGCGAGCAGCGCCAGCAGAACCATCCCGACCGCTACAAGCGCGGGCGCGTTTTCCAGCGCGTCGGCGGCGCCAGCCGCCGCCAGCGCAGCCGCCGCTGCGGCCAGGCCGGTGCGCAGCCGGCTGCGCGCCGGGTCGGCCTGCGGACGCCCCAGAACGCTCAGCAGCACCCAGGCCGCGAAGGCCGCGAGGCCGGCAACGCCGCCCTCGTACACCCGCTGTAATCCGACCGAGTGGAGCTGGCCCACGGCCTCGCCCCACGGCGCGGCGCCCGGCACCTGCAGACGGTAGCGCGCGAACGTCAGGGGAACCGAGCCGGGGCCAAATCCCAGGAACGGCTCTTCGCGCAGGGCGCGCAGCGTGGCGCGCGCGTAGCGCAGACGCCCGGCCACGGAGACGTCCGGCCGCCCTTCCACGAGCGCCCGCAGGCGCTCCCAGTGCAGGCGCGCGGTCTTGCCGCCGGGACCGCTCGGGGAGAGCGGCTGCGCCACACCCGCCATGCCGCCGCGCTCCGCAAGATCGGATCGCCCCATCAGCACCGGAGCCACCAGGGCGGCCAGAATGAGCGCCGCCGCCACGGGGCCGGCGAACAGGTCGGGTCTTCGCCCACGCCGCGCGGCCGCCCACCCTGCCAGGAGCGGAAGCGCGCCCGCCGCGAGCGCACCCAGGGCCGCGGTGGAGCGGCAGAGGAGCGCGGCTATGAGGGTCGGGACGGCCAGCGCGGCCCAGACCCAGCGGCCGCGACCGCCTGCAGCCCAGAGGACGCCGAGCAGCGGCAGCGCGGCGGCGGCGAGCGCCCCGACGTGGTTCGGATTCAGGAACGGCGTGGCCGGAGCCGACGCTCTCAGGTGCAGCATCATCAAGAGTGCGGCGACGCACCCGCCGGCGCCGAAGGCCGCAAGCCAGGCCGTCAGCCGGCGCAGATGCCCCACGCGGCCCGCGTGGCGGGCCAGCAGGTAGGTCCAGCCGGCCAGGCATAGCCAGACGCCCAGCCGGCGCAGCGAGATTCCGGGGTACTCGGAAAGGAGTGACGAAGCTAGCAAAACGCTCAGCAGGAGCAGGAGCGCCGTTCCCGCCGCGCTCGAGATGCGGCCCCTTCCGGACGCGTCAGCGGCACCGGTCGAACCGACGACGAGACGCCCCTGCCCCAGACCTCCGAGGAAGTCCGCGCGGGTGAGAAGCGACACACCGGCGCCCAACAGGCCGGCCAGCGACAGGAGGTGTACGGCTGCCGAAGCCTGCCAGCCGGTCGACCCGCCGCCGGCCCAGCACAGGCCGGCCAGGGCGGCCGCCACCGCGGTTCTCGTGGTCCATCGCCCCGCCGGGCCGCGGCCGAGCGTAAGCGGCGAAGGCGGTGCTCCGAAATCAGGCAAGCCCCCTCACCTCCTGGACCCACAAAAGAAGAGCCGCCCCGAGTGGCAACTCGGAACGGCTCCTCTTGAACCTCTCCCGCGACCCGGGCCGTCCGGGATGCGGGGTTCGATCAACGAATCGTTCGCCGGATCGTCACCGGACTGACCGTGGACAGCCCGGTCAGCGCCACCGTTCCAGGGTTAAACCTGTCCGTGATGACCACGTCATCGAAGCTGGAGAGGCCATGGCTGTCGGTCACGGTGAGCCGGAACGTGAACAGCGTGTCCACGCTCACGGCTGGAGCCAAGAAGCCGGTGATGACGCTGGTCGGGCTCAACAGCGTAACCGCCGGACCGCCGGTCTGCGCCCACAGGTAGGTGATCGTGTCTCCGGGATCCGGATCGGAACTGGCCGATCCGTCCAGGGTCACTCCGGTCGGGCCGAACACCGTCTGGTCGGGGCCGGCATTGGCGGTCGGCGCGTGGTTGCGCGGCAAGACGGTGATCGTGGTGTTCCCTGTATCGGGCGTGTTGGACACACCCAGCTGGTCCGTGGCCATGAGGTGGAAGCACAGGTTCTCCTGAGCCGCCACCGGCGGCGCGTCGAACGTGGTGAGGCAGCCGGATGGATTCGACAGCGTCACCGACGTCCCGCACGTCTGAGACCACAGGAAGGCCAAACTGCTCCCCTCCGGATCGAAGCTGGAACAGCCGTCCATCGTGACCACGACCGGCTCCTGCACTATCTGATTCGCCGGGACGATGTTCACCACCGGCGGCTGGTTTATTCCAGCCTGCACGGTGATCTTCACGCGGTCCGCGAAGCTCGTCCAGATTCCATCGCTGACAGCAAGGTTGAACTCCAGATCCACATTGACGTCGGTGACCGGGGCTCTGAAGGTCGGCATGGCGGCAGAGGCGCTGCTCAGGGTCACCGGCGGGCCGGAGACCTGCTCCCAGGCGTACGTCAGGGCGTCGCCGTTGGCATCACTGCTGCCGCTCCCGTCCAGGGTCACCGTGGACGAGGCGGGCACGTTCTGGTCAGGGCCGGCGTTCGCAACCGGCGCCTGCTCCGTCGCTGCCACGCAGCAGATGAGCGTGATGTGATCGGAGTCCTTTCCCGGCGCGTTGCGGGTGCCGGCCTTGATGCCGATGACGGAGGCGACGATGGTGTTGCGCGCCGGGCCGATGGGGATGTTGAGAACGCGAATGCCCGCGCGCGTGTCATTGACGTCGATAGGTTCGGTGGCAAGCATCAGCTTGCCAAGGAACGCCTCGAACGTCGTCGAGTCGGCGGTGGGGCCAAACTTGAACTCCAGCTCGCCCGTGATGGCGCTGCCGTCGCCGCTGTCCGGAACCAGGGTTACAGCCTGGACGATCGGCACCCTGAGGAGTTCCTGGCCGAACCCGTTGCGGATGGTCACTACTTCCGGGTTCAGGAAGGCGTTGACGTCCGCGGACTGTCCGCCTCCGATGTAGTCGGCCGCCCCGCTCTGGGGGACGACCAGCAGGCTCAGTACCGCAAGCCCGGCCAGCAGGCTCCAGCCGGAGCTTCCAACCCCGCGCCTCGTAACGCTTCTGCCTGTCGTCATTTTCTCCTCCAAGTCTCAGGTTGCAAAAGGTTTAGGCTGCCAGGCCAAGCCTCTCCTCATCAGGCCGTATCCCCGGCGACAACACCCGAATTCGCACTGTCCCCCACTGATTTAACCCTTAGATACCGCGCTAAGGCTCCGGCGTCAAGTGAGATTGTGAAAAAACCATTAAGAGCGCGCCCTGCTACTCCCAGCCCAGGTCCCGCAGGCGCTCTTCGTCGATCCCGAAAAAATGGGCGACTTCGTGGACCACCGTCCGGCGCACCTCGGCCTGTATCTCGGCGCGCGTGGCGCAGGCTTCCTCGATCGGCTCCTGAAAGATGAGGATCTGGTCCGGCATCAGGGGCTCGAGGGTGCTCTGTCGCTCGGTCATCGGGGTTCCCTGGTAGAGGCCGAACAGCGTCTCGTCTTCGGGAACTCCCATCTCATCGAGCAGGGCCGGATCGGGCCGCGGCCGCACCACGACCTCGACATTCTCCAAATAGCGGCGAAACTCAGCGGGCAGGGATCCCAGGGCCCGCTCCACGAGGCGTTCAAACTCGCGCCGCGTCACGTGCGTGTCGCGGACCCCAGGATCATGCCTTCCTGCGGCGCTTCTTCTTGGGCAGGGGGTGGAGGACCTCCTCGGCCGAGACGGTGGCGCCCGGCCCCCAGTGGGCCGGACCGTAAGACCAGGTCCTGGGGGTGGTCAGCCTCCGCCGGCGGGGAGGTGGCGGAGGCGGCAGACGGCGCCGCGAGGGGACCGCGGGAAGATCTCCCTCCATCCCGGCTCCATAGGGAGTGACGGCTGGACCCTGCGCGGACTCTGCCTCCGGGCCGGAGGTTCGCGGCCCGTGGAAGGCCGCAGCGCCCGCCGGTGGCCGGGGTGCTGCGCGGCCAGCGACCTCGGCAGCGCCAGCGGTAAGCGGTTCTCCCTCACCCTTCCCGCGCCGCCGCCGACGGCGGCGCTTCTTCCCAGGCCGGCCTTCGACGCCTCCGGGGAGGATCGCCTCGCCGACCAGCGGCTCCAGTTCCGGCGTGGCTTCTTTCTCTTCCTGCCGCGCGGGTTTTCCCCTGGGAGCCTCGTGGCGCACCGGAGCATGTTCTTCGGCCCGGCCGGCGGCCGGCCGGGCCGCCTCCTCTCGACCGCCGAGCAGCTCCTCGAGAAGTCCGGATCCGCGCCAGGAACCGGCGATTGGCTCCGCACTTTCGGCCCCCCTCTCCTCCTCACCGGCCTGACCTGGTCCGGCGCTCCGCGGGCGGGCGCGCTCCGGCGCCGCCGGCTCGCGGTGCGGCCCGCTCCCGGCCGGAGCCTGGCGGGGAGCGCTGCCCGCGGCCCCGGCGTCGCTCGCGGCCATCCCGGCGGGACGCTTGCTCCGCCGTCGGCGCCGGCGGCGGCCCTGGTGTGCAGGCTGTCCCTCGCTCGAAGCGGATCTCGCCTCTCCACCCGCGGGTGCGGGCGGGACGGGCGCGCTGGGCCGTTCGGCCGGCTCCCAGGCGCCCGCTGGCTCGGCCTCACGCGTGTCCCGGGCCTCTTCGGGGGGCGGCCCTGCGCCTCCGATTACAGCCTGCGCGGCGCCCTGCGCCTCGTTCCGGCGGTGGTGGCGCCGTCCCCCGCGGCGTCCGCGGCGGCGCCGCCTGGCGGTTCCACCTCCGGGAGGCGGTGCCCCGGCACCTCCTCCAGAGGCGTCGGGCGGCGCCCCGCCGGAAGCGTCATCATCCATGAGTGACATCGTTACAGCTCCTTCGTCAGAGCGTTTCGGACAGCAGCGCTTCCGGCGCGGATCTCCGAGGCCGCCCATTCCCCTGCGGCGGGGCCGCGCCTCGTACGACCGGCGCAGGCAGGCCGCCGGCCGCTCAGCCGCTCGCGATCTTCACCTCGTTCAGCTCCTCGATCAGGCGCGCGACCGCGACATAGTCTTCCTCGCCGTGCCCGCGGCCGCCCGCCGCCGAGTAGAGCGCGGCCACGAGGGTGGCGACCGGCAGGGTGGCCTCCAGCCCTTTCGCTTCCTCCCCCGCCAGCTTCAGGTCCTTGTCCATCCATTTGAGCGCGAACTGCGGCGTGTAATCGGCCGCGCGCAGAGCGGCGCCCTTGAGCTTCAGCAGCGGTGAAGCCCCCGCGCTCGCCTCGAGGACCGCCAGGAAAGGCTCCGGGCGCAGACCCGCCCGGCGCGCCAGGGACAGGACCTCCGCCAGAAGCTCGACCATGCCAGCCTGCAGAACGTTGAGCGCCAGCTTGATCAAGGTCGCGGAGCCGACCGGCCCCACGTGCAGCACGGTCCGGCTCATCGCGGAGAGAACGCCGCGCACGCGCTCCAGGGCCGCCTCGTCTCCACCTGCCATCACGGTCAGCGTTCCCTGCTCCGCGCCCACCCGGCCCCCGGTGACCGGAGCGTCGAGCAGCGCCACTCCGCGCCGGGCGCACTCCTCGGCGGCGCGGCGAACCTGGGTGCGCGACACCGTGGCCATCTGCAGCAGGATGCCGCCGGCGGCGAAGGTTTCGAGGATGCCGCCCTTGGCGCACAACACTTCCTCGAGGGCCGCCCCGTCGCTCACCATCGTAACCACCAACGCGGCCCCCTCGGCCGCCTCGGCGGGGCTGCCGCACACCCGCACGCCCTCTCCCGCCAGCGCCTCGGCCCGCGACCGCGTCCGGTTGTAAGCGCGCAGGCGATGCCCCGCGCGCGCCAGGTGGCGCGCCATAGGCTGGCCCATGAGCCCCAGCCCGACAAAGCCAATGGTTTCAGGCACCGGCGCGATTCTAGTCCCGCCGGGCGCGCCAACACAACCGCGGCCGCCTCGAGCCCGTCCGGGCAGCGGCACCGCCGCGATACACGCGCGGCGGGCCCCGCCCTTGTTTGACCGTCCTGCGGCGGCGGACTATAGTGCGCCGCCTCTGGAAGGGGCGCTCATGCGCTTTCTCGCAACCGGATTCGTGGTGCTGGGGCTGAACGCGCTCCAGGCGGCCACCGCCGGGATTCCATCCGGCCCGCAGGGCGCGCCCGCCGAGATCGCCCTGGGACAGCGCCTGCCCCTGTGGAGCGTGCTGCCGTTCGCCGGCATTCTGCTGTCGATCGCCCTGTTTCCGCTCGCCGCCCCGAAGATGTGGCATCGCCATTACCCAAAGGTGATCGCCGCCTGGGCGCTGGCGTTCGCGCTGCCGTTCTAGTGGCAGTTCGGCGGACCCGCCTGGCGCGAGATCCTGCACATATGCCTGGCAGACTACATCCCGTTCATCGTCCTGCTGTGGGGGCTGTTCACGGTTTCGGGCGGCATCCTGGTAAGCGGCACCCTGCGCGGCACGCCGGGCGCCAACACCCTCTTGCTGGCGGGCGGCACGGCGCTCGCATCCTGGGTCGGGACCACGGGCGCCTCGATGCTCCTCATCCGGCCGCTGCTGCGGGCCAACGCCTGGCGGCGGCGGAGGAGCCACGTGGTGGTTTTCTTCATCTTCCTGGTCGGCAACGTAGGCGGCGCGCTCACGCCGCTGGGAGACCCGCCGCTGTTCCTGGGCTTCCTGCACGGCGTGCCGTTCTTCTGGGCCCTGAACCTGCTGCCTCACATGGGGCTGGTGTCGGGCGTGCTGCTGGGAGTGTTCTACCTCTGGGATCGCGTCGCGCTCAGCCGCGAGCCCGGCGCCCCGGCGGAGCGGGCCGCCGGCGGCGGCGCGGAGCGCCGCTCCTCGAGCGCCGGGGCCGGTTCCCCGGTCGTGACGCGCTCCGGGTCGCCGCGCCTGCACGGCCTCCTGAACCTGGTGTGGCTGGCGGGCATCGTCGGCGCGGTCCTGATGAGCGGCTTCTGGCATCCCGGGGAGGTGGCGCTGGGGCCACTCCGCCTGGAGGTGCAAAAGCTGGGGCGCGATGCTGTAATCGTGGCGATGGGACTGCTCAGCCTGCGGTTGACCTCGCGCGACATCCGGCGCCGCAACGACTTCACCTGGGCGCCGATGCGCGAGGTCGCCGTCCTGTTTGCCGGCATCTTCATGACCATCATCCCGGCGCTGGCCATCCTCAAGGCCGGGGAACGCGGATCGCTGGGGCTCCTGCTGGCCGCGGTGAACAGCCCTGCCCACTACTTCTGGGCGACCGGTGCCCTGTCCTCGTTTCTCGACAACGCCCCCACCTACCTGACCTTCTTCAGCAGCGCCCTGGGCAGGTTCTTCGCGACGGCTCCCGAGGCGGACGCGGTGCGGCGGCTGATCGCGGAGCACGGCGACTACCTCGCAGCCATCACCGCGGGGGCGGTGTTCATGGGCGCCAATACTTACATCGGCAACGCCCCCAACTTCATGGTCAAGGCGATCGCCGAGGAGAGCGGGGTCCGGATGCCCTCCTTTTTCGGCTACATGTGGAGGTTTTCCATCCCCGTGCTCATCCCCTGCTTCGCGCTGGTGAGCTGGATCTTCTTCTGAGCCGGGCCCGCGCCGCCTCACGCCTCCCCTCTCCCCCGCAGCGCGACGCGGGCTCCCCGCCGGTTCGCGCTTGACAGCCTTCGGGGGGGTGGAGCAGACTGCCCGGCAGCCTGGGGGGGACCCAGCGGCAGGATCGGCGGGTCGGGCCATGAGACCCGGGCGCTTTTGCACCCTGACAAGAGGAGGACACCTATGGACCGCAGGTTATTGTCAGAAAAGACGATAGGGGCGGTCGTGCTCCTGGCGGCGGGCCTCAGCCTGGAAGGACGCACCGAGGTACTGGCCACCCTGGCCTGGGTGATCATCGCGCTGGAGACGGTGACCCTCTCCTGGATCAGCCGGGCCAACGCGACCGTGACGGAGGCTGTCCTGGCGGCCACCGCCTTCGTGGTGGCGGTGGTGGAGCTGCTGGCGACCCGGGGCCAGGAGTTCGGGAACCTGCAGATCGGTCTGCTGGCGGCGGGTGCGGCGTCGATCCTGCTCCTGTTCGGGGCTTCGCGCTCGCTCGGCCAGAGCTGACCCGGGGGGACGGCACCCGGCAACCGCCGGGAGAACCCGCAGCCGCCCCGGCCTTCTCTTCTACGCGCCGGCGAGGGCCTGGTCCAGATCCTCGATCAGATCTTCGGCATCCTCCAGGCCCACCGACAGGCGCACCATGCCGTCGGTCACGCCTGCCATCCTGAGCGCCTCGGCCGGCCAGCCGCGCTGCGAGGTCAGCACCGGCAGGCTGGCCACGCTCTCCACCCCGCCCAGGCTGGCGGCCCGGCCGATCAGGCGAAATCGATCGATGACCCGGGTGGCGGCCGGCAGCCCTCCCTCGACCTCGAACGTCACCATGCCGCCGAAGCCGCGCATCTGGCGGCGGGCCAGCGCGTGCTGCGGATGGCTTTCGAGGCCGGGATGATGGACGCGCCGCACGCCCCGCCTCCCCTCCAGGTTTCGGGCGATGGCCAGCGCGCCGCGGTTCTGCGCCTCCACCCGGACGACCAGCGTTTTCAGCCCGCGCTCGACCAGGAAGGCGGTCTGCGGCTCGGCGTTGGTGCCCAGGGCCACGCTGGCGCGCCGCACCTTGCGGATCGCCTCGCCGCGCCCGGCGACCGCCCCGGCCACCAGGTCGCTGTGCCCCCCGAGGTACTTGGTGGCGCTGTGCACGACGATGTCGATCCCGGCCGCCAGCGGCTGCTGATTGACAGGCGTGCCGAAGGTGCCGTCGATGACGCTCAGCAGGCCGTGCTTGCGGGCCACGGCGGCGTAGACCTCGAAGTCGGCCAGCGCCAGGGTCGGGTTGGTGGGCGACTCGAGATAAAGCAGGCGAGTCTGCGAGCGGATGTGCTTCTCCGCCTCCTCCGGCCGGTCCACCGGGAAGAAGTCCACGCCGATGCCGAAACGCGACAGGTGCCGCTGGAAGAGCCGGAACGCCCCGCCGTAGAGGTTGGCGACGCTGACCATGTGCTCTCCCTGGGAGAGCAGCGCCAGGCAGGTGGTGGTGATCGCCCCCATGCCGGAGGAGGTGAGCAGCGCCAGCTCGGCGCCCTCGGCTTCCGCCAGCCGCGCCGCCGCCGATTCCACGGTCGGATTCGCCTCGCGGGTGTACAGGTAGAGGTCCTCCGCCTCGCCCCGGTAGTAGCGCTCCATCTCTTCGATGCTGGAGAACTCGAAGTTGGCGGTCTGGTAGATGGGGGTGCTGACCGGGCGGTTGCGGGGCGCGGGCGCCCGGCGGCCGTGGATGAGGCGGCTGCCCAGCCCGCGCCGGCGGGGCGGCTCCCCGCCCGGGGTGCGATCGCTCATCGTGATTCCATCCGGCTGCTCCCCGCGCCGGCGGCCGCCGGCGGCGGCGCGGGCGCGTGAACGGTGATTATACCCGCCGATGCCCCTCCGCGACCCGCGCTCTGCTAAGATGGGAACTGAAACACCCGGCCCGGCTTCTCTCGGGAGCGGCATTCTGATGCCTGACCCAGCAGGGAGGGCCTAAGGAGTAGTAACCCATGCCAGGCAAATTGAAAAGCTCGTTCGAGATCACCATGGAGCGCCTGCGTCGCCAGGACGACGAGCGCGGCGAGAAGCAGACGACCCTGGGGGAGCGCGACAAGAGCGAGATCGCGGAGGCGCGCCGGTATTACGAGGCCAAGCTGGCCGAGCGCGAAATCCTGCACCAGTCGGAGAGGCGCAAGGCTCTGGCGGCAGACGATTCGGAGGCTCTACAGAAGGTGGAGGAGGCGCACCGCCGGGACCGCGAGCGCATGGAGCAGGAGCGCGACTCCAAGATCGAGGCCATTCGCGGCCGCGCACGCAAAAAATGACGCCCGGCGCGCGCCGGCGCCCGCTTCAGTCGAGCGGCCCCTCGAGCTCCTCCGGCCGGAATCGGGTGAACGTCCCTCTCCGTACCCAGAAGATCTCCGCTCGCGGCGGCGCTCCCAGCGCCCGCTCGACGGCGCGCGCGTAGACCCGCAGCTGCGGCAGGTAGCGGCGGGCGTGCTCTTCCGGGTCCGCTCCGGGGTCCTCCGTCTTGTAATCGGCGACCACCCACTCCCCCTCGCGCGTGCGGTAGAGGAGGTCGAGACTGCCGCGCCACACCGTCCCCTTCTCCTCCATCAGGATCGGCACCTCGCGACCGCACACCTCTCCCTCGCGCAGGAGCGCGGCCAGGGGGGAGCCGCGCACCGGCTCCCAGAGCGCCTCCGCATCGCGCTCCACAGCGCTCACCTCAACCCTCGCCTCCGTCGCCTGGCGCCGAACGGCTTCCTGCAGCAGGGCCCGGCCGTCGCCGCGACCGTCCCAGCGCTCGAGCACCTGGTGGATCACCCGTCCCAGAACGACCGCCGGGGCCTGCGCCAGGGAGGCCGGCGGCCCTTCTCCCGCTTCCTGGCGCCCCCAAGCGCTCTCCACCAGGCCGCTCGGGTGTTTCTCCCAGTCGCGCGCCGCCGCCCGGGCGCGCGCTGAGGCTTCCACGAAGCGCTCCACCTCCGCCCGCACGTCCGGAGTTTCCGGGTTCTCGACTTTCACTGTCTCGAAACGGCTCGCGTCCCGGTGCGCGACGCCGGCGGCCAGGCTCCCTCCGTCGAGGGGCACCTCATCGACGCGGTAGCCCCAGTGGCGCAGCGCCGCCGGCCAGCGCCGCCGGCCGTCCACCGCCCCGGCGGGGCCCGCCACCAGGATGAGCCGGCGCCGGGCGCGCGTGCAGGCCACGTACAGGGTGCGCAGAGCCTCGGCCCTCTCGTGCAGCTCCTCCTCGTGATCGTGCAGGATGCGCCAGGTGTTGACCCAGCGGCGCGTGCGCAGTGCC
>Ga0214473_10009214_pt1 | contig 11672 bp, 6 predicted proteins | sample RVTome_7_FD_203509 | JGI IMG/M metagenome (GOLD analysis project Ga0214473, IMG submission 203509) | Soil microbial communities from uranium-contaminated site in the Upper Colorado River Basin, Wyoming, United States - RVT98D197 | ecosystem: Environmental > Terrestrial > Soil > Contaminated >...
TTTCCTGCAGCATGTGTGCGGTCGGGACCGAGGTTATGTCACGCTCGACGATCCGGTCCTGCGCTCGTTGGCCCGTGAAGACCCTACCCTGTTTGTCCAACGATATCGAAGTCCGGTGCTGATTGACGAAATCCAGTATGCTCCCGAGCTGCTTCCCTACATCAAAATGCAGGTCGACGCGGAAAAAAAACCCGGCGCGTTCTGGCTTACCGGATCCCAACATTTCCAGGTGATGAAAGGGGTCTCCGAAACGTTGGCAGGTCGCGTCGCGATCGTGAACCTGCTTTGCCTGTCCAGCCGGGAAAGGCGCAGAATCGATCCGGAGAAGGAGCCATTCCTGCCCACCGGAGATCGTGTTGCCGAACGTGCGAATTCAGCTGGGAGTTCGCGACTTGAGGAAGTTTACAGGAACATCTGGCTGGGCGGTTTCCCCGGTTTGGTTGCAGGCTCGGTCAGGAACCGGGATCTTTTCTACAGCTCGTACGTTCAGACGTACCTGCAGAGAGACGTCCGTGACCTGGCGCAAGTCGGAGATGAATCTGCGTTTCTGAGATTTCTGAAAGGGTGTGCGGCCAGGACGGGCCAGTTGCTCAACCTCTCCGATTTGGCCCGAGATGCCGATGTCAGCGTCAACACCGCCAAGAACTGGCTGTCTATCCTCGAAGCCAGCTTCCAGGTGGCCCTGCTGCACCCCTATCACAGCGACCTCACCAAGAGACTGGTGAAAAGGCCCAAGCTGTACTTCCTCGATACGGGGCTCTGCGCCTATCTGACCGAATGGTCGTCTCCGGAAACGTTGGAGGCAGGCGCGATGTCAGGTGCAATTCTCGAAACCTTTGTCTTCACCGAGATTCTCAAGAGCTGGTGGCACCGCGGACAGATCCCTTCGATGTACTATTACCGAGACAAGGACGGCCGAGAGATCGACTTCGTGTTCCTGCAGGACCAGACCCTCTATCCGGTCGAGGTCAAGAAGTCCGCTTCACCGAAGCGGGAATGGTCCCGTCTGTTTACTTCGTTGAACCGGCTCGGGCCAAAGGTCGGTGAGGGTGGCGTTGTGTGTCTCTGCGACCAGGTAGTGCCTCTGGGCAGGAATGTGTCCGCCATCCCTGTCGGACTGTTATAGGAGAAAACAACTTCGACAGGCCCTTTCCGCCCGATGCGTCGCGATCCCCGTCTCTTCACCCCAAGCAGGACAGCAACACCTCTATCTCCCAGTCACAACAAGAGTGAAATCGCTGTCGATAAGAGCGAAATTCCCGTCGTTGACATACACCCGAAACAGGTCTGTGGATTCCTGTTTCACAGAGACAAGCCGGATCTCCGCCGCGGAGGTTGGGGCGGACCCCACCAGTGGGGTTACGGCTGGGACAAGCGATTCAATCGAACTTGCCTCCGAGCGCAGAGTGATGCGGTACACCCCGGTCGATTCGCGGGTGACCGATTCCAGATTGAAACTCGCGGACGCGCTCCCGATTTCAGAGACAGTCGCCCAGGCCACAACGGAATTGTCACGGAACCTCTCACCGAAGCGAACGTCCTTGGCGGAGCCGGCCTCACGGGCGAGCCACAGTCCATTCTCGGCTCGGATCGAGTACTGGTTGGCGGTTCCCCCGCCAATCCAGGCGCCCAAACCCGTGGCCTGGTTGCCATTGCCGCCACCAACGACCGAGGCAAGCCCCGAGGCTGTGTTGCTGATTCCACCGCCGACTGCGCCCCCCTCTCCAGTCGATCGGTTGTTGGATCCTCCGGCTACCGTGGCGTTGAGCTTCCCGGCCGTGTTCCCGTCTCCGCCACCCACCGTGGAATCGGCGCCGCCGGCAACGTCTCTCTTGCCGCCGCCCACCGTGCTCCAGTCTCCCAGAGCCTGATTCGGAACCTCGGGACCGTAATAGGAATCGAAGCCTCCACCCCCTCCAACGACTGAAGAATATCCCGAAGCGGAATTGAGTCGTCCTCCGCCGATGAAGGCAAGCTCACCCAGCCCCGCGTTGGACTCACCGCCCGTGATGGTCGCGGCAATCCCCGAAGCGACATTTCCGCCGCCTCCCCCGACAAAAGCCTCCAGACTCGTCGCGGAGTTGCTAAGACCGCCCGCCACTGCCGATGCGGTCGCTTCAGCAACGTTCAGGTTGCCGCCGGCGACCGTCGCGAGAGCCCCGGACGCTTCGTTCGCCAGGCCGCCTCCGATTGCGGAATCCGTGCCGTCGGCAACGTTGTCCTCACCGCCTCCCACCGTGCCGCCGAATTCGGCGTCAACCTGGTTGTTGGCTCCTCCGCCAATCGTGGCGGAAATTCCCCTCGCCGCGTTTCCCCGGCCGCCGCTGACGGTTGAGATCTCCGCCGAAGCGTCGTTATTGTCTCCTCCTGAGACGACAGCGGCTAAACCACTCGCGGTATTTTGGAGACCTCCGCCCACGGTTGAGACCACCTCCAAGGCACGGTTCGCCTGGCCCCCCGCAACCGTAGCCACGTTGCCGCCGGTGGTGTTGAGATAACCTCCACCGATCGAGGCCCCGGAACCACCGGCCGAGTTTTCGTATCCTCCTGCAATCGTGACGGAGTCGCTTGCCGCCAGGTTGCCCGCCCCACCGCCGACCGTCGCGTAGTTGTCGAGAACTCGATTCGGCAAAGCGCCGGATCCTCCCCCGCCGATCGTGCTTCCCAACACTCCCGGGGTGACAGAATTGTCTGGGTGGCCCCCGATGAGATTGGGGCTTGTGTCGTGCGGGACAAAAAGGAGGACTCGCTTGCCGTTGACCCGTATCTCGAGACTGGCGTTGTCGACGGTTCCGCTCGTCTCTGCTGGCGGAGAGCCTCCAGCCGCCGAGTCGAAGAACCGAAGTCGATAGGCGTGCGATCCGCTGAGCGGTTGCCCCGCAGGCGCCTGCAGGTTTCCCTGGATCGTGATGGTGTCCGGTACGGACGCACGCGCCGTAGCGGAAACGAGAACCACCAGCGCAACCCTTGAAACCCGTTTCAGGAAACGACCGACTTTATTCTGGGAATTCATGACACTCCGCCCTTTTTCTGCGACGAGAATCACCGGTTCAAAAAGGAAGCAACGGATAGACAAAGATGGAGGAATAATTCGATAAACGTTGTATTTAAGCAGTGGAGAAGGCCGTGTCAAGTGCGCGGCCTGCCGCTGCCGCGCCGGTTTCCTCCCGGTTGGTCGCCTTTCTCGTCACGGAGACGCCCTTGGGAGGATGTACCTACATTTATGCAGATTCTCTGATTAGTTTCGCTGTCATTCTTATACTTGCAATATATGAATTCTTGTCGTATTATTCGGCCATGTCTCACCTGAGGAGGCGGAAACGATGCCTTCATGGAAGAAGCACCTAATCGGCAATTCCATCCAGTGGGTTTGGCTCCCCTTCGTCTCGATCTGGTTCACGGCGCCGTGTCAGGCGCAAGTCCCTTCTGCCACGCAAGATCTGATTCTTGAGGTAGTGGCCACGACTGTGAACCAGATTATCCTTGGATGGACCGATCCGGATCTCGATGTAGTAGGATACGACCTGGAACGTGATGTGAGTCCGAGTTTCGATTTGCCCACTTCCTACTCAATCGCGCCCGATTCGGCCAACTTCACCTTTCGTATCTTTTCCGACACCAACCGGCCGGTGGTTTCGAAGTACAGGTTTGGGGGAACTCCCGGCGACCCCCTGCTCGATCCCGATACCGAATACTTCTACCGAGCGCGAGCGCATCTTCTGGGGGGAGCGACCATTCTATCCAATACCGTCTCGGCCCGGGTCGGAACGCCCGTGCGCGGAGTCGAGGGGGATCTGTGGGCCGACGTTGTCCTGGGCAAGCCCGCCTTTTCCGAGAACAGCTTTGGGAAAACAGACGCAAGCGCGAGTGAGATTGGGGGTGGGGTCTTCCTCGACAAGCGGGTCCACCCGAACCGGATGTACGTGGTCGACTGCAACCAAAACCGCATCTTGGGATGGATGCATCTGGGCGTGTGCGAAGCCGATATACTGGAAGCAAGCAACCTCGCCGCGGGACGGCCGTACACGAAAAACCCGCAACCTTCCACGTCGTCTCCTGACACAGGGAACCAGGAGTTCACCGACGGGCAACCTTCCCGAACACAGGCGGATTCGTTCGGCTATCAACTCCAGGAAGGGGTCGCCCTTACGGTGGACATTAACGTGGATCTTGGCTCGATCCAAGCCGTCAATTTCGCCAGCTACAGCAGCGGGGCGGGGACTGCCGACTACGATCTGGGAACTGAGTTTGACTATGTCGTCGGTTCATTGGGTGTCTTGGTTTCCTCCAATGGATCCACTTGGGTGCAGGTCGCGAGCTATCAGAACACGGACCGCAATCGGGAGATCCGGCTCCTATTCGCCGAGACGATGGCGCGGTACGTCCGCTTTCGCGGAACCTCGAAACCGGGAGTAAACGGAGCCGGGTACTGGCTCTACATTGGCGAGGGGCGGGTCGGGCGGCTGAATGCCCAGGCCTTGAGCGACCACGGAGTCAAGTTGTGTACCGAGGACTCGGATCTTGTGCCGGGTTGTCGGTGTCGGATGACGGGCCGCGAACCGGATATTGCGATCGGCCAACCCGGTTTTGAGGATTGTGGCGCGTGCAATGGCGATGCAACCTACCAGACATACCCCTATCGAATGCCTTCCAGTGCGACCTCACTCTGCTTCACCTTACCCGAGCAGATCAGCATGTCCGAGACGAACAACCGCGCCAATCTGGCTGTGGATGCTTCGGGTGCCTTGTACGTCCCTGACATCTACAACAATCGGGTCTTGAAATACGACGACCCTTTCCCGCAGGACCCAATTGCGGACGACGTTTGGGGCCAACCGGACTTCTCCTCGAATGAGAGAAATCATGGGAACGAACTGTCGTGCAGCGATGACAGTTTGTTCTTACGGGCCGAACTCTTCGGCGCCGGGATCTGTATCGACCCGCAAGGAAACCTCTGGGTCGCCGACAACGGCAATAACCGAGTGCTGCGCTTTCCCAAAGTGGGAGGGTCGATCTCGCACCACGCCGACCTCGTTCTCGGACAACCGGATTTCGTCACGGGACCTCTGAACGCTGAAGACCGTTTGGATCGGTTGATCTACCCAACGGACGTCGCGGTTGATGAGGAGGGAAACGTTTACGTCTCACAGATGGGGGGCTGGTGGCTTGGCATCACGGGAAGAATCCTTGTTTTCCATCCTCCCCTTTCGAGTGGAATGATGGGAGAAATCGTATCCGCCTCCCCAGACGTCTTCTTTCCTATATCGATCGAGCTCGACAACCAAACGCATAGTCTTTGGGTGCAGAACGCGAATGGGAAGGACACCGCAGTCCGTCTCGATCTAGACACTCACGCCGTCACCAAGAGCGTATTTACCTTCGAAGGGACCGGAATGGATATCGACTCAAGCGGGAATCTTTACGTGCTTCACAATTCCAAGCATGTGGACAGATACCGGTTCCCGGATTTCCTTCCGAACTACCCTGGAGGTTATGAGGGCGAATTCGTTTTCCCGGACGAGTATGTCACAAGCCGGGATACGACGTGGGGGATCATGGGATCCACGGTTCTCGGCAATCAGCTGGTCGTTGGGGATTGGAGCAGGCTAATGATCTGGAACGATGTTACGAACCTCTCCAACGGCCAGCCGGCGGACGACCTTTTTGGCGACGTGGACTTCCAACACAGAACGGACGATGCCGATTATGTCTATCCGCAAGCCGACCAGAGGGGAAGGATATGGGTGATGAGATACCGTCCCCACCTTGGGTGGGATCTGCTCGCCTTCGATTCGCCGCTGGCGCATTCATCGGTTCCATCGAAGACGGTCCCGATCTCGGGGGGAGGACTCCAAGCTCTCGGTGGGGGGACTCTCGACGTCGCAGGGGACGGGAACATGCCTGATTTCGCAATCGACGGCTCGCGAGATCGCATTTGGGTCGCAGACAGGCTCTATTCGCGCGTCTTCCGGCTCACCAACATTGATGGCGAGGAAAACCCTTCCAGTGGTCCGTACGTGGACGTCGTGCTGGGACAGACGAGCCTCACCGCCACCGGCTGCAACCTGGGCGATGCGTTCGAGAACTTCGAGTCTCCAACCGCGTCGAGCTTGTGTATTCCGTATAACGTGGCCGTCGACCCGATGGGGAATCTGGTGGTGAGCGACACGGGCCTGGAGAATGGCGACACCAATGAAAGGATCCTCATCTGGGAAGCCGCCTCCCTGCCTGACTCCCCCGCGTCGGTCGTATTCGCCATACCCGCCGACCACGTCTTGGGGACGGGAGGCGACTTCAATATTCGAGGCGTCCACACATCCGATCCAAAGTGTTCGCCGTTCCGAGTGGCAACGCATCTCCAGGGACCTTTCGTCGCACCCATGAATCCGTACTCGGCTCAGCGATTCGCTCTTGTCTACCTGGACCCGCTGCACGACGGCCTGCCGCAATTCGCGCTCGGGGACTTCTTGGACTACTGCATCGGCGGTGGGTTTTTCGATTCGGAAGGGAATCTGTACGTCGGCGACTCGGACTGGAGCAGGCTCCTCATTTACGAGAAGCCGCTGAAGATGTTTCTTCCCACGCTCACGCCGACCCTCACTCCCACAATCACTGAAACACCAACTCCCACCAGTACCGCGACGATTACCCCGACGCCAAGTGCGACTCCAGAACCAAGTGCTGTCGAGGCCTGGGAGGATTATTGACACGCAGTCAGACAAGCCAACGTTCTTCTCCGACATCTGCGTCGGTACGGGTGTTACCTCAAGCGCGAAGGTTCCGCCCATTCCTTGTGGACCAATCCGCAAACCGGCTCGGCTGAGGCGGTCCCACGCCACACCGAAATCCCCGATAAGCTTGCAGGAAGGATCTGCCGCGGGCTGTCTGTCCCCGAGATCGGGTGATTCGACGTTGGCTGATTTCCTCTCCAGGAACCACACGACAAGCGGTCTCCCCGACCAGTGTTCGCAGAGGAGCCGTTCATGTGGGTTCCCCACACTCTGAGAGGCAATGAAAATGCGTTCCCCAAGCTGGGTGCCAGGCTCAAGGCACGAGATTCCCCCCCAACGGACTTAGTGCGGCAGGGATCTCGTGACTTGGGCCTGTTCCCTTGGCCCGTCGTGGCGGGACGGGGGGGATGCGTGCTCCAGGCGACGAATAGACGGTGACTGTCACCGTTATTTCCGCTGGGTGCAACCTTGGCCGAAAAACCGGTGACAGTCCCCCTCTATTTCCAGGACCGGCAAGGAAGAATGAGTCTATTTTCAGAGTAGCCCCTCATGTGGTTTCCCCACACTCTGAAAGGCAATGAAAATGGGGGTGGTCTGCCCCAGGCAACGTGAGGAATGTAGGGTACGCTGTGCGTACCTGGATGGTACGCACAGCGTACCCTACTTGCTAGGGCCTGTTGGCTTGGCCCGTCGTGGCGGGACGCGGGGGATACGTGCTCCAAGCGACGAATAGACGGTGACAGTCCCCGTTTTTTCCGCTGGGCGCGACCTGGGCCGAAAAACCGGTGACAGTCCCCCTCTATTTCCAGGACCGGCAAGGAAGAACGAGCCTATTTTCAGAGTAGCCCCCCATGAGGCTTTGCCACACGCAAAAGAGCCATGAAAATAGGGCGATCGTGAAGAAATCGGGTGGACTACCGGGGTCGAACCACCGACAGGCTCCGCCAGTAGTCGAACAGCGTCTCGATCGACAACACGCCGCCGCCCATGCCGCTCCTATGGATTCCCGCATAGGGAACGCCGTGCGGGAAAACGTTGTGGGCGTTGATCCAGCTGTTGGCGGCGTTGAGGGCCTCGGCCACGCGACGGGCCTTATCGAGATCGTTGGACCACACACTGTTGGCCAGCCCGTAGTCGGTCCCATTCGCCATTTCGATCGCCTGGCTCTCATCCTCGAAGCGTGCCAGGTAAGCGACCGGGCCGAAAATCTCTTCGCGCGCCGCCACGTTGTCGAGAGAACCGGCCAGCAGTGCCGGTTTGACGTAGTGGCCGTTTCGTCCGGCGACGTCGGCCGCTCCACCTTCGAGAACGACTTCGGCGCCTTCTTGCTGCCCCCGCTCCAGGTATCCGAGGACACGCTTGCGTTGCTTCTCGTTGACCACGGGCCCCATGCTCGTTGCCGAATCCAACTGGTATCCGACAGTCACTTGCTTGAGACGGGAAACGCACTCGCCGACAAAATCGTCGTAGATCTTTCGATGGACCAACCACCGGGTCGCGTCACAGCAGACCTGGCCCGTATGGAAGGTGATGGCGTTGACCAAGGCCTGGGCGGTTTCGGGTATGTCAACGTCCTCGAAAACGATCGCCGCACCTTTGCCGCCTAGCTCCAGTTTGACGGGCACCAGGTTCCGGCCGCAGGCCTCACCGATGAGTCTGCCCACTTCGGGCGAGCCGGTAAACGACATCCGTTCCAGCCTCGGATTTCCAGCCAGCGCGGCGCCGGTAACCTCGCCGAAACCGGGAACCACGTTGATGACCCCGTCGGGAATTCCCGCTTCTTTCGCCAGCTGGGCAAAGTAGAGCGTTGAGAGGGGTGTGTCCTCAGCCGGTTTGATCAGCACGGTGTTCCCCGCTGCGAGAGCGGGAGAGATCCCCCATCCGACCAGCAGGAGTGGGAAATTCCACGGGAAGATGAACCCACAAGCTCCCCAGGGCAGACGCACTGTCCATGCATCGAACTGCGGAACCGCGAGTGCCGAGCGACGCTGCACGTGCTGGGCGAGGTCCGCGAAATAGCGGATCGTATCGGCGAGGTTCTTAACGTCGCCTTCCGCTTGGGAATAGATCTTGCCGCCATCCAGCGCCTCAATCCGGGCCAGAATCGGCAGCTTCTTCTCCACTGTGTCGGCAAGACGGTGAAGGAGGACTCCCCGTTCGTTGGGCGGCAATTTGGACCAGCCCGTTTCCCCGAAGGCACGCGCTGCCACTTGCACGGCGCGACCGACGTCCGCCGGCTGAAGGTTGTAGACGTCCGCGAGCTTCTCGCCGGAACCCGGGTTGTGCGTTTCGAAAGTCTCCCCGTTGGAAGCTTCGATGCCTTTTCCTCCTACGAAGGCTTTGTGGGGACTGCGGCTCAGAAAGGACTGGACTTCGGTCAGGATCTTGACTTGAGCTTCTTCCGCCATGTTCACTCTCCTTTGTTCGAAGAGAAGGCACCGCCCGGTGCTCCTCCAAACCTTTTCCTTTCGGGCCGATCTTCACTCACAATCGCTTCCCCGTAAACAGCCTCCCCGCCTTTTCGCCTCGCTCGTAGGCTGCGTGCCTTTCGTACTCGTCGAGCATGAGGTGGTAGCTTTCGAGGGGCATTCCTTTGAAGATGCAGTTCGAGGTGGAGAAAATGTAGCGGCCTCCCGGTTTTCCGTGGGTCATGCAATACCGGACAGAGTCGCGGATCGGTTCTTCGTTGGCTTCCTGGAGGAGGGAGGTCTGCACGTTTCCCATCAGCACCAACCGGTTCCCGTGGGTTCGCTTGACGTCGGCGATGTCCATGTTTCCTTGCGGGTCGATCGACTGGTATCCGTCAAGCCCGCTCGAGGCCAGTTGATCGAGGATAAGTCGGAGATCTCCGTCCGAGTGGAGTATGGCGCGGGTGCCCATCGCATGCATCGCGGCGACGATTTCGGCCAGGTACGGTGTGACGAACTCGGCGAACATGCGGGGACTGACGAAGGGGCCGTCGTTGTAACCGTAGTCGCTGTTGATGCAGATGAAATCGACGCCTTGGTCCACTTGGCGACGGGCCAGTTCGATGGAGGCGTCGCACTTGGCTCGGGCTTTGGCGTGGGTTTCCTCGGGCCGGTGGCAGATCATCTCGGCGAAGTCCATCATCTCGCTGCCCGTCGGCATCCAAAACGTCCCCTGGCCGTTGAACGAGTAGATCATGACTTCGCCGCCGAAGCGGTCCCGAGCGCGAGGAATGGTCTCTCCGTCAAACCAGCCATACAGATTCGAGTCGATCGCAACGGCATCCCAGCCGTATCGCTCGATGATCTTCTCCCAAATCTCGAGGTAGAGATTCAGCAACCGATCGCGCTCGGAGGCGGTTGCCTTTTCCATGTCCTCCCGTGTGGGCCAAGAGAGACCGAAAGCCTCTTCCGGCAATTGGAAAACCAGTTCGAAGTGCGGCACCTTGTCCGGAATGCCGCCTTCAAGGACTGTTTGAAGACGTTGGCGATGGTTCATGGGAAGACTCGGCTTACCATGGCGGGAAGGGTTTGGGAAGCTCAAGAAGTCTAGCCTGAGTTTCCTTCTTAAGTGATGGTAGCCACTTTCCCTGCTGTGTAAGCACCTGATTTGTCGAGGCTTACCGTTTCCCCCAGTTGTATTACCCTACTATGCAGCCTTGACATCCGGAGAGGGGGAGATCGGATGGCGTCCATCATCAAGAAGATCACAAAGGGGCGGCCTTACAATTACGCCGTCGAATCCCAACGCGTGGGCGGCAAGCCGCGCATCGTTTGGCAGAAGTACTTCGGAACGATTGAGGCGATGGTCGAACGGGCCGAGCAGACCAAGCCTCCCAAGCCCAAGGAGATGGTCGTCTTCGAGGCGGGTGGAGTGGCGGCACTCTGGCGTATTGCCCAACGACTGGGGCTGCTGGAACTGCTCGATGAAACGCTGCCCAAGCGCGAGCAGGGACCTTCTGTCGGTCACTACCTCCTGCTGGCAGCCCTGAATCGGGCCTTGGATCGGACCAACAAAGTGCTAGGCAGCCACCTGATGGTGTTTTTTTTCAGAATTCTTCTTGCTCCTTCTTGCCGGTTGTCGTATAATAAGAGTGTCAAGCCGGTGCTTGAGCTTTCGAGCGTCGGCCGGACTACATCCAGGGTGCAGAAAGCACCCCAGAGAATTTTGAGGCCCCCGACTCGGCTTCTGTCGACTCGGGGGTTCTCATTTGGAGGACGTTCCCTTCCTTCCACGCTGTGGGGCGTATCGTAGCGCCGGCATCTTGCCGGCCCGCGGCCGCCGCGTGGGGTGTCGCGGAGGCTGAAGCCACGCGCTCCGGCTGCGAAGCCTCCTGAAAGAGGCTGAGCCGAGCAGTCCGCGGAGACGGACTTTGCAGACGGAACACGGATATTTTTACGTCAGCGCGACCCCCGTGCCGGCTGAAGTGATGCCCCCCCGGCCACGTGAGATTCTTCACTTCGTTCCAGAATGACAGGTGCAAACGGAACGGGACCTTGCTTATTCTCAGAGCGAGCGCGTCACCGCGCTCCCATGTCCGCCGCCCACTTGTCGTGAAGTCCAGTGAGGCGCGCCACCACATCCGGATGGCCTTTGGCAAAGTTCGTCCGTTCGCCGACGTCCTCGGCAAGGTTGCTCAGGAAGATGGCATCCTCACCTTCCAGTTTGGTTTGGTCGGTGTCTCTCCCGTTGATGACCAGCTTCCAATCCCCTTCACGGACCGCCCATTGGTCCTGGACCTGCCAGTGGAAGACTTGGTGAGGAGAGTCCGCGGAGTCCGACTGAAGGACGGGCAGGATATTGCGGCCGTCGATTTTCCGGTCGGGCAGCCTCGCCTCGCAGATCTCTGCGACAGTGGGGAACCAGTCGAGGCTGGTGCAGAGCTGGCCGCGCACCTCGCCTTCAGGAATGGCGCCCGGAAGGCTGGCGATGCAGGGTAGCCGGATCCCTCCTTCGAAAAGACTGAACTTGGCC
>Ga0214473_10009215_pt1 | contig 11672 bp, 18 predicted proteins | sample RVTome_7_FD_203509 | JGI IMG/M metagenome (GOLD analysis project Ga0214473, IMG submission 203509) | Soil microbial communities from uranium-contaminated site in the Upper Colorado River Basin, Wyoming, United States - RVT98D197 | ecosystem: Environmental > Terrestrial > Soil > Contaminated >...
AATCGGGCGAGACCACCATAGCAGATGATTCATACATCGGGGCAATAAGCTGGTAAAAAATTACACCGATTACTGAGGTAATAAATGTTCCCATAAGCGTTGCACCTGCTATTGTGTAAACAGGTAAACCATAAAATGCCACTAAGAAAGGTGCAATAATAGCTCCGCCGCCGATGCCGTATATACCTCCAATCAATCCTACTATCAATGATAAGAAAAAGATTTCTTGTGGCCGGCATTTATAAATATTGTCCTGGAACTCGAAGACATAGCTGCTAAGCGAGAAGCTTATAGTTTTAGCCGACCATTGCACCTGATTAACTGCGGAGTTGGTTTCAGCGGAATTTTCCTTCTTCCGGTTTTTGGCTATATCCAAGAACATCCTTATACCTACATATAAAAGTACTAATCCGACAAAAACTTTAAATGGTTTCGGATTGGGCAGATATTCAAGACGAAGAAAACCCCCTACAATTACTCCGGGCAGTGTTCCCGCAATTATAATTATAGTGAGCGGCATCAGCATTCTTCCTTCGCGAAAATAACGGTACACACCGGACGGAATAGCTAAAATGTTATAAACAAGGTTAGTCGGGCTTACGGCAGGACTTGTGAATCCCAAAACGCTCATCTGGAAGGGAAGTAGAAGAAATGCTCCGGATATTCCTGCCATTGATGTAAAGTAAGAAATGACGAAGGAAACAAGCGGCGGAAGCCAGATTGGAATATCGACCCCTGAGATAGGAAAATAAACTTCAAGCATAATGCAAAACTAATAAAAGTGGCTGCAATTATCATTTACGTGGGAGAGTTTTAGCGTCTTAGATAGAACTAATTCCTTACTTTTCCTCCGTTTTATATTGTGAGTTTACCCTCGTCTGGAAGAATGCTGAATAAATTTAAATGATTTATACTTTGTTACAGCTTACTTAAAACTTTTGCTGCATCTTTTAGAACATTTCGAGCATCTTCGAATGAAAGAAGTTGAAGTGCTGTTTGCTGATTTACCCATTTAATTGATCGATTTTCCTTTGCTTCACTATGACTAAGTTTGCTTATAAGAAAATACTGGACATGGATTATTTCGTCTAGTCTTTTAAAATATTGTGTGGATAATTCAGAGACTATCTCACCAATAATGCCAGTTTCTTCTTGCAATTCTCGCAAGGCGGTATCTTGTGGTGTTTCGCCTTGTTCAATATGTCCTTTTGGTAGCACCCAATTTGTATTGTCGGATGAAGAAATGACAAGATATAAAATTTGGCTTTCTTTCTTTTGAAATACGACTCCACCTGCGTGTGTTAATTTCATATTTTCAATTTTAGTCATTAGTGTTACTTGGGTTTTTAGCCAACACCTGTTTTGTCCACTTTTCCTTAGATGATCCTAGAATTTGTTGGAGTTGTTGAAAGTAATTATCGGTATCCTGTATGGTTCCTGTCGCAGCCGCCTGATAGTTAATCTCACGTTGGAGATCTTTTAATTCATATAAAACATTTCGCTCATGTATCCAAAGTTCTGCTGGTTTTCGTAATCCTTCGATGGAAGTTATCACCCCGGCAGAAGCCGTGACAACTACAATAATCATATTAAGCCAACTTTGGATATCTGCATAGGTTAATGCTACACTAGCAAGGACTGTTGCTGATCCAGTCAACACAAGTGTTGTATATCTTAATAAGCGAAATAAGTCCTTATGCTTCCGCGATTCACGGTCAAAGTTTGATATTTGATTTTGTAATTCCTCTTTTAGATTATCTTCCTTGGACATTTTAACACCTTTTATTTTTTATAAATTGCTAATTAATACTTATGCTATATTAAGTTTGTTAATTTGAAACATAGATACTTCTGCTCACCGTTAGTTTTGGTTCAAACCGACATGTGTATATTCCAAATATTAATAACTGTTTTATTAATTATTTACAACTTACATTTTGGAAAATCAAAAATCAAAGCTAACTAATGCGATTTTGGCACATTCAATTCTAACACTCGAAAAAAGTTCTTTATATATTTAGATTAATAATTAAAGCACTACACCAATAGCGGATGTAACTGAAAGATTTTTTAGTGAATTGTAGCTCACATCAACTCTGATAATTCCTAAAATTCTCGATATGCCTGCATAAGCTTCCCAATATGGTTTACTCATCGATGTGCCAGGCAGGTAATTAGAACGGTTATATGTTTTTAAAACACTGACACCTGTAATAAGATCAAGATATAGATCGGAGATGAAATTTAAACCCAAAGCTTGAAAGGGAATTGTCCTCCAATTGTGTTCAAAATGCAATGAAACCATTTCAGTTCCTGAATATTGATACGGGTTCAAACCTTTAAATACCCCCGGCGGCGAAAAGAAACCCAAAGCAGTATTCGAACTGAACAAATGCTGCGTCCCGTAATTTCCATATATTATTCCCACATCCGCTCTCATTTCTAAATAGGGAGCGCTGAATAATTCTTTGTAAAAAGTTTTTGTATTAATTAATCCGGCAGCACGAAAGCTTTTATAATTAAATGAGCTTGAGAATAAAGGGTTGGAAAGATTGAACTGAGCAATTAATCCGTCTGCAGGTAAAAATTGAATTTCATTTGGATCTTTTCCCAATAGAAGTTTTATCGATATTTTTCTATCTGTTCCTTCAACGATTTTCGGATTTTCTCTCGGCTTCCTATTCGTTTTGATGATGCTTTGGTATTTCATTTCAGGCAAAGAATTTTCTTTTTCAGAAACGAAATCGATTTTAGCAGAAAATTTTTTACCAAGATTTTTAGTTAATCCAAAACTAAATCCGCTCGACAAATAGTAGTTTAATTGATCATTGAAACCGAGCGTTACGGCGATCCCGTTCACAATTTCCGAATAGTGAGTAAACATTTGCCATGGTTTCGATTTGTTGAATACTTGAACTTCAATATTATTTATAAAAAAATCTTTCGGTTTGAAATTAATCTTCAGCTCTCCCTCAGCTTTTTTCCTTTGAAAAGAATATCCGCCGGAAACATTCATTGATAGAGTATTTTTAATAAGGTAACCGTTGTAACGAGGACCTAATAAAATTCCAGTAACCCGGTTGTTACCGAAAGTCAAATGATCAGTCAAAAATCCTAACACCGATGACCACATACTTTTGGTTGTATCGCTTTCATCATCCGGTTCCGGGATTAAAGAAGCAAGCGCTCCTTTTACTTTGATTATTTTCTCAATTGTTTTAGTGCTGTCCAAAGTTGCATATGCTTCAACTTCCTTTTTGGTCAAGGGAATAGGACGCTGTTCGTTGATTTCATCTCGCGTTAGTTCGTACGGTTTTTGTACATTATCTGATGTATCTGCATTATAAGCGCCGTACTTAGATCTCACAGATTGCTCAACTGAGTCCGGGATTTGGCTGTTAATTTTGTACTCAGTGATACTGCTTGCCTCTTCGAATTGAATCTTATCTAATGCCAGCAATCCTTGAAAACTAAACTCGAATCCTGCATTGGTTTCAACGTAATTAGGAAGCCAGTACCCATTGTATTTACCAAGCTGCTGAACAAATTTTACTGAAAGATCATTTATAAAAGGGAAGCGTACACCCTCGCTGATTTCCAGGTTGATGCTGTTCACAGCGTACATCCCGCTTTCAATTGTAATTTCCCCCTGAAGCAGCGGTTGAATACGTGAGAGAGGGATTACTTTTATTCTGTAAACGTCCCCTGTGGCTGATTCGGTAGCACCCAGTAATTTATAATCGTAATAATCAAATGCGTTATCCGCAAGAGGCAGATAAATTTGATTCAGCATCAATGTTAATGTGTCTTTCGAAAAATTGATATAATAACTATCCGAAATATTGAACTCCATTGACTGGATCTGTTTTTTTTGGTTCTCAGTTTTGTGGGTGGATAAAATAAATTCTTTTTCCCAATTGTTTACCTTGTTGTAGCCTTTCACAAAAGTTTCTTCAATAATTCCAACTTCTCCCGCAGATTTAATTATTCTTTTCGAATAAGCATTGTACTCAAAATTTATTAAGCCTTTCCTATTTTCTTTTTTTCTTTTTATAGCTTCACGGATAATTCTGTAAGCTGGATCCTCGTTTGCGCTTACAACCACTTCTTCTAATCTAACTGCTTCAGGCTGCAGATTTACATTTAACTGTTTATTTACCGGAATGCTTATTAAAAGGGTATCGGTCTTATAACCGACATACGAGAATATTAGTTTGTAATTGCCTTCATTTAATTTTAGGATGAATTGTCCGTCGTAATTGGAAGCTGTTCCGTTTGTTGTTCCGTCAATTCGGATACTTGCGAAACTGAGCGGCCGGCCGGTTTCTTTATCGTGGATAAGCCCCGTTGTTTCATATTTTTGGGCAACGGTAGTGCCGAAAAGCAGTATTATGAAGATGAAAGTTTTCATCAATTCTAGTCAACTAAATCTTCGGATTAAAAAGTCGTATTGCAATTCCTTAAAAGGTTGTCCATAAAAAGTTGCTGAAAATTTGTTCATATTCGCAAATCCTTTCAGCAAATGAGTTGTGTCATTAGTTGAATTAAATTCCGTCCATTCGTTATAATTGTTTAAACGCTCTTTTAGTTTTCGGTTTCGGATATTCCATTTTCCAATGTAAAAATCAAAGTCAGTGTGTGAAGATGTAGAAGAAGTGATAATTTCTAATTCACGGCTTTCTTTTATATTAAATTCTTTATCAGTTCTCATAAAAATGTTCCTTTTAATTTTGGCTAAAATACTCAATGGCAATAAAGCAGGTGCAGATAAAATAAAAGTTCCCCGTTTCATATTATTGTTCTGTTTTTTAATTTGTTTTGTTTGCAGCTATTATCAAGTTTACACTATCGTCCAGCATTACTGTTAACGCTCATCGAAAGCGGTTCATTGTTTATTTTTCTTTCTTGTTAAGGAACTTTTCAATCAGAGGAAAAACAAGGTCGTTTTGGTTAAAGTCGGGTTTTATAGTTGTGATTTCTCCAATATATTCACCGTGTCCACCAGGAATTATTGCTAATTCAGAGTTGGTAATTAGCTGGTGAAGTTCAATAGCGTGTTCGGGTGTTATAATATCTTTGTCGCCGATTATGATTAGAGTTGGCGCTTTAATGGATTTGATTTGATCGTCGGGAATGTCTTTGAAATTAACCATTCTCTTTGCATCTCTATCGTGCATTAATTGCAAACCATTCGAGTCAGCCGCAACTCTTTTGTATCCGGCTTTCAGTAGTTCGGGCATATTTTCCAACTTAGCTTGTTCCATAACCCCCCAAAACCAGTCAGGAACTCCGTTTCGTTTAGCAAGTGCTGAACCTAAAATTATTTTATCAACTATTTCCAGATGTCGAATAGCAATTTGTAAAGTAGTTGTTCCTCCGTTACTGAAACCGAAAAAGTCGGCTTTGTCAATTTTTAAGTTTTTAAGTAGTATAGCAATGTCGTCAGCATCTTGTTCAAATGAAAGGTCTGCGTTTCTGTCGCTTGTCCGTCCGTGGGTTTGTAATTCAACAGCAATTACCTTTCTGCTTTTGGCAAATAATGGAATAATTTTTTCAAAATTTGATTGAATGGTCGAACCGCCACCGTGTATTAAAACAAGCGGTTTCCCTTGTCCGTAAATTTCGTAATACATTTCCAGTCCGTTTACATCGGAATAGCCATTTTTAAAAGTCAAACTGTCGCTCGTTGTTGTCGCCATACTATTATTTGTTTTTTCTGTTTTGTTGTTGCACGAAGTCAATGTAAAAACTGTTAATGCCAAATAAATGATTGTCTGTTTAATATTATGTTTCCTTTCTGTTGTAATGTCACCCTGCAATTTCCGCTAACGTTGGCGGTATGGCCAGTAAGGGATTGCGGGCGATTTCCTATCAAGTTACACGAAAATTTGACGCGGGCTACAAACCTTCGCATACTACTGAAACCCTTATTGGCTATACCGTTTTCGGGCTTGGCGAAGGTGGCGATTTTCACCACAAATGTTGATGCGGAGAACGAATGTTTGATTAACCACAAATGTGTCTGCCAAGAACTGAACCGCCACTTTTGCCAAGCCCGTGTTATGCGTTCGTTGTTCTTTTGTCATTAGTGTTGCGATACTTCTTTCGGAAACTTGTCGGCAATGAGGTTTAAGTTTATTCCGAGTTCTAAAAAAGCTTTTAGTCCGTCTAAAACGGTCGTAAAACCACCAGTTGCGTCTTTAACGGTGTCTAAAAGTTCGTTGCCAGTTTTGTCGTAACCAAATTCTTTAATTGTAACGTAAGTGGTGCCATCGCTTAAAGATTTAAATTCAAAAACGACTGTCGTAAGAGGTTCGCCCCATTCAATAGTGATTTTTTCGTTATCAATAATGTCTTTTACGAAAACTTGTGCTGAATGATTATACATTTCCCAGGTCCAAGTAACGGTTTTACCGACTACTAATTTGTCGCTACCTTTTGTAAACCAAAATTCTTTGGTCAAATTTGGGTCGATGAAAGCATTAAAAACCTGTGAAGCAGGTTTTCTGATTTGCATTTGTGTTTCTACACAGTAAGATTTGTTATTTTCCATTTTCTATGTTGTTTATGATTTGTTGAAGTGTTGAAATTGTTGTTTGGTAGTCATTATCCGATATATTGGTCATTGCTTTTTTTCTAAATTCTTTCTGAAGGTCAAAACAGGTTTTGTGAAATTGCTGCCTATCAATTGATAATGCAAGAATGTTATTTTGGTTTTCAATTAATTTTCTGCCTGCTAATTTACCTATAATATTTTCTATTGCTTGTTTGTCAGCAAAAGGTTTCATTAATTCAATGAGTTCAATTTTTGCAGTTGTTTGTTTTTCGCTAATTGAATTTATCACTTGCCATTCCGTTCTGTTTATATGATGTTGGGTATGAATTTTATCTATTCCTCGTGTCAAACAATTGTCTGCAAGTTTTAAATAATATTCGATTGGTTTTTTCTGTGTTTGCATTGTTTTAAGAGGATTTATATTTTTCTGAAAGTCGTTTCGGTGTTACGTTGCAATAGGAAACAGCTAAAGCGTCTTGAAACATTTCATTTCTAACTTTTTTCAAAACCACAGTAGTCCAACCTTGTTTGCCCCAAGCTCCACTTACAGGATATATTACAGACTTGTCGAAAGAGCAAAAAACGGATTGGTCAACATCGGATAATTTTAAAGAAACGGTTTCATTTTTCTGGTCAAGTGTTGCAAATATTTTTTTATTTACTCTAAAAGATGGTTTTTCAAAATGCGGTTTTTCGACTACATCGTCAAAAGAAAGTGCCATTTTTTTAATATGTCTATGCTTACCATTTTGTAATTAGTGTTTTTGTGAAACTGGAGTTAGATGTGTCAAAACACAAATCCATTCATCGTTTTCTTTTCGGTAAACAGCTATAATCCATTCGTCTGCTTGCATTGGCTCGCCTTGCCAAGTTCCTGTATTTTTTCCTCGTCCAGTTACAAGGGCAATATTATCATAAACTTTAACTCTGAAGATTTCTTTTGTCATTGTCGTATGTTTTAGTAAACCTTGTTCTACAACATAGTAAAATCTTTCTTTTGGAATAATTCCACCTTGGGCATCCACTAAAACCCAGTCAGTCGAAATACATTTTGAAATTTCGTCCAAGTTGTTAGAAATAACGGCTTTATTGAATTTGTGTTCAATGGTTTGGAATTTTTTGATTAGTTGTTCGTCTGTCATACTTTATATTTTGATGTTGTTTGTCAGTTTTTGTTCCGCACTACAATGACGCATAACGGTTTGGGGCTTGGCGATGGCGGGTATTTAGAAGCACAAACCTGTCAACAACCACTAAAGTAAAATAGAAGCACAACACTTCACTTAACCACAGTCCGTCCGCTTTCGTTAAGCCCATGTTAGCGGTTCGTGCTGCTGTCGTCCGATTTATTTGTTCGGTCATGCTATCAGTTGTTTTAGAATTGCTTAGCCACATATAATATCCGGTGTGTCATAGGTTGTCTTAAGCATTTTTTGAATCACATCAAAATCAATTTTGTCGGGGTTGGTGAACCTGACAACTCCTTTACCGTGAGTAGCATTTTTTAATTCGTTTACGAACATTTTGAATGCACTTTGTTTCAGGATATATACACCGATAAAATTCTTTTGGCTCGCAAAACCTGCTTCTATATTATTGTCCTTTGCATAACATGGTCCTCCGTAAGCCATTTTTCTTCATAACCTTTAAGCTCTTGAAGAAACAACTTTCGTAGCTTTTTCATTACAGCCAATCTTTCGGTTGAAACTTCCAACATATATTCGTCAACAGTTGTTGCTTTGCATGAGCTATTTTATTTGCAGTTACTTACATTCCTCTAATTGTTCAGTATATATTTTTGTGGTGTTGTCTTGGGAACTCGTTTAATAATTTGTCGTGCTTCAAGGTCGAGTTTTACCCATTCAAGATACCAATTCAATGAGCCGTCAAACTTTATTTTCTTTTTCTTAAAATCTTGGGCAATAGCCCTTGATATATCTGAAAAAGCTCCACCAGTGTTTTCCGTGAGATATTTTACGGTTTCTGTCTTCAATAACTCATACTTGTCTTTGCTGATGCTGACAGCTTTTTTTCTTTGTGGATGTTTGAGTTGAATTTTCTGTTCCATTTCTTAATACTTATTTAAAACGGCTGTTAGCGGTATGGCGTTTTGTATTTGCCTTTTCAGTCCGTTATTTTGTTGTCTTGCTCCCAAGTTGCTTACCCAATTTTTCATATTCAATATCGTTTGGTTCCCATAGTTCAACTTTATTTCCTTCAATATCCAGTATGTGAACAAACTTTCCATAATCAACGCTTTCTATTGAATCAACAATTGTTACACCTTCTTTTTTCAGTTCTTCAACAAGTCCTACTAAGTCAGCAACTCTGTAATTTATCATAAAGTCTTTTGTTGAGGGTTCAAAATATTTTGTTTTCTCATTAAAAGGACTCCATTGCGTATATCCTTTTTTTGTTGAATCATTGGCTTGCCTCCACTCAAATACGGTTCCGTATTTGTTGGTGTTCAAACCAAGATGCGTCTTATACCATTCTTTCATTTTATCAGGGTCTTTGCACTTGAAAAAGATGCCTCCAATCCCTGTTACCCTTTTCATTTTAGTATCGTTGTTTGATTGGTTAATTATTAAATTGTTGAATGCGAAACCAAGACCGAATGATGTCGCAAGTGCAAATGAGATTAGTAGTGTTTTTATCATGTTGTTAAAATTATGAGTTAATATTTCCAGTTGATTCTATTTTACAAAAGCAATAGCACCCATTTGGTGGCATTATCACTTCCCTTTTAATGATGCGTGTATCAATTCTTCCAAAACCTTGAGGTCAATATCATTCAGCTTATTGATATAAAGACAACCTGCTCCTGTCTTGTGTTTGCCCAATTTTTTCAAAACAGCAGCATGTTCCTGCACATTAAAAACTAAATGTAATGAGAGATTTGCTTTGCGGGGAGAAAAACCGATTTTGAACCAATCAACCTCTCGTCCAGAAGTATGGCTCTTATATCTTTTGCTTCCAAATCCAATCATTGAACTGCCCCACATTTTGGGTTTTTCCTTGCTTACCTTTTGTATTAGTTTGAGCAAAAGAAAACTGTCTTTACGCATTTGTTCATCTTTTACACTATTGATGAAATCCTCTACATTGGAGTTGTTTTCTTTCGTTTTTATTTCTGCTAATTTTCCCATATTGAATATTTTTATTTGAATTGTTTAGATTTTATATAAGATGTTTTCTTATGCATTTCATGCAAACGGTTTGGTGTCGCACTGTCGCCATAGCATGACCACTAACTTACTTATATGTCTGATAAAATCAGTCCTATCTGCATAAAAAATGTTGTATAAGTTTGATAACAGTTGGTTTTTATTTTACTTAGATAAAAGTTACAAATTCTATTATAAATTATCAAAATGACTTTTAATAAGTTGTAGATTTTTGTACTTACATTTGCATTAATCTAGGTAGTTCTACTACAATTATGCCCAGGCAGCTCTTGTATATACCTTAAATCTGTTTAGTTTTCCAATTCCTAATTACGGTTTCACCAACTGACTTACAAATTCATATTATGACAATCAATACAATTTTCTTTTATTAAAATTTGTTTTAATTTCATTTTGTTTTACAAATTCATAAGTGGTATTGATAAAATCCTTTTGATCGATTTGTAATTTTTCTTTAACAATAGGAATAAAATCCGGATTTATTTTATATCCAATTGAATTTCTTCCTAGATTTTTTCTGTAAGGGAAGTTGTACCACTCCCTACAAATGGATCCAAAATGGTTTCGCCTATAAAAGATTTTTATCATTTTTTAAAACAAATGTTGTGCAAGGAAATATCAAAGAATAATTGGATAGAAGAATAATAGTAATAAAGATCAAAAATGTGATACTTTTCTTTTTCAATTTGTACACCATATTTCACTAAGCATATAACGGTGTTGACGATAAGCGGCCCCCCTAATAGCAATGACAAACTGAAAAACTACAGCCGATAATTATTTGAGCCAGAGGCTCATCAGCCTATGGCTGAAAAAAACTTTTTTATTAGAACTACTTAGAACAAGAATCTATAAACGGAGTTACAAACTTTATAATTGCTCAAAAGCCGAATGCAAACTCGCAGTCAGCTTTAACCGCTTGTTATATTGCGTTATTATAATTTGCATTGCATCTATCAGAATAATGATATAATTTTGACATAAAAAACAAAGGAACTAAGATGCCAATTATTAAACCTATTTCTGATTTGAGAAATAAATCAAATGAAATTTCTGAACTAGCAAATAACTCTAATGAACCAATATTTATTACCAAAAACGGTGAAGGTGATTTAGTAGTTATGTCTATGGCTCATTATTCAAAATTGCAATTAAAACTTGATTTATTAGGCAAACTGTCTGTTGCACAAAAACAAAAATCTGAAGGGGACAAAGGTAAAACATTAAAACAAGTGATGACGAATATTAGAGAAACAATTAATGCCAACAGATAAATATCAAGTACGACTTCTTAGTATAGCTGAAGAAGATTTTACAGAAATTATATCATTCATTGCAGTAGACAATCTAACTGCAGCAGATGCAATTGCAAACAAAATTGAAAAGAACTTAGAATTATTATCAGAAAATCCTAATCTTGGTCGAATACCAAGAGAAGAAGAAATACGAAAACTTGGTTATAGATATTTGATTGTTCAAAACTATCTCATTTTTTATACAATAGAAGAAAAAACAATTTTCATTCACAGAATTTTGCACGGTGCTAGGAATTATAAATCTCTTCTCTAATCTCTTAAGCAATATAACGCCGTTGCGCCTCCGCCAGACTTGTCAGCCTCTGGATGAAGCGGATAAATCTGGTGCATTAAATAGGTCATAGTGCTTTTTACAAAATTCAATGAAAGAGTTTTGTGAGCTGTTCGTAAGACAATTTGTTACCCTTTGTAAAGAAGTCATATGTTTTCTGCCACTCTGTGCCTGTTCCCCAGCCAATCATCGAAGAAACAACTTTTGTCTTTTTATTCCCCATGGCAACAATCTGGATGATTTCCTGGAGGTTTTGATCCTGCTGACGAACCTTTTCCGAAAAACTATCGTTGAGAATGACTTTCAATGTGATCATCTCGCCTTCAAGATAATTGATGAGG
>Ga0214473_10009216_pt1 | contig 11671 bp, 21 predicted proteins | sample RVTome_7_FD_203509 | JGI IMG/M metagenome (GOLD analysis project Ga0214473, IMG submission 203509) | Soil microbial communities from uranium-contaminated site in the Upper Colorado River Basin, Wyoming, United States - RVT98D197 | ecosystem: Environmental > Terrestrial > Soil > Contaminated >...
GAGGCTCCAAGCGCGCGCAAGCGGCGTATCTCGGGTGCGCTCCAAAGCTGGCCTGCACGGACACGGCGATGGCCTCCGCAATTTTGAACTCCCGACCCCCGGTCCCCCAGAGCGGACCTAGCTTGCCGCTCCCTGTCGTCCCTACCTGTGCTTGAAATTAAAGCCTGTTGCCGAAAGAGCCGCGTAAAGCCTAGCACGCTTCCGGTGGCAATTCCGGTGGCAACCGCTTCAATTTTTCTTTCTCGCAACATGCTGCTCGAGCTCGCCGCGGCTGTCGCGCCCTGGGAGGTGCGGCAGGAAAGGGATAGGCTGCGAAGGCTCAGGCTTTCAGATGGGAGCAATTGAAATGGACGAGAAGCTACTCCAGCTGCGTCAACAGTTGCACGCCAAGACGATGGAAATCGAAGCATTCGTGGCGAAACAGGAGGGCATGAGCGACCTCAAGGACTTGGACCCCGCGGTCTATCAGCGCCTCAGAAGTCACGTGGAGAAACTTCTTCAGGAGTGGGAGCAAGCGGTACACGAAGGGACATTAAGCGGCGATGAGGAGTCGCCCTTCATTAAGTTAGCTCGGGAGCGTATCGAGATAGAGCAGCAAATAGCTGACCTTCAGGACGACGAAAATCGCTAAGGAGCAGCAACGGCTTTTCAGGCCGGGAGATGCAGGAAGGGGCGCCAGGCTGGAAGGTCGGCGCCCCTTTACTTTCGATTCGATAGCGGCGGCTAGGGTGCTTGCGCAATATCCGGGCCACCAAAGGCAGCTATGCGCTTTGGCCGCTGTTTATCGAAATGCACCACATAAAGATGAAGCCCGGGTGGGCCGGACTTCTCTTTTACTCTCTTGGTACTGGGGGCAATCGGCGCTGGCTGAAAACGGGGGGGCGGGTGGAACCGCGCCTATGCCACCACAGGGAGAACTGGCTCGCGCCGACTTAGTTCCGGTTGCCCCATAGGCGTAACGCACAAAGAGGCACTGGCTCCGGCCGGGCGACGCCCTTATCATTCCACTCGCTATTCGTCAGCGAGAGGCGCACACTCCGAATCGACCGCGCCGCCATTACAAGGCGACCGGGTTCAATTTCATCCTTTTCATAGGAGCCATTGGGGGCACCCTCCGCCCTGGGGTCGGGCAGAAGGAGGTCACATGTGGATTCATAAGGTAGTCCTTGAGGCCTGCCCAATCTGCGGCAAGGAAACCAATCTTGCTGGGGTGGAACCGCATCCGACTCATCCCGAAACGGAGCTCCATACATATCGATGTGTGGATTGCGGGCCGGTCAAAACCACGTCAATTCGTTCACGGTCGGGTAGATTGCCGCGAGCGAGCGGCATAATGGCGTCGGTAGGCCGGACGAGGTTGGTCGATGGACGAGCGAAGCAATCGGGATCCTAGGGAGCTGAGCCCTCGCAAGAAGGCATTTGCGCGGGAGATCCTTCGCAGACGTCGGGAAGACAAAAACGAGGGATGGTGGCGAAAGCATGCGTGGTTGGCAACCGCCGCCGCTGCGTTTAGCATCGGGGTAGCTGTCCTCAGCCGATTTTGGCGCCGACGACCGGGCGCCGCGCCGCACCGTCCTTTGTGACCCTTCCGACCATCACTGCATCACCCGGCGTCGGCTTCGGTCGGCGCGCGCTTTGTATATCCAGGTGATCTGGCCTAAGCTGTTTTCCGTGGTTAAGTCGTCGGGGCCGGGCGGCATGATCTTCGCTTTAGCCGCGCTGATCGTTGTAGTGTTGCTCTCACCGCTTTTTATTGTCTGCCATCCCTCTTTTACCCCGGCCTGCCTTCTCGGCCAACTCAAAGAATTTCAAACTCTCATCGCTGGCGTTGTCGGCTTTGGAGGCCTAGTTGCAGCGGCGATTTACAATGGCCAACAGGATCGAGCGAAGGAGGGGCGAGCTGAGGATCGTCACGTTAGAAACTTGGCCCATGCACTCGCGCTAGAATGCAGAGAGCTAGGTATTGAATGTGGCAGTCTCGGATTGTCCGTTGAAGAAATTCTAGCTGCACTTGAAAAACAGGCTGCGCCAGGCAGCCAACAGGTAGCGCTTTTCCATGCTCGGTTTCGGGAAGTCGTCCAGCCACAGGACACGCTGCTGGAGCGGCTATCTCCAGCCGAGCTGTCTAGGTTGGGCTTCAACGCCTACGGCTTCGCCCGGCTGACTCGGCTCGCGCTACGAAGGGCGAGATTTCGGGCAAAAGATGCTCCGACAGGGAAGGCCTCTAGAGGAGCCACGAAGGAGTGGCTGACACAAATGTCGGACAAGTATTTTCATTGCGCGGTAAATTGTCGAAAGCTCTCCGAGCTACTGCAAATCGTCGCTAATCAGGGGGCGGTAGCTGCAAATCGGGTGGAGCCGCCTAAGAGCGCGAGAGACGAAGAGATTGCCGCCGAGCGGAAGAGCTATATTGAGCGCTGAACCTGCCACTAAATCGGGAGGAGCGCCGTGGTGGTCCTGTTGTTATATCTCATCGGTCCCGCTGCGGCTGCTACGTTGACCGGCAGAGCCGACATCGTCGATGGCGACACTATCAAGGTTGGGGCAATCCCGGTTCGGCTTTACGGAATTGATGCTCCCGAAGGCCGCCAGACCTGTGAGCGGGATGGCAAGCCCTATGACTGCGGTAAACAAGCCACCAAGACACTGGCGGACCTGATCGCGGGGCAACCGGTACAATGCGAAATCGTTGGAAGGGATGATTTCGGTCGCGCGCTTGGCATTTGCTCGGCCGGTAGTACCGAACTGAACTCGACCTTGGTGAGCCATGGTTGGGCTCTCGCCTTTGTCAAATACTCAAGCCGGTACGTTGCCGATCAAAATGCCGCTGAATCGTCCAAAGTCGGGCTGTGGGCGGGGTCATTCATAAAGCCGTGGGATTGGCGTTTGGGCGAGGCTGAGGCCGCCCAGCAAACGCGACCTTGTGCAATAAAAGGCAACATCAACGGGAACGGCGAACATATCTATCATCTGCCGTTCCAGCATTTCTATCGCCGTGTGAAGATTGATGAGAGCAGGGGCGAGCGATGGTTTTGTACCGAGCAGGAGGCACTCGATGCAGGTTGGAGGCGAGCACTACGATAATCTACGGCAAACGGGCCGTCCTTGGCTTCGAGGCCGGGGAGCACGGGGAGCCTGTTTGATCTGCCGCAAGGTCGGTGCTCTGTGCTGATTGGAGCCAACGCGCAACCCGCACCGTCACCATTGCACCGCCATGCGTAAGTTGCTGCTTGTCTGTGTCATGTTGGTGCTCACCACGCCAGCGATGGCCGCTGACAGCATCAGGAGCACAAGCGGCTCCCCCTCTTCGTCTACAAGGACGTGGACTCCCTGATCGAGGGCATCCGGATCACAATGTCTTGGAAGAAGGGCATGAGCAAGGAGGACTGGATGCTTCTGATGATACCCCTGGTCGCTTGCGTCCCAGCGAACGACACGCCGGTCGTCCACAATACCGACAAGGACGCGCGGATCGCTCCCTTCGGTAAGACCTTCACCGCAGTCCATGTCACAGTGATCGCGCTGGCGATACCATCGGCTGTCGCGGCTACGTTACCGAGCTAAACTTTATCCACAAGTCGGATTGAGCAGGCCGAAAAGGGCCGCTCCCCCCAAAGCCCGTTCAAGCCTTCTCGATGTTAGGGCTTCAGCGCCGCGATCATCGCAATGACAAGGTGATGCCCTGGCTGAATCGTCTCGTCGCGGATCAGGTCCAGTGCCGCAAGGGCGTCGGCCTTTGAGGCAATCGGCGTTCGCTCGATGGCGTCATTCACGCCAGAGATGTTGTGCTCGGCGTGACCGTGGATATCTCGCTCGAACGCTTCAATCTTAGCGCGGCGCTCTGAAATCAGTTGAGCAAGCGTCATGGCCCTCTTTCCGAGACAGCGGTCATGCTAACCTCTCCAAGGGAGACGGAGCGGAGCGATGAGCACAATCGCAATCGTGATATTCGTCGCAATCGGGTTAGTGCTACTGATGCGATTAAATGATCGGGAAGACACCCCGTCTGTCAGGGGTTCATCACTCGCGGGGTATATAGCCGCTGTGGGGGTTCTCCTCGGTATCACTGTTCTTTTTGTTCGGGCGTGCCAAGGCTCTTTCTAGCGACCAGATGGCTCGCAAACTTTCCCGGAGGTCGGGAAAGTTTGTTGAAAGCTTTCAGCGGATGCCGGCATCCGCTTGACCCTTCGCGTTGACGGAAGGGGCGGCGGCGGCCTGTTCGGATCGCCGCCACCCCAGCCCGTGGAAAGCGGGCCTCCAGCTTCACCGGATGGAGGTCTCTACAATGCTGCACGCCTGAAAAGGAAATTATCGCAATGTTGATCTTCACTTGCGAAGGCCCGCGTCCGCGTTACTAGACTAACTCATCGAAGATGAGCGGGGGAAGTTCCGTGGCATACTTTTGGCTTACGCCGCAAGGGCAACAACCCCTGTTTTGGGGCCCCCCTGGGCAACGAAGGCTGCTTCCGATAATGGCGCTTCTCGGAACGAGTGATCGAGGGTGGCAGCGGGTTCTTTGGTGAGGGCGCATAAAGCAGGGGCAGCCCGAAGGCCGCCCCCTTTGACACCCAGATGCCAATCCCGAAAGATCAAGCATCCCTGGCGCCACCGCCTCGCCTAAGCGAAACGGACTGTCATCGTCTGCTCATACTCGGTTGGAGTCAACGCGCGCAGGCAAAATTTCCTTACCCTGTGATCGTTGAGCCACAAAAGTAAGACGCCGGCCGAAGCCGACCTCTGACGATGATTGGTTTGTCGCTATGTCGTGCTGGTGCTCACCACCGCCCTCCTCGGTAAATGAGCCGAAGAATAAGCAGCAGCAACAATGCGCCAATCGTCGCCGAGATAACTGCGGCAACAAGGCCACTACCGAGGTGTATGCCGAGCTGTGGTAGCAGCCAACTACCGATCAGCGCCCCGACAACGCCTAAGGCTATGTCTGCAATAATCCCATAGCCTGTACCCTGCATTATTTGTCCTGCAAGCCAGCCCGCTATTAGACCAACGAGCAAAATTATTAGAAGCTCTTGTCCTGACATTGTCCCCCCCTTGGCGCCTTAGCCCAATGTGTCGATCTCACGGCCGAAGAATATCGCTCGTCCATCGCCTCTGAAATGCGAGTGTGGGGTTTATGCACCGGCCTAATGGCCAAGTTCCGTTCGACTAGTGCCAGCTCGCAGCGCTTTCTCCCTCTGAAAGCCGAGCCATTTACCCTGGCTCGCAGCCATTACTGTGCAGCTTATCCTCGTGTTGTAGAAACAGCGCTCGCTGCCACTATCGCGTACCGTCGAATGCACCACGACTAAACCTAGTGCGCCGTGCGACGTTTAGCGCTGAGGAGAACAAGTTCAATCTTGAAGGTCATTTCCACCCCTCCGGCTTCCCGTTAGACGGTGCTCACAGGCTAGGCCTCATGCGTGCTCCTTGTGCCACTTCTTGAACGCGGCAATTTCCTCGGCGGTGGAGCCCTCCTTGAACTCGCCAGAAAGGAAGCGCATCGGGTTGAGGCCGAGCAGCACAAGCTGCTCTGCCGTTTTCCCGCTAAGCTCCTTGTACCATCGCCCAATCGCGCCAACTTCCGTGAAGGTGCAGTCGCCAAGCCTCTTGCCGGTTGGCGTTATGAGTTCGAGATGCAGCCTTACCTTTTTTTCGTCGATTGTTCCGCTCACGGCATCCAGCCACTGGCTTTGCGCCCGCATGGGTGCGACGGCAGCACCTGCACCTGATGCACCCTACGTTCATACCTCCCCGGCGACCGTCGATTGACACGTAGATTTGATTTGTATGTCTCCGCCCTTAGGCATTCGATCACCAGAAGGCGGGAAGAATCCGTCAAACCCCCAAGGAGGTATCGATGCTTAGAGCGTATGTCACATCCGCCGTTGCGGGCGCTTTCTTGCTTGGCATGGGCACGGCAGCCCTGGCCCTAACCGGCGAGTACGACAACATGTGCACGATGGGTCTCGCGATGGGCAAGGACATAAAGACCGACTGCTCCATCAATGGGCAAATTGGAGGCAAGACCTATTGCTTCGGCAGCCAAGAGGCCAAGACCGAGTTCATGAAGGCCCCTGAGGCCAATCTCGCTAAGGCGCAGGCCTACTACTCTAAGAAGAAAGGGTAGGCCGCGACTGCTGAAGGACGAACTGCACGGCCCCCGCTTATCGGCGGGGGCCTTTGTGCGTCCGCTCCGGCTGTCGATTGCGCGCGCATTGCTCCTAGTCTGCTGCGAGGACGTAGCGGAAGGCTCGTCCGATCCCGTAAAGGGCGAGCGCTGACATCCACGCAGCAATCAGACTTAGGATACCTGCGCCTGCCATGGACCCCAAAACAAACACCCCCGACGCTAGAGCCAGCATGAGAGAGATCCAGTAGAGAACCCAACCCAAGCGGTAAGCCATCCCACCGCCCTGTTTCGCCTTGGCGACCTTGGCCCCAAGTTCGGCTCTTAACTTCAGGTTCTCCCGAAGCTGCTGTTCAAGGTCATCGCTGTCCGAGGTCATACCCGCACCACCCGACGCATTGCCATCCTCTAAGACACCATGAAGCCGTGCGCCAATCTTTCCGACGCCGTGCAGCAGCGGACGCACCGCAAGCTCAAGGCCGATCTTGAGCGCGCGCAGACCGACGCCGCCAGGACCGCGTCCTGAGCCGCCCGCGAGCTGGTGCTCCCGTGCTTCACTTTCACTATGCTCTAGCCGTGAATTTGTCGGGAGGATTCCCTATGAAAATAAGCGCAAGGAACAAGCTGATCGGTAAGATTATCGAGGTAACCAAGGGTGCGACCACCGCCCACGTGCGCCTCGAATTGAGCTGCGGTCAGATCATCACGGCCTCTATCACGAACGAGGCGGTCGACGAACTCGAGCTCAAGGTTGGGGTGTCGGCGACAGCCGTCATTAAGGCCTCCGACGTCATGATTGCGCTCGACTAGGGAAGCGGGCGCCGGCCGAAGCCGACGCCACTGTCTGGGCCTATATCAGCATCTGCCGCGCCGCCCGGGAGAGCTTAGTGGAGGTTCGCCTGAACCTGAGGAACCAGAGCACTATCGCTAGATCGAGCATCCTATTCGCGGCGGCCGTGCGCCGTGCCAACTCCCAGGGAGGATTGAGGGAGGGCATGTACTATGCGTAAGAGAAGCCCGGTCGCGCGGCACCGGGCTTCTTCTTTATTCGGTGCTTTTGCCTCCTAAGTCACAACTGCCCGGCAACCGGAACTAAGTCCGCGTGGCCGAGTTCTCCTCCTAGTGGCATTGGCGCGGTTCCCCCGACGCCCCCCGTCAGCCAGCCCCGATGCCCCAGTACCGAGAGTAAAAGAGAAGCCCGGCCCACCCGGGCTTCATCTTTATGTGGGGCTCTTGCCACCTTAATGCCGGAAAAGGGCCTTCGCATCTCCTGCCTGAATGGGCGGGCGCGACGACGCATGATCGCGGTCTACCGCCGTGTAAAGAAGCCGAACAGGAAGCCCAGGCCCAGGGCGATCAGCACCGCGGAGAGCGGGTTCTGCCTGATCGCGTCTTCTACCTGGTTCGCGGTCTCCATCACCTTGTCTTGGGCCCGGCCGCGTTGCTTGTTGGCGATGCGGCCGACCGTCGAAGTTAGGCTTTGCAGGTCGGCGCGAATCCCTGCGATCTGCTGAGCAAGCTCATATGTGTCTTGTATGGTGTCGCCGCCCCTTTTGGTTGTCGTGTTGGTCGAGGACATTGGTTTTCACCTTACTTGCGGGACTAGCATAGGCAACGCAACTCCGCATCGTCGGTTCCGTGAAGCAGCATAGAGCGGCGTTCGAACTCGGGAAGAGGATCGAAGGCGGCAGCGGGGAGCTAAACGATCCAACCTAATTCCCGCGCCTTATCGACAGCTGCCTGAAAGGCCCGAGCGCGGAACTTTGATACGGCCAGCGTCGTGACAGTCTCGCTGATCCAACTATGGGTAAGGATGAGATGGGGCGAGACTCAATGGATCGTTGTTTGTTGGTGCGGTGCGCGGATCAGGCCGCTGCTCGGCCAACCCGAGACGCCGGAACACGCCCTCCGCATCGATCCGAACGATCTCGTCCGCGCGGCCCGAGTAGATCGCAAAGAGGATGGCGATCAGCCCCCGCACGATATGGGCGTCGCTGTCGCCCTTGAAGTTGAGGCGCGGCGCGGCCCCGGCGGTGGCGCCATTGACCTCGGTCGCGAGCCAGACCTGACTGGCGCAGCCGCGAACTTTGTTCGCCTCCGTTCGCCCCTCTCGGGGCTCGGGTATTTACCGCGCGACATTATAATCAGTTGGCTTTGTTCCGATAACCAGCATGGTCGCGTTGAGATCGCCCCCCTGTCGAGGAATGCCACTAAGATCGATCTTGATTTTGGTTCTTGCCTCGATTGCGCTTTTCAGAAGGCGCGCCGTGTCGTCATTGGGATTAACCTGAATTCCGGTAGCTCCCAACGCAAGGATGCCGCCTTCACCAATGGTGCTTGGCCATCCTAGCCGCTTGAAGAGTCGATCAAAGCTATTAGCGAGTGCGGAGCACTCTGCCCTATTGCAAGAGATGTAGATCGAGCGCTGGCCTTTCCTGTGCAGTTGCTCGTAAAGCGCGTCGATCTCATCAGCGCTTAGGTCACCCCATATAGCGGCTGCATAGCGGGCGACGCGATCGTGGATGCTCATCGCTACCTCGAGTCCAATACTCAGATCGGCAAGTTCAGACTTGCAGTTTCTGAGGCGCGGCTGTTCGGGTGGGAATACCGAACAATACAATAAATCACGCCGCGATCTCCGCAATTGTAGGCTGAGGCGGGATCGCTGACTGCAACATGCGCCATCGCTAAGACGAAGATCGCACCGAGGATAATCACTGCGAACCCCGCACGAAAAGCCTTATGAACGTGCATAGCCTAATCTCCTGATAAAGCTGGGGGCAAAAGCGAATCAACTCACCTTCACCTTGGTCGAAAGCGCGCGGACTTCCTCGGCTTGGGACGTGAGCGTGTCGAACTGCTTCCGCCAATGGGCCGCCTGCAATTCCACGATCTCGGCGAGGTTCTTAGCGCCCGCCAAGCTGTGGGCCAGGTCGAAGCAGGAATTCAGGTTCCGCTGGGCGATGTCGATGATTTTACGGTTGAACGCTGCTGCCCCCCACCCCGCCGCATCGAAGGATCTTTCAAAAGTCGTTATTGATGCTTCGAGAGCATCCTTAGAGCGGTCATAGGCCTCGCGCGTCTGGCTCACGGTCTTCTCGTCAAGGGCTCGCACGGCCTCGGGAATGGCGGTGTCGAGAGCTAAGAGACCAAGTTGGGCGGTGACGTTGCGGTAGGCGTTGCGGGCTTGGTCGGCGGCAGCTTGGGGATTGAAGGTAGCGGTCATGACCGTATCTCTTTGGTACGGCTTGGCGTTGCGGCGTAGGCGACTATTCGCAGGGCCGAGGGCTCGAGACCCAAGGGCACTGACCTGCGCCGCGGGCCTCGAAACCCCTGGCACTCGACTGCTGAGAATTTTCGGAAAGGGGGCGTGCACGAAGTTGGCACGGTAGTCTTTACCGTCAGCGCCCAATTCGGCGTGCCAGTAATAGACATATGGGCCTTGACTAGAGGTATTACAAGCTACGCGAGCGAGATAGTCGCGTCGCCAGCAGGAGTTGAGGTCGCCGCCCGGCGGCTTTCCCTGCGCAAACCGGCCAGTCGCAGCGGTCGAGAGCAAGGGGGCAAAGAGTTCGCTTCGGGTCCAAAAGCTGACGTTGCAGGTGTGTGCCAAAGACGTCCGGTCTACCCTCCACAAGCGGGGAAAGGCGTGTGTCAGCTAAGTGCCACAAAGAATCCTGTTCCGTGAAAGTGGTCGCGAGGGCCCGATTGCCATCAACGTGCTGTCTTTTTTGTCGAGAGGTCGATGAGCTGGTGGCGCACTAATGCGAGCGTGAAAAGGAGAGCGTTATGGCAGTGTGCTTAGTCATGCAATTTACTGGGGTTGATGCGGCAAAATATGAGGCAGTGATGGAGAAGCTCGGCCTGCAGAGCGCAAATGCGAATTGGCCGAAGGGCATCATCAGTCACGTCGCCGGATTCGATAGCGATGGAATGTATGTCGTGGACGTTTGGGAATCGCAGCGGGACTTTGACACCTTTGCTGACAGCCGGCTGAAGCCTGCCTTTGAAGCTGTGGGCGGGCTACCGATGCCTCGCGTCACCACGTTTGATGTTCATAACAGCTACAGTACCTGAGGTGAGTGGCGCGGCGCATAATCTCTGTTTCATTCGTTGCGCAGTGCCCCGGTAGTCTGTACCCCCCCCGCGCGGCCAGCCATCGCGTAGCTCGCTACGTCCGCCGACAGCCCACTTCGCGGTGCGGTTCTTTCCAATGCGGAATCGCGGCCCGCGATTCGAAGATCAAAGACGCCGCCCCAAACGCCGAAGACCCGTTATTGGGACCAGGTTCGCTGTTATACGCCTTGGGTTTCTCTGTTCGTCCGCAAATTTTCCCTGCTTTGGCGACCAGGGAAGAATGCTTGCCCGTAGAGATCAGTGAATGCTGGACCCATCGGGGCAGAACTGGCGTTGATCACGTGACTGAAGCAAAACCAGGAGTCAACGATGACAAGCAAGCGCAACAAGGTTCGCCCCGGTGGTCTCTCAAAAGCCAACCTCGGTCAGAAAGAAGCCAAGCAGCAAGAACTGAGCGAAGAGCAGTTCAGCCATATGAAAGACGGCAAAGCGGCCAAATCCATTCGACAGCAAAAAGCGAAAGAGCAGTCGAAATAACATTGCTCTGGCTGACGATATGCTTGACCCGCGTCATGCTCGATTGCTTCATGCTCCGAGTCGGGCGCTATTGGTTGGCATGAAGCGCAATCGGCCCTGTCCTCGGAACCAGCTCTGTCGAGCAGCAGCGAGCTTGCTTCTGCCAATAAAATACTGCGAGCCCGAGCTCCAACGATAAACTCGGGCAACGACCGGCCAGAGCAGCCGTTTATGTTTCGGACATCAGTGGATGGCCGGCTTATGCCGCAGAGTGATCCCAAGCGGACCTTCGCGACGAGCGTGAGACCGGCAGCTTTTGACCCAAGCAGGGCTTGGAGGTCGTCATCGAGCATTAGTTGGCGGAAAAACGGAGAAAGACCCTCGAACGCTGTTTCATCCGTCTGACGATTCGTTCTGGCCCTCCATCAAGGATGGATCGCTTGCCTACACCTATGTGGGCCACATCGTTACAGAGGTGACACGGAGGGAATTGGGCGTTCCAGTCAACCCTCACCTTTTCCGCGATTGCGGCGTCTCCACCGTGGCAACCCACGCTGGCGACCGCATGGGCATCGCTTCCGGGCTTCTCCAGCACACCGACGAGCGCACGACGGAAAAGCACTACAACAAGGGTGCCACGCTCAGCGCAGTTGGGCGATATCAGCAGATTGTTGACGAGTTAATGAGCGATTGACTGGAATCGCTACGGCGCAATCCTAGCGCTCTCCCCCATTTGCTGGAGCAACGGCCGGACAGCGTAGGTTCAAATCCCGAGAAACCCGAAAATAGATCTGCTTTGTCGCTTCTCAATCGAGCAGGCTTGAAATTATTGTCTATCAAGTGGTGCGCATAGACCCCAGCGTCGGAAAGAGACGAAGCGCCGCCGAAGAGTTCGTTGAAGAATCGCGTGGCAGCTTTGTCGTGGGCTTCTAGAATCACCTTCACCTTCGCTAT